>Ga0194126_10006784_pt1 | contig 16163 bp, 14 predicted proteins | sample TA2KigC150mmetaG_FD_148641 | JGI IMG/M metagenome (GOLD analysis project Ga0194126, IMG submission 148641) | Freshwater microbial communities from Lake Tanganyika, Tanzania - TA2015035 Kigoma Deep Cast 150m | ecosystem: Environmental > Aquatic > Freshwater > Lake | place: Tanzania: Lake... | reverse complement strand
AGGCCTTCGTCACCCTGACGCCAGAGCTGGCTCTGCAGCAGGCGGCGGCGGCCGACCGGCGCCTGGCCGCCGGCGAGGCTGCGCCGCTCACCGGCATCCCCATGGCCCTCAAGGACGTGCTCTGCACTCAGGGCGTGCAGACTACCTGCTCCTCCCGCATCCTGCAGGGCTTTGTGCCCCCGTACGATGCTACGGCCGTGGTGCGCCTGCGGGCCGCCAGTGCCGTGCTGGTGGGCAAGACCAACATGGACGAGTTCGCCATGGGCAGCTCCAACGAGAACTCGGCCTTCTTCCCCACGCACAACCCCTGGGAGTTGGGGCGAGTGCCTGGCGGATCGTCCGGGGGCTCGGCGGCGGCGGTGGCGGCGGGGGAGGCGTTCTTCGCCCTGGGCTCGGACACGGGCGGCTCGGTGCGGCTGCCGGCCGCCTTCTGCGGACTGGTGGGCCTCAAGCCCACCTACGGGCGCGTGAGTCGCTACGGGCTGGTGGCCTTCGCCTCCTCGCTGGACCAGATCGGCCCCTTTGGCCGGGACGTGCACGATTGTGCCCTGGTCACCCAAGTCATCGCCGGCTACGACCCCCGCGATTCGACCTCAGTGAACACGCCAGTGCCCGATTACGTCGGCGGGTTGAACGGCGGGCGCGGGCTGCAGGGCCTGCGCGTGGGTGTGCCGCGGGAGTACTTCGTGGCCGGGATGCAGCCGGGGGTGGAGGCGGCCATCCGCGCTGCCATCGCCAAACTGGTGGAGTTGGGGGCGACCGTGACCGAAGTCAGCCTGCCGCACACCGACTACGCCCTGCCTACCTACTACCTCATCGCCCCGGCCGAAGCCTCGGCCAACCTGGCCCGCTACGATGGCGTGAAGTATGGCCTGGGCCTGCCGGAGGCGGCATTATGGGAAGCCTACCGGGAGACGCGAGGTGCAGGTTTTGGCCCGGAGGTCAAGCGGCGCATCATGCTGGGCACCTATGCCCTCTCCGCTGGCTACTACGACGCCTATTACCTGAAGGCCCAGAAGGTACGCACCCTGATCAAGCAGGATTTTGATCGGGCCTTCCAGCAGTGCGACGTCATCGCCGCCCCCACCTCGCCCACGGTGGCCTTCAAGCTGGGGGAGAAGGTGGACGACCCGCTGACCATGTACCTGTCCGACGTGTGCACCCTCTCCGTGAACCTGGCCGGGCTGCCGGGGCTGGTCGTCCCCTGCGGCCTGGTCGCCAGTACGGGCGAGCGGCTCAGCGCGCCGGGGGACGGTGGACTGCCCGTGGGTCTGCAGCTCATCGGCCAGGCCTTTGCTGAGGCCAAGCTGTTCCAGGTAGCCTACGCCTACGAGCAGACGACACCGCACCTGCGCTTCCCCCACATGCGGCCACCTCTGTGACCACCCCGTTGCTATGCATACCCCCCAAGGACAATGACGAAATTTCTATTGGTTATAAAAAGTCGGGCGTTAAACCCTTGACAAATGCCCCTTTTTGGTGTATAATGGCTGCGTATAGCCCATTATGACCTTTACTTTCTATAGACTTCAAAATAACCGACAGAAACTATGCTCCAAAGCTCCATCGGCTTCATTGCCACCGACCCTCAGTTGCTCCGCCAAATCAACCGTGCAACGGTCCTAGAGGTCATCCGTCGGCGAGGCCCTATCTCACGCACTGACCTTGCCCGCATCACCCACCTGACACCGGCAACCTGCTTCGCCATCGTGGAAGAATTGGTCAAGATGAACCTCTTGGTTGAGGAGGGTATCGGCTCATCCCGGGGCGGGCGCCGGCCGGCACTGTTTAGGTTTAACCCCAGGGCCTTTTTTACCATAGGCGTGGATATTGGTGGCCTGGGAAAGATGGTTACTATCCTGTCCGACCTGGATGGCAACATCCTCGTCCGGAAGGCTGCAGAGCTGGGGACCGAGGAGTCACCGGACAGAGTCATCGGCAGGATCATCGCCTCTAGCCGCCAGGTAGTCCAAGAGGCCCAGGTGGACGATGGGGCTGTCCGCGGTGTTGGAATCGCGGTGCCTGGGTTGGTAGAGGTGGCGACCAGGTCTATTCTGTACTCCGCCAACCTGGGATGGCAAAATGCGCCCATTGCCGCTCCCATCGAGGAGGCCCTGCACCTGCCGGTCTGTGTGGAGAACAACGCTAATGCCATGGCCCTGGGAGAGAGTTGGTGTGGCGCTGGGCGTGACTACCAGAACATCCTTTGCGTCAACGTTGGCGTAGGTATCGGGGCAGGGATTATCATCGAGGGCAAGCTGTATCGCGGCCGGGCAGCGTGGGCTGGTGAGATTGGCCATACCACGGTGGACGAGGACGGGCCTCTCTGTCGTTGTGGTAACTACGGCTGCCTGGAGGCTTTGGCTGCTGGCCCGGCCATCGCCCGGAAAGCCGTTCTGGGCATCCGGCGAGGCGCAGTGACGACCATCAGTGCCCTGGTCGGGGACAATCCGGAGGCTGTGACCGCCGAAGTGGTGTCCCAGGCCGCCGCGGAGGGCGACCCCTTTGCCATTCAGCTTCTGGAGGAGGCTGGCCGCTACATCGGCGTGGGAGTGGCTAATTCTATCAACCTGCTTAATCCGGATATTGCGATCATCGGTGGTGGAGTCGCTCAGGCAGGGGAGGTGCTCTTCGCCGCTATCCGCCACGCCGTCGCCGCCAGGGCTCTGAAGCAGGCTGCCCAGACCCCCATCGTCCCGGCAGCCCTGGGCACTGATGCCAGTGCGGTAGGGGCAGCCACCCTGGTCTTGGAGAAAGGCCTGGCCTTCTGATGGAGATGGTGAACTGAGAAACCCGTTTTCTCCAAGAAAACGGGTTTCTAGGGGGTACTGATGAAACTGAGTTGTTGCTGGCTCTATGCCATTAGCAAGTACGGTTACCCGCCCAGCCTCCTGGACACCTACCAGGCCATTGAGGATATGGCCAGGCTGGGATTCCGGTACATCGAGCTAGAGGGGGTGGGCGAGCAGAACCTGCGCCAGGTCTGGGAAGAGCGTCAGCAGTTGAAGGCTCGCTGCGCTGAGACAGGAGTGCAGGTAATCAACTTTTGCCCGATCCTCCCAGACCTGATCAGCCTGGACCCAGCGAAGCGTAAGCGAGCCAGGGGGCTTTTCTCTCTAGCCACTGAGTTGGCGGTCTTCTTTGGTTGTGAAACCATCCAGACCGATAGCTACACTCCGCCTCTAGAGTTCGTCGGCGACCGGCCGTACAAGGAGATGATCAACTTTGGCCGGCAGTTTCGGGTCCAGGTAGACCCGAGCTTCCACTGGGATGATCTCTGGACCGTCCTGGTGGAGAGCATCGCCTTCTGCGCCGAGGAGGCACGCCGGGCTGGTTTACGCTTCTGCCTGGAGCCTCGGGTGGGCGAGAACGTGAGCAACACCGATGCTTTGCTTCGCCTGATGGACGCCGTGGGGAGCGAAAATTTTGGCGCCGTCCTGGATACCGGCCACCTACATGCTCAGAAGGAAATCTTATCCCTGAGCGTGGAGAAGCTGGGCCGACGCATCTTCTACTTGCATGTGTCTGACAATGATGGCCGGGTCAACGAGCACCTGGCCATTGGTCGAGGCACGATTGACTGGGCAGGCGTCTTTCTAGCCCTGAAGAAGCACGGCTTCGCTGGCTACGTAGCCGTGGACGTGGGCCGGGTGCCTGACCTGGAGGCCCAGTATCTGGAGTCACGCCGTTTCTTGTTCGATCTGAGCGACCGGTTAGCTCTGGGCCTGGAAGGGTGAGGCCACGCGGCGGGAAGGAGGAGGCAATGGAATGGGAACGGGTGCTGGTCTTTGCTGCCCACAGCGACGATGAGATCATTGGGCCTGGGGGGACAATTGCTAAGCTCAGTGATCAGGGTAAGGAGGTAGTGGTTGTTACCTTCACTGGTGGGGAGACCAGCTACCAGAAGGGGCAAAGCCCGGACGAGATGCAGCGGCTTCGGCGCCAAGAGGCTGAGGCTTGCAACCGTATTTTGGGCATTCGGCGGCGCATCCTGCTGGGGAAGCCAACCCAGGGAGTGGTGAATGACCGAGAGACCTATCAGCAGTGCGTGCGTATCATTCGGGAGATGCGGCCGGACGTTATCTTCACCCACTATCGTGAGGACAAACATCGGGACCATCGTGCTGTTTCCGCGATCACCGATGAAGCCCGCTGGAAAGCCAGCGAGAACGTTTTAGGAGATATGGGAGCCCCCTGGTACACGCCACAGCTTTATTTCTATGAGGTATTGGAGTTGTGCACTCATCCCTCCCTAGTAGTGGACATCAGCGACACCTTTGAGCGAAAACTGGAAGCAATGCGCACTCAAGCCAGCCAGATGCCCGTTCTGCCGGGCATCATGGACTACATCGAGGGCCTGGCTAAGGTGCGGGGCTACCTGCGTGGCACCGACTATGGGGAGGCCTTTCTGGAATCTACCCTGTTACCCAGGCTAGTGTAACCTCTAAAACCCATATGGAGGATGCTTATATGGATCCATTGCAAGCCTATTATGCGGCCGTTCTTGACACCCTGGGGCGCATCCAAGCAGAGGAGATGGCGAAAATCCGGCAGGCCGGTCAGCTCATCGGTGATAGCTTGGCGAAAGGACGGGTGCTGCACGTCTTTGGTACCGGCGGCCACTCGTATATAGCCGGAGAGGAACTGTTTTATCGCGCGGGGGGACTGGTGCCGGTGAATGCCATCCTAGACCCAGGTGTCTCCCTGGCTTTTGGTGCCATTCGTTCCACCAGGGTGGAACGCACGCCAGGCTGGGTCAAAGGTGTGCTGGATACCTATCCTCTCCAGGCCGGCGACGTCATCCTGGTTGTCAACGCCAATGGGGTCAACTCCGCGACCATAGACGCTGCTCTGGAGGCCAAGAACCGTGGCCTCACCGTCGTTGCCGTCACATCGCCGGAGTGTTCCAAAGCTATTCCACCCGGTCACCCTGCCCGACATCCTTCCGGCAAGAACCTGTATGAGGTTGCTGATCTGTTCCTTGACGACAAAGTGCCCATCGGCGAGGCTCTGGTAGCCGTGGAAGGCTGCGATCAGAAAGTGGCCCCGGCGTCCACCATTGCTAATGCCTTCATCCTTCACTCCATAGTCATAGCCGCGGTGGAGCATATGGTGCGTTTGGGCGTCCTGCCGCCAGTCTGGAAGAGCGCCAATGCCCCGGGAGGTGACGAGGCGAACAGACGATACATCGCTGAGTACTCCGGGAAGCTGAAGCACCTGTAGGTCAAGCTGCAGTAAGCCGAAAGTCTGCAACATGCCGAAGGTCGAGATTACCTTGCCGTACACTGACGACACGTCGCTCTCTTTCGCCTTGGATGGGGGCAACCTGGGCGCAGTGCTCAGTCCGCAAGTAGTAATGGCTGCCGCCGACGAGGACGCAGCAATTGCCGCAGCTCTGGACGCGCCACTAGGATCGCCTCGCTTAGAGGAAGGTGTGCGGCCTGGCGCCCGGGTGCTCATCCTGAGCGACGACAATACTCGCCCCACGCCGGTCTGGAAGATCCTTCCTCATGTCTTGGAACGACTTCGGCGAGCCGGTGTTACTGAGGAAAACACCGCGATCCTCATCGCCTCAGGCACCCACCGCCCCATGATTGAGAAGGAGATTAGAGCTAAGGTGGGTGCAGAGGTAGCGCAGAGGATTCGTACCTCCTGCCACCGCTGCCACGATCGCTCGGTTCTCTTCAAGGCTGGCATTTCGCCTGAAGACGTAGAGGTGTGGCTGAACCGCGCCGTGTTGGATGCCGACTATGTCATCGGTATCGGAAATGTCGTGCCGCACCCACATCCCGGCTGGGCCGGCGGGGCAAAGATCCTCTACCCCGGCGTTGCGGGCGCAGAGACAGTGGGTGCTTTTCACTTAGTAGGCGCCGACGATCCCACAAATTACCTGGGACGAGATGACGCCCCTGCTCGCCGCAACCTGGAGGCTCTAGCCGACACGGCAGGGCTGGACTTTATCGTCAACACGGTGCTGACGCCGGAACAGCGCATCTACCGGGTCTTTTGTGGCCGTCACCGCCAAGCCCAGGCGGCGGCACAGAAGGCGGCCAAGGCCGTTTATGGTGTGTGCGTGCCGCGCCGCTACAGCATCGTGGTTTCTAATTCCTATCCAGCGTTTCTGGAGTTCTGGCAGGCCGGCAAGGGAATATTTTCTGCCGATCTGATCCTCGAACCTGGCGGAACGATCATTCTGACCGCGCCCTGTCCAGAAGGTGTTGGAGTTACCCATCCTGAGCAGGTGGAGTATCTGGCGCTAGAACCTGCCGAGTTGCTGCGCCGGATCGCCAAGGGCGAGGTGGTAGATCCTATCGCTGCGGCTGTTTGCGCCAAAGTGGGCCACGTGAAACAGCGAGCCCGGGTGGCCGTGGTCTCACCGGGCCTGAGTGAGGCTGACGTGCAGGCCATGGGCTTCGAACACTACCCTAGTGTTGGGGAGGCGCTGGAGACCAAGCTGGCAGAGTACGGACGAGAGACACAGATCGCCATTCTAACCCACGGCGGTGAGACTGTCCCGTACGTAGTCTGACACGCCCTCACGTCAGAAGCTTGACAAACCTTTGTCGCTCCTTCACAACCTACTGGATGGAGGGGGGTGAAAGTCAGGACGCCAGACCCATTGAGCAGGTAGAGACAGCCTCAGAGAGGAGGTGATCAGCAAACAGACTACCGGTTGTCTATCCAATTCTAGAATTGTCTGCAAGGAGGATGCGATGAAAAGGACTAGAAGCCTTATGGCCCTTTCGCTGTTGGCGGTGGTGTTGTTGGTATTGACATCCTGCGCGCCGGCACCCACACCCACCCCCGCGCCGACGCCCAAGCCTGCTGCTCCCACGGCTACGCCGGCGCCGCCCACTCCCGTGCCAGGCCCGAAGTCTGGAGGCACTCTGGTCTTCGCCACGTCCATTGACGTCCCCAGCCTGGAGCCGCATCTGGAAGCCGCCGACGCCTGGCATCGCCGCAAGGCCCTGATCTACGAGAACCTCACCTGGGTTGACAATGATGTGATTGTCAAACCTCAGTTGGCGGAATCCTGGGAGATCAAGGACGACATCATCTACACCTTCAAGCTGCGCAAGGGCGTCCTGTTCCACAACGGCAAAGAGCTGGACGCCGAGGACGTGAAGTATAGCCTGGAGCGCCAACTGGATCCGAAGGTGGGTTCCGCCGGACGTGGCGACCTCGTCATGATCAACAAGATCGAGGTCGTGGACAAGTACACCATCAGGATTACTTTGAACGAGCCCACCGGCCCATTCTTGGCGGCCCTGGGCGGTCGCTATAATGCCGTCATTCCCAAGGATAGCGCCCCCACAGGGGATACGCTCCGCCGTACAGCCATTGGCACCGGGCCCTTCATAGTGGAGGAGTTCGTCCCGGCCCAGAAGCTGGTCCTCAAGAAGAACCCCAACTACTGGGAGAAGGGTAAGCCTTACCTGGACAGGTTGCTCATCCAGGTGGTGCCGGATGAGCAGACCGCCTTGGCGGGCTTAAGGGCCGGCACCATTGACATGGTGGCCATAGAGGACGCCAAGAACTTCTTGCTGGTGAAAGACGATCCGAAACTGCTGGCCACACGCACGGCGGCTATCAAGATAGACACCCTGGAGTTGCCCGGCGATCTGGAGTATACGAAGAACGTCAAGGTACGGCAGGCCATACTCCTGGCGCTGGACAAACCGGCGATCATGCAGGCCGGCATCATGGGGCTGGGCCAGTTAGTCGGTGGTGGGATTCCGCCGGCAATGAAGTACTGGTACGTGCCTGTGGAGCAACTTCCCAATCAGAAACGCGACGTAGCCAAGGCCAAGCAGCTCCTGGCCGAGGCTGGCTATCCCACCGGCTTCAAGATGAAACTGCGCACTATCGTGGGTTATGCCACCATGGCCGCCAATGCACCCGTCATCGCTGCCAACCTCAAGGACATCGGCATCGAAGTGACGGTGGAGACGGTGGACCTGGGCGTCTGGATTGAGGATTGGCGGGCTCTACGTGAGCCGATCACTCTCAACGCCTGGGGCGGGTTCATGGACCCGGACCTGCTCTACTACCGACACTTCCACACCCCGCCCAAGGGCATGGACTTTCGCCGCTGGAAAAACGCCAGGGCCGACGAACTGCTGGACAAAGGTCGCTCCACAGTAGATCCCGCCAAGCGTAAGGTCTACTACGATGAGATGCAGAAGCTCATCGCCGAGGAAGCGATCATGGTCCCGCTTTACTCGGCCGACCTCCTCAATGCCATGCAGAAGTATGTGAAAGGCTACATACAGCATCCCAGCGGTTGGTACTACGGCTTCAAGGATACCTGGTTGGAGAAGTAATTTGCCAGGGCAGGCCGCCAGTGGGGCGACCTGCCCTGGACAGGTCTTATAATGCAAAAGTATATTGCTAACCGCCTCCTGGCCATGATCGTCTCCCTGTTTGGGGTGACGATCATCGTGTTCCTGTTCATCCGGCTCATCCCCGGCACCATCGTGGAACAGATGCTGGGCACGGAGGCCCTCACTTCGTACGAGACCGTGGAGAGCCTCAGGCGCTACTTCGGCCTTGACCAGCCGGTGTATGTCCAGTACTATCAGTGGATCACCCGGGTGCTGGTCGGCGACCTGGGGAACTCTTGGCGCACGGCTATTCCGGTGCTCCAGTTTATTTTCTCGCGCCTGCCTGTCACCATAGAATTGACGGGCATCGCCATCATCGTAGCCTTGCTCATCGGCGTGCCTGCGGGTATCGTGTCTGCTCTAAAACAGAACAGCATGGGGGATAATCTGGCGCGCCTCGTCGCTCTCACCGGCCTCTCTATCCCTGTCTTCTGGCAAGGAACCATGTTCATCCTGGTCCTCTCCCTGGCCTTCCGCTGGGCACCGGCTATAGAGTGGGTGCCGCCCACCAAGAACCTGGTGGCTAACCTCAACATGATGCTCCTGCCTGGTTTCTGCCTGGGGACGGCCAGCGCTGCCGTGATCATGCGCATGACTCGTTCCTGTATGCTGGAAGTGCTTCGTCAGGAATACATCCGCACGGCTCGCGCCAAGGGCCTGGCCGAGCAGGTAGTCATCATTGCGCATGCCCTGAAGAACGCCATGATCCCCGTGGTTACGGTAGCGGGCTTGCAGATGGGTTATCTTCTGGGCGGCACGGTGGTGGTGGAGGAGGTCTTCACCCTGCCCGGCATCGGCCGGCTGCTTTTATGGGCCATCTACCAACGCGATTATCCTACCGTGCAAGGAACCGTGCTCTTTGTTGCCGTCATGTTCATGGCGGTGAACCTGTTGGTGGATGTCCTGTACGCCTTCCTGGACCCGAGGATACGCTATGCTTAATAACCCCACCAGGCGCGGCGCTCCTCTCCTAAGCCGCATCGCCCGTAACCGGTTGGTGCTGGTGGGGCTGGGCATGGCCGTCTTCCTCATCCTTATGGCCGTCTTCGCCGATGTGATCTCGCCAAGAGACCCTTTGGCGGTAGACGTGGCCGCGGCTCTACACCCACCGAACTCGAAGGAGCTCTTCGGCACAGACCGCTTTGGGCGCGATCTCCTGAGTCGCGTCATTCATGGCTCGCGCATCTCTCTGGGCATTGGTTTCTCCGCTGTAACTATAGCCTTGATCGTGGGAACCTTCCTGGGGCTCATCTCTGGCTACTTCGGCGGAGTCTGGGACATTGTTATCAGCCGGGTCATGGATGTCTTTTTCAGCTTCCCCGTGCTACTCCTGGCCATCGCCATTGCTGCCATGCTGGGGCCAGGCATCGAAAACGCCGTCATGGCTATCGCCATCGTCTATGCCCCCTTCTTCTCCAGGGTAGCCCGCGGGCCCGTTTTAGCCGAGCGGGAGAAGGAGTACGTCCAGGCGGCTCGGGTTATCGGCGCCGGCCATAGCCGCATTCTCTGGCGACATATCTTTCCCAACGTTCTTTCTCCAGTCATCGTCCAGGCATCAGTGACCATTGCCTACGCCATTTTGACTGAGGCCTCCCTGAGCTACCTGGGCCTGGGAACCCAACCACCCGCACCTTCCTGGGGCACTACCCTTAACGAGGGCCGCACTTACCTCCAACTGGCCCCCTGGATTTCCATCTTCCCCGGCATCGCCATCATGCTGGCGGTGCTGGCCTTCAATCTAGTAGGCGATGGCCTGCGCGATGCCTTGGACCCCCGTATGTGCTGAAGGGAGCGTCTATGCAGATACTGGACGATGTCTACCTGGTCGGTAGTGGCCGCACTGGCCTTGGCCTCTCCGATGAGTACGATTGTCATATTTACCTGCTCGATGGCGGCGACGAGGCTGCCTTGATCGATGCCGGTTCGGGTGTGGCTGTGGAGCCGCTTTTGCGCAACATCGCTGCTCACGGCTTTGCGCTCAGCAAGGTGCGTACCCTTATCCTGACTCATGCCCATGCTGATCACGGCGGCGGGTCAGCGGCTTTGCGCGCCCGTCTGGGCTGCCGCGTTTTGGTGAGTGAGGCCGAAGCAGCGATCTTGGAGACTGCCGACGCCGAGGCCAGCGGGCTCAACGTCGCCCTCCCTTTCGGCATCTACCCGCCAGGCTACACGATGCCCCCCTGCCCTGTAGACCGGCGACTACGTGACGGCGACACGGTGACCGTAGGCCGCTATACGCTGCAAGTCATCGCTACCCCAGGGCACAGTCCAGGGTCACTGTGTTACCTGGCGACGGTGGCCGGGCGGCAAGTACTTTTCTCTGGGGATGTCGTGCAGTTCTGCCCGGTGGCCGGCCAGACAGGTTGGATTAGCCTGCTCAATTGCCCAGGCACCAGCCTGGACGCCTACCGCCAGAGTGTGCGCAAGTTGGCAGGGCGGGGCGTGGACGTCCTGCTGCCAGGCCATCGTCTGTTCACCCTGAAGAACGGCCAGCGAGTGATTGACGTCGTAATCAAAGGTTTTGAGGGCCTGGCGATCCCCAAATCGGTAGTTTGATGAAGGAGACAACATAAACGTCCCCTTGCTTTTTCATCTATTCGAGCCGCTCACCATCCGGGGCCTGACGCTCAAGAATCGCCTCGTCATGCCTCCCATGGGCACACGCTTCCCTACGTACGCCGGAGCAGTCACACCACGGCTCATTGCCTACTACGTCGCACGGGCCCAGGGTGGCGTGGGTCTGATCATCGTGCAGTTTGCCAGCGTCAGCCCTGAGGGTTGTAGCTCCCTGTATCCCCTGGCCATCTGGGACGACGCCTTCGTGCCCGGGCTGCGGGACCTCGTCCGGGCCGTGCACGCGGCTGGTACGCCAATAGCCATCCAGCTAGCCCATGCTGGGGGTAACACCAGCTATGCCTTCACACGACGCCCACTGGCGGCGCCGTCGGCGGTGCCGGTTGTTGGCCGCGAGACTCCCCGCGAGCTTGCCAGGGAGCAGATTGCCGACCTCGTGGAAGCCTTCGGTCAGGCAGCCCGACGGGCAGTGGAGGCTGGCTTTGACGCCGTTGAGCTGCACATGGCTCACGGATACCTCATCAATCAGTTCCTTTCCCCCCTCTTTAACCGACGATCTGACGAGTATGGCGGCGACTTGCCGAGGCGCGCTCGTTTCCCCCTGGAGGTGCTTCGCCGAGTGCGGCAGATCACTGACCACCGGGTGCCTGTCTTCTGCCGTTTGAGCGCAGACGATGGGGTGCCGGGGAGCCTTGGACTGGCCGAGGCGCGTGTCATTGCCGCCATGTTGGAGCGAGAGGGGGCAGATGTCTTGGATGTGAGCGCAGGCATAGGGGAGAGCTTCGAACTGAGTGCACCGCCTATGGCCTTCCCTCCTGGGTTCTTGGTGCCCTACGCGGCGGCTATCAAAGCGGCGGTGAGGGTGCCGGTCATTGTTGCTGGCAAGCTGCACGACCCCCTCCTGGCTGAGCGGGTTCTGGCAGGAGGCAAAGCCGATCTCATCGCCATCGGTCGGGGTCTCATCGCCGACCCAGAATGGCCGCGCAAGGTAGCGGAGGGACGCTACGAAGACATCCGTCCCTGCCTGACCTGTAACCGCCCGGAGTGCCACGGGCGTATCTTCCAACAGATCGATCTAGGCTGCGTGGTGAACGCGGCGGTTGGTCGAGAAGCGCGCTTCAGAATAGAGTCTGCTGCTCAGCCCCGCAAGATCATGGTCATTGGAGGAGGGGCTGCCGGCCTTGAGGTAGCCCGGGTAGCTGCCCTGCGCGGGCATCAGGTAGTCCTCTGCGAGCAGGCTCAGGCATTAGGTGGGCAAATGTCCCTCGCGGCCGTGCCACCCTACAAGGCAGACATGGCCAAGCTTATCCGCTATTTGACCGGGCAGATGGAGAAACTGGGCGTGGACGTTCGGCTAAACTGCCATGCTACGCCAGAGTCAGTGTTAAAGGTAGCACCAGATGTCGTGGTCCTGGCCACAGGTGCCCGTCCGCTAGTGCCCAACATTCCGGGAGCAGCAGAGTGCGCGGTCACGTCCTGGGATGTGCTTGCCGGGAAGGCCCAGGTGGGGAAGCAAGTCGTCGTCGTAGGCGGCGGGGACGTGGGTTGCGAGACGGCAGAATACCTCGCCGCACAGGACCGCCGGGTGACCATCCTGGAGATGCTGCCGGACGTGGCCACGGAGCTTCCGTACTGGACACGGCGTTTGCTTCTGGAGCGTCTCGTGATAGCCGGCGTGGAGATCTTGCTCCAGGTCCGAGTGACAGCCATAGAGCCCTGCCGCGTTCTATACGAACGCCGGGGGGTGGCAGGTGAGGTTGCGCCGGTGGACAGCGTGGTGCTGGCCTGTGGAGCAGTGCCCCAGGACGACATGGCTGGGACATTGGGTACTGGAGGCATCCCAGTGCATATCATCGGTGATGCTGTCCGGCCACGCAACCTGGCAGATGCTATTCGGGAGGGGTTTGAACTGGGATGTGCACTCTGAAGAGGGGAGAAACATGGTGAGCCAGACCTCTGGCCTCACTGCCCTTGTCGGCGCACAGCTCATTGACGGCACCGGCGCTCCACCCATACCGGACTCGGTGGTGGTCATCCAGGGCGAGCGCATTGTGGCCGCCGGTCCCGCCGCCGAAGTCGCTATACCCTTTGGTGCAGAGGTGTCTATCCTTGAGGCCCGCGGGATGACGGTGTTACCTGGCTTCGTTGATAGCCATGTGCACCTGACTTTTAGCGCTGGACCGGACCATCCCACCACTGTACGGCAGGTGACGGAGGAAAGTGACGAGACACTGCTCCTGCGGGCTATCGGCAATGCGCAGCGGGCCCTTTGTAGCGGTGTCACCACCGTGCGAGACTGCGGTGGGCGCGGTCACATCGCGCAGGCGGTAAGAGATGCTGTGCAGGCCGGCCTGGTCCTGGGCCCTCGCATCCTGGCTAGTGGCATGCCTATCACCACAACCGGGGGCCACTTGTATTACCTGGGCCTGGAGGCAGACAGTCCTGAGGAATTACGCAAGGCCGTGCGCAGCCAGGTCAAAGCCAAAGCCGACGTGATCAAAGTCTGTGCCAGCGGCGGGAATATGACGCCTGGCACCAATCCCCTCGCTGCTCAGTACAGCGCCGACGATCTGAGCCTGGTGGTGGCTGAGGCTCACCGCCTGGGCCGGCGAGTGGCAGCACACGCCATCGGTACAGCGGGCATTCGCCACTCTGCGAGCGCCGGGGTGGATACCATCGAGCATTGCCTCTGGTTAGGCCAAACGGGGATTGAGTATAGTGCAGAGATAGCACAACTCATGCAAGCCAAGGGGCTATACGCTGGCCTGCCGTTGCCTGGAATATATCGCCTCCTCTTGCCCCAGAAGGTAGCTACTAGCGAGGAACAGGAGGTCAGGCTAGCCGATATGCGTAGCCAACTCTTCGGCATGCGTCAGACGATTCAGCAAGGGGTGCGGTTTATGGTCTCCAGCGATGCAGGTGTTCGCTTCACCCGTTTTGAAGATTTGTACCTGAGCCTGAAGGTGGCTGTACACGGGCTCGACCTGTCACCCATGGAGGCTATTGTGGCCGCGACTGGCACCGCGGCCGAAGCCCTGGGTCTGGGGGATGAGTTGGGCAGCGTTGTCGCTGGCAAACGAGCTGACCTCCTGATCGTAGAAGGCGATCCCCTATCCAACCTGGAGACCTTGCAACAGGTGCGGTGGGTTTTCCGAGATGGGCGGGTTATGTCGCAGGACGGCTTGCTAAAGTTGAGATAAAAAATCCGCACCGGGAATTCTCTGCTTCAGCCCTATATCCAGGAGGGAGAGATGAGGTTCAGACCTTGTGGGATAATCCCGGCGATGGTGACCCCCTTGACTGACGAGGAGGAGATAGACGAGGAGGCCCTGCGCCGCCTGGCGAACCACCTGATCGCTGGTGGTGTGCATGGGCTGTTTGCTGTGGGGAGCCAGGGAGAAGCCTATGCCCTGACTTTCGAAGAAAAGAAGCGGGTCATCCAGATTGTAGTTGACGAGGCCAGGAGACGGGTGCCTGTCTACGCCGGGACAGGGGCCGTGACTACCAGGGAGACTATCGCCCTGACCATGATGGCGGAGAGAGCAGGGGCAGATGCCGTCAGCATTATCACCCCTTATTTTATCTCACCTTCCGCCGATGAACTTTACGATCACTATGCTGCGGTGGCCCGGGCTACGCGGCTTCCGGTTCTCCTTTACAACAACCCGGCCAGGACCGGTGTACATCTTTCTGTAGACTTGGTCACCAGGCTCTCCAGCATAGAGAATATCGTGGGCATCAAAGACAGCAGCGGTGATCTGACTCTAACGACAGAGTACATCCGTCGGACAGGAGCAGGCTTCGCCGTCTTGGCCGGGAGGGACACGCTTATCTACGCTACCCTTGTCTGTGGCGGCATAGGAGCCATAGCGGCCACTGCTAATGTGTTACCTGGCCTTGTCGTTGAGATCTATGAAGCCTATGTGGTTGGTGACTTGGAGAGAGCACGGGCAGCCCAATATCGCCTGGCCCCGTTGCGCCTAGCCTTCGAGATGGGGACCTTTCCTGTGGTCATTAAAGAAGCATTGGCGCTCATGGGGATTTGTTCTGGACGCGCAAAAGCTCCCGTGAAGGCTATGCCGGAATCTCGGCTTGGGGAATTGAAGAAGATACTCCAGGGGCTGGGTGTCTTGTGAGCTCACCAATTCGTACGGCCTAAGTCTGCCAGGGGAGCGAGGTCTTTGAGGGACGAATGCAACCTGAATGGCTAGAGGTCCATTGCTACTCCGGCCATACCTACGCCCAGGAGCCACGCTCGTTTGTCTGGCGGGGGCAGGAGTACGCCGTGGAAAGTATCGAGCGGGCCTGGCGGGAGCCGGCCGGCCCACGCTGGCGAGTGCGCTCGGCAGCCGGCACGGTCACGCTGGGCTACGATGAAGCAGAAGACGCCTGGTGGCTGGAGGCCGCCGATACCGGTTACCCTTCGTCCCCTTTGTACCCCTGAACAAGTAGGGCGGCTTTCATAGCCGCCGAACTGCGGCCATGGTTGAGGCAGGTTTGGAAACCTGCCATACGCTCTACGCTCAGAAAACCACAGAGACACGGAGAGCACAGAGCCAAGAATAATAAAGCTCAGTGTCCTCTGTGCCTCTGTGGTTCATTTTTCCTTGCAATGGCCCCCAAAACCGCATTTTGGGGCCGATTTTTGCTTGACAAGGTAGCGATTGTCTGGTATAATCACTTGCCGTCATGCTACATTGCTCAGGAGGAGATTACCGTTGGAAAACGCTTTTGCCGTCGTGGAGACGGGCGGCAAGCAGTACAAGGTCAAAACTGGCGAAGTCATTGACGTGGAGAAACTGCCCGCCGAGGCCGGCGATAGCCTGGAACTCGATCGGGTGCTTTTGGTGGCCGCGGGCGATCAGGTGACCGTGGGCACGCCCACCGTCCCCGGCGCTAAAGTGCTGGCTACCGTGCTGGCACAGGATCGAGGCAAAAAGGTTATCGTCTTTAAGTACAAGGCCAAAGTGCGCTACCGGCGCAAGCTCGGCCACCGCCAGGACCTTACCCGGCTCCAGATTAACGAGATTGTGGTTTAGACCCTTGCGGTCGGGCCGACCTCGAGGGTCTCCAGGAGGACTCAGATGGCTCATAAGAAAGGTGTCGGCAGCTCGCGTAACGGACGAGATAGCCAGCCCAAGATGCTCGGGATTAAGCGCTTTGCCGGCGAAGCGGTGAAGGCGGGTAACATCCTGGTGCGTCAAC
>Ga0194126_10006781_pt1 | contig 16172 bp, 3 predicted proteins | sample TA2KigC150mmetaG_FD_148641 | JGI IMG/M metagenome (GOLD analysis project Ga0194126, IMG submission 148641) | Freshwater microbial communities from Lake Tanganyika, Tanzania - TA2015035 Kigoma Deep Cast 150m | ecosystem: Environmental > Aquatic > Freshwater > Lake | place: Tanzania: Lake... | reverse complement strand
AGCGCCATCACCGTCAGCGACAACATCTTCAGAAATATCAATTCCGCCGACAATGGCTGCTGTACGGGGGTCAACTTCTGGGGGCCTGTGACCGACGTCCTGGTGACCCGCAACGTCGTCCAGGGTATGTGGGCCCTCTATGGCAGCTCCTACCGCGGCGTCAATTTCTGGGACACCGCGGATGCCGTCACCCTGAGCGATAACGAAATCCGTGACAGCGAGCCAAACAGCGGGGGATGCTGTGACGGCTTTACCTTCTGGGGCGCGGCGAGTCGGATCGCCCTGGAGCGCAATCGGTTCATCCAGTTACCCAGATTCTCGTATTCCGCCGATTCGCAAACGAACGGCGTCCAGTTCTGGAGCACGGCCAGCCAGGTGAGCGGTCGGGACAACACCTTCGACGGCGCCTGGGGCGCGGATAATGGCTTCATCTTCCACGGCGACGCGGCAGACGTCACGCTCGACGGCAACCAACTGCTCGACAACACGCGCTGGCCGACAGGGGTTCTCGGTGACTACGGCAATGCCATCGTATTCTGGGGACGTCTCCAGGGGTTCACGCTGACGAACAACACGATCGCCGGCGGGGCCGGCTGGGGCAGCACCGGGATGCAGTTCTGGAATGCGCTGAGCGATGGCACGGTAGCCGACAATCGCATTCAAGACCTGTTCGATCCGAGTCCTGGCATCATGGTATGGTACACGGCCGACAACGTCACGTTCACGCACAACTCACTGGCTAACTTCGGGGTCTTCCCCGGCGAGGAGTGCCCCACGCCGGGTTTGATCATTTGGAGCGATGCTAACAACGTTCAGGTCACGCACAACACCCTGCGCAACTTCGCGCCACAGGTCTGCGAGGATCCGGACGCCGGCATCGAGGTCTGGGCGGAGAGCGGCGTTACGATCAGCGACAACGTGCTGGAGAACGTCTCCTCCGGGTCCGTGTACCTGTACGGCGGGGACGCGTTGATCGCCCGCAACCGCATCACCGGCGGTTACGGCAAGCTCTCAGGCATCCGGCTGCACGCCCCGGAGCGTGTGACGGTCGTGGACAACACGGTGTCGGACGTCGGCGGCGCTGCCGGCCCCGGCGGAACGGCCAACGGCTACAACGGCATCCAGCTCTATATCCAGGCCTGGTCCCCCCAGCCGGCGGTCAGCGACATCCTGATCGCGCGCAATACGCTGGCGCGGCTGAGCGGCCCCGGCAGCGGCATTTCCATCGGCGTGGTCGGACCAGGTTGGGGGCAGAACATCACCATCACGGAGAACATTGTCTACGACAACCCCGAGGGCGGCATCCACCTGTTCGGCGCGTTCCAGGACACGCTGGTCAGCTACAACGTCAGCGCACGCAACCGCTTCGGGCTGTGGCTGCTCGGCACGGCCGACGGCATCACCGCGACCAGCAACACCCTGGCCGAGGCAAACCGCGGAAACGTCGTCCTTTACAGCGGCCTGATGGACTACCGGTGGTTGGCCTACCGCTACAGCGCCGACACGATCCTGGCGCCGGGCGGCGACCTGGACTACGGCCCGGCCATGCCGCTCATCAAGAACAGCCTGCTCTACGGAGGCGGCGGCTACGACGTGTACGGCGAGGGCACGGCCACGATCTCGCCGACGTTGCGCTACAACGACGCCTACAGCGCGACGATCCCCGGCGTCGCCCTCGACGCGGGCGCGAACGTCACGCCGATCGCGACCTACGACTCGACCAACTTCAGCGCGGACCCACGTTTCATCAACGCGGTCGCGGGCAACTACCGGCTGGCCGGCGATTCGCCTTCGATTGACGCAGGCGACCCGGCCGAGTTCGACCCCGGCACGAGCTCGCGCATTGACCTGGGCGCGCTGGTCGGCGCGGCCGGTGTGCTGCGCGAGGACTGGCTGGCAGTCAGCGGCGGCGGCGTGCTGACCTATCCCCTGGCGCTCGCCTCCCCCGACCTGCTCGCTGACTCGCGCGCCCGCGGCCGGCTAGAGCTGGACACGACCCTCTTCAGCCGCGACCCGGCCGATGCGCCGGCCGAGGGCCGCGCGATCCTGGCCGCCAGCAGCTATCCGTTCCTGGTCGCCGACAGCGGCGCCAGCGTCACCCTGGCGGCCGAGCGGCCCAATTACCGCGCCAACGTCCCCGGCTACGCGGCCGACGATGCGACCGCGACCGTCGGGCTGCGCGGCGCGGTGCGCAACGCGGCCGGGGTGACCGCTTCCGTTGCCGTGACCGTCACCCGGAGCGATGGGCCGACGCTGTTCAGCCAGACGTTCAGCGACCTGGCGCCGGGCGAGTCGCGCCTCTTCGCCGTGAGCGATCCCGCTCCGCCAACCGGCGTCGTCACTTGCACCGCTGCGACCAACCTGGGGGACAGCGCGACAGCCAGCGTGACCGTGCGGCCCGCGACGGCCCACGCCGCGGCCTCCGCCGATCCGACGATCCTGGCGCTCGGCGAGAGCACGACTCTCCGGCTGGCCCTCGCCAACACCGGCGCCGAGACCGCCTACGTCACCGCAGACCTGGGCGGCGGGTGCGTTTCCCTCCTTGCCGCTGGAGTCGAGGCTTCAGCCGGTCTGCTGCGATCACGCACTCAACCGGCTAAAGCCTCGATTCCGGAGTCGGGGGGGTGCGTGCAAGGCGTGATCCTGCCGGTCGGCGGCTCGGCCACGCTGACCCGCGTCGTGACCCCGACCGCGGTCGGCGCGTTCAGCCTGCCGATCACCCTGACCGGCGACCTGTCGCAAACTCTGGCCGCGGCGATCACGGTGCGCAACGACGCGGCGCTGGCCGGCCTGGCCCTTACCGGCGAGCTGCGCGGCGCCGATACCCTGGTGCAATCGGACGACGCCGGCCTGGCGCTGAGCCTGGCGAATACGGGCGTTTCCGCGTTTGGCGTGATCGTGGACTACGCCGTGAACGGGCCTGTAACCCGCACGGGCAGCCTGCCGCTGCAACTGCCGCCCGGCGACAGCGTCTTCCCGATCGCCCTTGGCTTGCTGCCCGCGGGCGCGTACAGCGCGACCGCGACCGTGCGCCACTTCAGCCTGGGCGCGCAGCTCGCCGCGGCCTCGCTGGCCTTCGACGTGATCGCGCCCTACGCGGAGCTGGCGCTCGCCGCAGGCGCAGGGGAACCTGATTCGCTGGGCCAGGCCCTGGTGCAGATCACCGTGAGCAACGCGGCGACCGGCTACGGCGTCTGGCGCGGCAGCCTGAACCTGGCTGGCGCGCTCAACGAGAGCAGCCCGCTGGCCATGGCGCCCTGCCAGTGGGCCGTCGTCACGCGCACCCTCGACCTGGCCGGCCTGGTCGGCCCCCAGACGATCGTCGCCTCGGCCATCGCACCGGATGGCTCGGTCGTCGCCAGCGGCGCGGTGACGGTCACGGCCGCGCCGCGCGCCGCGCCGTTGGCGCGGCTGGTCGGCCTGGCCGCGGGGCCGGCGATCGCGGGCGGCTCGGCGGTGGTCACGGCTACGGTGGCAAACGACGGCCCGGCCGGCGAGGCGGCGCTGGCGGTGGTCATCTTCGATCAGACCTACGAGCTGATCCGCACCGTGGCCGGCGGGGGCGCCTCGACCCCGGCGACCCTGGCGGTCACGACGCCCGGCGACCTGCTCGACGGCGCCTACCCGGTCAGCGCCCGGCTGGGCGACCAGGAGCTGCGCGGCGAGATCGCGGTGACGGGGCCGCGCATCACGGTCGCGAACGCGCTGGACGCGGCCGGCTATGCGCCTTTCACCGCCGCGACCTGGACGATCACGCTGCACGGGGTCAGCGGCGGCCCGGCCAGCTACGACGTGGGGCTGCGCTATGGCCTGCAGGCTTACACCCGAACCGTGACCCTGGCCGCGGGGCAGACCGCGATCGTGCCGTGGAGCTTCAACGTCGGCGCGGCCAGCGATCGCGCGTCGGCGCTGGTGGAGAACCATCCCACCGACCCGACCCAACCGCGGCACACGCTGGTCATCGACAGCCGGTGGGTCAACGTGATCGAAGACGTCCGCGCCTGGCTGGAGAGCGACCGGAACAGCTACAATGCCGGCGACACGATGCACCTGACGCTGCACCTGCTCCAGCCGACCAATTCAGCCATGGTGCTCGCGCCCGACGACCTGGTGACGCCCGCGGGGCCGCTCATCTGGTCCCTGCTGAGCATCACGCCGACCCTGCCGATCACCGCGTTGTACGCCACGGGCGACTTCGCCATGAGCTACACGCTGCCGGCGGTCGCGGCCACGGGCCGCTACTACTTCATCTATTTCTTCGACGGGGAGGAGCGCACGCTGCCGGTGGACGTCCACGGCGTCACGCTCGTGGCGGACCGGTTCGACGTGACCCTGGGCGGCGCGGGGGATGGGCTGATGAGGGCCAGGGCAGCCACGACTGGAGTCGAGCCTTCAGGCGGTTTGGCGCGCGAGTGGGAGCAACCGGCTAAAACCTCTACTCCAGGAAGGCGTCCGGCGGCGATTGCGTCCGGCGTCCAGTTGACCATCACCGCGCGGCTGAGCGTGGATCAGCCGGTCGCCAGCGCCAACGTGCGCGGCTACGCGGTCTCTCCGAGCGGCGCAGTGCTCTCTCTCGGGCCATCTGCTGTGATTACCCTGCCGCTGCCCGCGGGCGTCACCTTCGTGACCCTGACCGGCACGCTGAACCCGACCGAGCCGGGCGCACACCGGATCACGCTCAAGGTGCGTGACGCGGCCTCCGGCGTCAACCTGGGCGGCGAGGCCGCGTTCGTGGACGCCGGCTACGCTCGCATCGGCAGCCTCACCACCAACCGCGGGGTCTACGCGCCCGGCGATCCGGGCGTGGGGACGATCACCGTCTACGGCAACGACACCGCGGCCGTCCAGGTGGTCACGTCGGATCACACGCCGCTGTTGAGCCAGCCGGCGGCGGTGACGGGCTTCGTCACCCTCACCTTCGCCATCCCGACCGCGACCGAGCGCGACGAGGTCTTGATCGGCACGGTGACAGACAGCGCCGGCCTGACTTCGACCTTGCAGGCCGCGTACAGGGTCGCGGCCAGCTTCGACGTGACCCCGCCCCAGGTGCAGATCGTCAGCCCGACCGCGGCCCAGGTGCTGCCGTGGGCCAGCGCCAGCCCGGTCATCACCGTTACCGGCATCGTGACCGAAGACGTGGCGCTGGGGCACGTGCTGGTCAACGGCGTCGCGGCGACGGTCGCGCCCTCCACGACGACCGTCTCGACCTGGCAGGCGCCGATGCTGCTGCAGGAGGGCCTCAACTGGATCGAAGTGACGGCCCAGGATGCCGCGGGGAACATCGGCCTGCCCGCGGCGATGATCGTGATTGCGGAGCCGTCCTACGGCATCACGCTGAGCGTCGCGCCGACCCACACGCTGGCCGGGCAGCTCATCACCTTCACGGCCGTGCTCACGGCCAGCGACCTGCTGACCGGCACGGTCGTCTTCCCGTTCAGCATGCAGGCGATCAGTCCCACGGCCGGCAGTGCGACCGCGGGCGCGCTGTCACTGTCGCCACTGCCCGTGACCTGGCAAGGGCTGGTCACGCCGGCTGCGCCCGTCACCATCACGTGGACTGCGCTTGCGACCGCGGCGATCACGCGCACGATCTACGCCTTCGCCAACGGCCCGCAGACCGACACGAGCTTCAGCAACCCGGTGGACACCGAAGTCGGTCCGTGCGACGCGCCGGCCGCGCTGACCGACGTCCGGGCGGCGCGTGGCGCCGGCAGTAGCGTGGTGTTGACCTGGACGGGAACCGGCGCGGCTCAGTACGAGGTGTGGCGCGCGGTCAACGCCCCGTACTTCGCGGCCGGCTCGACGTGCGCCGGCTCGCCGAACTGCGCGATCGTCACTGAGAACAGCTACACGTTGGACGCCGCGCTCGGCGATCCGAACAGCAACGTCTACTTCCTGGTGATCGCGCGCGCAGCGTGCGGCGCGGCTTCGGCCGCGTCGAATCGGACAGGAGGATTCAACTTCAGGATGGCGCCGGGGGAGTGAGGTTTCTCAACGGATGGTTCCTGAAGATCTACGAGACCTCACTCGCGATTCTCCCTGATCGCTGGCGTTCATGGTATAATCGCACGCGTAAAGCTGATTTGTACAGCCTCCGGCGTGTTGCCCTCATCCCGAGCAGGAGTACGCCCATGAGAACGACGCAGCGATTCTGGTGGGGTCTTACCCTCGGCGCCTTGCTGATCCCGTTGTTGGCGACGCCAACCGGTAGCCTCGGCTCGCCGGCCGCCTCCGATCTCGCCCCCAACGCGCCGCTCGACATCCTCACCCTCTACGCCGACACGGACGCGACCACCAAAAGCTGGCAGCCGGACGCCAACTTCGGCGCCGACACCATGCTCCAGATCCGCTACGACAACGTCGAGGGGCCGGTCGCTGCGTTCAGCCTCATCCACTTCGACGTCTCCAGCATCCCCGCCGACGCGGTGATTGACTCGGCCGTGATGGAGCTGTACCTGTGGAACGCGGCCGGCGCGGACCCGGTCTGGATCGGGCTGTACGACGTGTACGCGGGCTGGGACGAGTCCACCGTCACCTGGAATACCCGCCCCCCCGGCCAGACGGGCGGCTTCATCTACGGCGTGAACGTGGACAGCACTCCCGGCTACAAGGCGTGGACGGTGACGGGCTGGGTGACTTATTGGCGCAGCAACCCGAACTACGGTCTGGAGCTGCGCGGGCCGATCGCGGGCGCCCCGTCGTACTACGACCGCAGTTTTGGCAGCAAGGACGGTCGCGTGAACCTGCCGCGGCTGGTGGTGACGTATCACCTGCCCGCCACGCCGACCGCGACCCCCACCCATACCCAAATACCCGATACCCCAACGCCCACCATCACCCGCACGCCGACGCCGACGGTCACGCGCACACCGACCGTGACCCAATCCCCTATCCCCAATACGGCAACGCCAACCAACTCGCCAACCAGCCAACCTTCTCGAACCGCGACCTGGACGCCGACGGTCACGCGCACACCGACCGTGACCCAATCCCCTATGCCCAATACCGCAACGCCGACCAACTCGCCAACCAGCCAGCCATCTCGAACCGCCACGCCCACCGCGAGCGCGACAGCCTCCCCCTCCCCGACGTCGATCCCGATCGTTCTGCAACTGTGCGCCGTGGCCGATGCTTACATAGACCAGTACAACTCCAGCTCCAACTTCGGCAGCCAGCCAGGCCTGCGCGTTGGCTTCAGCTCAGCGGTAGACCTCTACCATGATCGCGCCCTGGTGCGCTTCGATCTGTCCTCGATCCCCGTCGACGCAACCATACGGAGCGCATACCTTGAGGCCTACCTGACCCGAGGCTCGGGGTCCATGACGCCGGTCAGCCTCGGCGCCTATTTCATCACCAACGCCTGGGGAGAAAGCAGCGTCACCTGGAATACGATGCCCTCGTGGGAGCCGGTCGGGATCGCGAGGTCAGTGGACGCCAGCCCAGGCTACAAGTCCTGGAATGTCACGGACTTCGCCCGAGCCTGGCAGAGTGACCCAGGCTCAAACCGTGGCCTGATGCTTTTCGGTCCGCAGACCAATTGGTGGTCCCGAGAATTCAGCAGCCGGGAAGGCGCATACTGCCCGCGCCTGGTTTTGACGATTGAGTCCACCACTCCCATCCTCACGCCGACCCCGACCAATACGCCCACGCCGACCCCCACGCCCACGGCCGAACTTACACCGGAGAGCCGTCTGGTGCAAATCGTGGGCGTGGAGGTCAACCAGGCGATCCAGACGCGCGACATCAACACCGGCAACCCCGCCATCGGCGCCAACCCTGTGTTGTTGATCGCTGGCAAAACGGCTGTGGTGCGGGTGCACCTGCGAGTCGTGGACGGGAAGGGGCCTATCATCGGCGTGCGCGGGTACGTCCACTATCCCTACCCGGGCGGGGCGTTGGACACGTATAGCCCCATCAACTTCGGCGGCACGATCATGGCGCAGGCCAATCCCTCCCGGGCCGTGATAGACGACAGCCTCAACTTCCTCATCCCCGGTCAGGCGATGCAGGGATCGCGGTACATGTTGGTGCGGATCGTGCCGCCGGCGGGCGTCTCCTTCTCCGCCAGCGGCGAGCTGCAAGAAACCAGGCTGATCACTACCTACCAGACGCCGCCGCTGCGCGTGGTCTTCGTCGGCGTCTCCTACAACATGGGCGGCACGCTGCGGTTCCGGGCCTGGAACACCGTGATGAACGACATCCGCAGCCACCTGCAGCGGATGTACCCCGTGCCCGACGTGCTGGTGAAGGAGCACCCGATCGGCCTGTTCTACACCGGCGCGGCGAGCGACTTCTGCGACGGCGACGCGTTCGAGAGCGTCAACGAAGGACTGGCCGATCTGCGCAAGTCCTCCAACGTCACCCTGGGCGCCAACACCCTTTACTACGGGATGGTGCCGGACGATTACGGCGCTGCCTGTTCCGGCGGCTTCGTGGTGGGAGGGATGGCCGCCGACATCCCCGCGGCCGAGGCATCCGGCGGGGTCTACTCCGGTGTTTTCGCCACCGGCGACAAGGCTGCCCATGAGTTGGGTCACTGCCTGGGCCGCTACCACGCCCGCGACTGCTGCGGGGCGCAGGGCGGCACGTCGTTCCCCTACGTTTGCACCATCGGCCCCACGGTCGCGACCGAGGACAACCTCTTCGGTCTCGACACCCAGACCCAGGCGGTTTACACCTCTCTGAAATCGGAGCTGATGGGCTATTGCGACGTGGGCAGCCGGTGGATCTCCGATTTTACCTACAGCGGCCTGTACAGCTACATCTCTCAGTTTCCGCTGGCCGCGGCGCAGAGCGCGGCGCCGCAGGACGTGCTGATGGTCAGGGGCCGGCTGAACAAGACCACCAACCAGGCGGAGTTGAATACCCTCTATCGCCTGACCGGACTCACGCCGGACCAGCCGCAGTCTGGCCCCTGCGCCATCGTGCTGCACGACGCAGACTGGCAGGTGCTGGCCCAATACCCCTTCACCCCGGCCGTCAACACCTCGCTGCTCGAAGGGCAGGAAGAGACCGTGCTGCTCCATCGGGTGGCACCGGATCATCCGAACCTGGCCTGGCTCGAGGTGCAGTGCGCAGGAGAGGTGCTGGCGACCCTGGGCGCCAGCGCCCATCCGCCGGAGGTGCGCGTGACCGCGCCGAACGGCGGCGAAACATGGGGGAGCGGCAGCCAGACGATCGCGTGGGAGGCCGAGGACGACGATGGCGACGACTTGCACTTCCTGGTGCAGGTCAGCGCGGATGACGGCGCGACCTGGACAACCCTGGCGTCTGATCTGACCGACACGAGCCTCTCATTCGACGCTGCGCTGCTGGCCGGCAGCACGCGGGCACGGGTACGGGTCGTCGCCAGCGACGGGCTGCTCACCAGCCAGGATACCTCGGACGGCGCGTTCACGGTGGCGCGCAAGCCGCCGCAGGCGGCCGTGAGCTGGCCGGCCGACGGTCGCTCCTTCAGACCAGGCGAGATGGTGGTGTTCAGCGGCTACGCGTGGGATCCGGAGGACGGGCCGCTGGCCGACGAGAGCCTGGCCTGGGAGTCGGATCGGGACGGCTTCCTGGGCGATGGCGACGAGTTGGCCGTGACGACACTTTCGCCCGGCCGTCACGTCATCACTTTTAGCGCGACCGACGCCGATGACCTGAGCGCCTCGGCGACGGTGATTGTCCTCATCGAACCGCTGCACGTTTTCTTGCCGGTGATTCGCCGGTGAGGTGACAGGTAGACTTCGGTAGTTCTGCCACGTCTAGTGGGAAATCAACAGACAGGAGGAAGACGCCATGAAAACGGAGAGCCTACCCAAGCGCAAAGGTCTGATCATCACTGCCTTGCTGGCGACTGCGCTGCTCGCCTGGGCGGCGGGCCAGCAAGCCATCGTGAACGCCAAATCCAAAGAGCTTGCTCCTTCGTTGCACTCAGAGCTTGCCCTGAACGCAGTGAAGGGGCAAGCTCTGAGCTTGTCGAAGGGGTCTCCCAGACCGTTCGGGTTTGCGCCCGCGGCCGAATGGATCCTCCAGGGCCGCGTCTACGAGGGGGAGACCGGCCTGGAGCCGCCGAACAGCCTGCCGCTGGCGAATGTGACCGTCTGCGTCTATGCCGCGGCCGAACCCTACCCCAATGCCGGCCGGCAGCTCCGCTGCACTACCACCGACGCGACTGGCTGGTATGGCCTGTCGGTCTACGACGACGATGGCGTGTTCGCCTACTACTCGATCCAGGAGACCGACCCGCCGGGCTACCTCTCGGCCGGCGCGACCAGCGTGGGCGGCGTGGTGAAGACCGCCAACTGGATCGAGTACGCCGCCCCGCTGGAGGGCAAGACGCTGACGGGAAATAAGTTCTGGGATCGGCGGCCCGCGACGGCGACTCCGACCCCAACCACCACCCGCACGCCGACCCCAACCGTCACCCGCACCCCGACTGCCACCGCTACTCGGACAAGGACACCCACTCCTACTAATACCCAATCCCCAATTCCCCATACTGCCACCCCGACCGGCACGCCGTCCCCGACGGTCACGGGGACGGTTCCGCCGACGCATACGCCGACGTCCAGTGCGACCGCTACCGCGTCCCCGACGGTCACGCCGATCACGCCCGGCACGCCGACCGCGTCCCCAACGGGGGTTGCCTCCCCAACGGGAACAATGACTCCAACACGTACACCTACCGGTCTGCCGCCGACTCCGACGAGTACGGCGACCCGTCCCCAGCGGACGGCCACGCCCACGAATACCCAATCCCCAATCCCCAATACCGCCACGCCCACCCCCACCGTCGCGTCCCCCTGCGCCGAGTTGCTGATCAACGGGGACTTTGAGGTGCTCTCGCTGGCGCCATGGCAGACGGACGGTCCCGTGGGGCACGGCCCCGGCCGCAACAGCACCGAGGGCGCCTGGCTGGGAGGTCAAGACAACGCCCAGGCCCGGCTGTGGCAGCAGGCGACGGTCCCCGCGAACGCGACGCAGGCGTGGCTGGCATTCTGGTGGCGCGCCGATGCGTCCGCGGCGCAGAACGACGACACGCTGGCCGTCCGCATGGCCGATGAGGGGGGTGTGGGCGGTGATACTTTGTTGACCCTGCGGGCCGATGGGCCGCTGGGCCAGTGGCAGCAGGTCACCCTGAACGTGACCGCGTACCTGGGCCGCCAGATCGCCGTGACCTTCCGCGCGGCCACCGACGGCTCGATCCCCACCACCTTCCAGCTGGATGACGTCAGCCTGCGCGCTTGCGGCGGGGCCATCCCCACGGCCACCGCCACCGCGACCCCCACGAGCGGCCCGGTCGTCATCACCTTCGAGGAGTCCATCTCCTCGGCCGACAACGTGCGCAGCCAGTACTGCAACAACCCGGCCACCAACAAGGGGGTCGAGTTCTTGAAGTCCGGCCGCATCTACCAGCCCACGGTGCAGACCGCCAGCGCCAGCCATGCGCTCACCAACCGTTTCCCGACTCAGGAATTCGGGGAGAGCGCGGGGGTGGAGATCCGCTTCACCACCGGCCAGTCGAACGTCGGGGTCAAGGTGGGGCTGGATCGCGCCTACAGCTTTCCCGTCGTCGCAGAACTGGACGCGTACAACAACGTCACCCCCGGCACAGGCTTCCTGGGCTACAACACGGTCTACCTGGGTTACGGGCCGACCGCGGTGACGCAAGACCTGTCGCTCTACGTCGGCTCGGGGGACATCGCCAGCGTGCGCATCAAGTTCGCGGGGATGTTGGCGCAGCAGCAGGCATTCGAGGTGATTGACGACCTGACCTATACGCAGGCCGGCCCGCCGTGCGTCTACGACAGCCTCAGCCCGACCGTGCAGATCACCCTGCCGACCGACGGCCAGACGATCAACAACCCCCAGACGACGCTGTCGTTCGCGGTCGAGGATACGCAAAGCGGGGTGGCGAAGGTACAGGTGATGTATAAGGATGCTAACTTCAACGACATCAGCTCGTTCTACACCTGCGGCGGCCCGGGATCGCTCGCCTGCCCCTGGCCGGGCAATCTCATCACCGAGCAGCTCATCGTCAACCTGCCGGAGCAGGCGCACTGGGTGCATGTGCAGGCCTGGGACTATGCCGGTCAATCCGATAGCGAGGCCCATTTCGTCAACATGGCCCTGCCCGGCCCGAACATGAACCTGTGGGCGCAGGCGTTGGAGATCACTCAGGCCACGCAGCCGTGGCTGGCGACCAACACGCAGACCCGCCTGAGCACCAGCCCGCCGGTCTCCCAGTACCCGGCCGCGCCGACCGCCGTGCCGCTGGTCGCCGACCGGACGACCGTCGTGCGCTTCTACGCCGGGCTGGAAGGGACGGCGAACAACATGGCCGTGAGCGGCGTCCGCGCATGGCTGAGCTGCTACACCGACCCGATCTTCTATCAGCCCTGCTCTGGCGTCTGGAACGTCGCGGCCAGTCCCGCCGAGATCACCGTCTCCCCTCTTCACACGCTGGACGGCCGACGCCGCGATGCGACCCGCACCTGGAACTTTGTGCTGCCCAGCCAGTGGACCAAATCCGGCACGATCCACCTGCAAGCCACGGTGGATGCGCCGGTTGGGCTGTCGGAATGCAACGGCTGTTACGACAGCGCCAACCACATCGGCGTCACCCATATTAGCTTTTTGACCATGCCTGATTTCGGCAGCCAGATCGCGCACATGGTGCGCATCAATCGCAGCCTGAGCGGCACAGTCACTTCGCCGACGCAGGCCCAGTACTATGCCGACGCGCTCTTTCTGCGCCAGGTGATGCCGGTGGACGAAAAGACCGTGCCGGGCAGCCCGGCGGTCAATTGGACTTACAACGACACCACCGTCTGGGAAGGGCGCTGCGACAAGCTATTGAACGACATGAAGGCAACATTCACCAACAAGGCCGGCAAGCGACTCGTGTACGGGCAAGTGGATGCCGGTTTCCCGTGCGCCGGTCGCGCGCACGGCGGCTACGCCTATGGCAACGTCGCCGTCGCAGGTCAGGTCTCCTCAGAAGAGATCGGCCACGCGGTCGGTCTCATCCACGCCGGCCCGCCGCCTGGCCACGGCGCGGAGTGCACCACGAGCGCCGGCGGCTGCGACAACGACTGGCCGTGGCCGCACGGCACGATCAACGCGTACGGTTTCAACGTGATCAGCAAGACCGTCATCATCCCCGGCACGACTGAGTTCGACCCGCACGACATCATGTCCTATGGCGGGCCGTCGTATTGGATTTCCCCGCGCACCTGGATCAGGCTGATCAACGCGTTCAGCAACCGGAGTTTCAGCTATCCCAAGGCGACACAGACGCCGACCCCGGTCGCCCGTGCGCAGAGCCAGGAGCCAACCGGCTCGACTGCGCCCCCGCAGCAGGTCCGGCCCTACCTCCTGGTGCGCGGGGGCGAGGCGGCCGGGGGCTGGCTGCTCGATCCCGCCTACGAGCTGTCCTATCCCCCCGGCACAGCCGATGAGCCGGGGGAAGGGGACTACCGCATCGAGCTGCTGGACGCGGGTGGCCACGTGCTGATGACGCGGCGCTTCACCCCGGAAGGCGGCCACGTGGACATGCCCGATGACACGGCGCTGGCCGCAAGGCTGAGTTTCGCCGAGCTGCTGCCGTTGCCCGAGGGCGCGATCACCATCGCGCTCCGCCGCGGCGCGGAGACGTTGGCGATGCGCACGCGCAGCCCCAACCCGCCGGTCGTGGAGATCCTCTCTCCCACCGCGGAGGGATTCGCGGGCCAACCGGAAGACCCGCGCATCCGCTGGTGGACGACCGACGGCGACGGCGATCCGCTCCGCTATCTCGTGCTCTATAGCGCGGGCGCAGGCCCGCCTGATGAACGGGAATGGCAGCCGCTGGCGTTCGACCTGACCGACGCGGAGCTGGCGGTCAGCCTGGCCGATCTGCCGGGCGGCCCAGCCGCGCTGGTGCGGGTGCTGGCCAGCGATGGCTTCAACACCGGTCAGGCGACCTCGCCGGGGTTCGGCGTGGCGCCTCACCCGCCTCAGGCCGAAATCCTGACGCCGGCCGACGGTTACATCCTGCAGGAAAGGGAGCCGCTGGTCGCGAGCGGCATGGCGTGGGATCGAGAGGACGGCCTGCTCCCGCCGGACGCCCTGCGCTGGCGCTCCGACCGGGACGGCTTCCTCGGCGCCGGCCGCCAGATCGAAACCGATGCGCTGGCGCCGGGAGCGCACCTGCTCACCCTCGAAGCCGAGGACAACCACGGGCAGGTCGGCGCAGCCAGTATCGCCATCCACGTGGCCGAGCGCCCCAACTATCAGCCGATTGCCTATGCCGGGCCGAATGTCATCACGGCCGGGAGGTGCAGCGTGCTGCTGGACGGCGGCCTGTCGGTCGACCCTGACGGCGGCCGGCTGACTTACCTGTGGTCGGTGGTCGCCGCGGCGGCCGGTCGCCGGGCCTGGCTGAGCGATGCCGAGGGCCGGACGGTGCGCTTCTTCGCCGACGGGCCGGGGGACTATGAGGTCGAGCTGGTCGTCCACGACGGCCGGATGGCGAGCCTGCCCGACCGCCTGGCGGTCCACGTGGACGGGCCGTCGGCGGATCAGGCATGCCTCTACCTGCCGCTGGTGCTGCGAAGGTAATGCGTCGTGTGCCAGGCATCCTTCCAGGCGCCTGGCACGTGAGGATGAGAGCCGTGCCAGGCATCCTCCCAGGTGCCTGGCACGTTGAGGATGAGAGCCGTGCCAGGCATCCTCCCAGGCGCCTGGCACGTGAGGATGAGAGCCGTGCCAGGCATCCTTCCAGGCGCCTGGCACGTGTGGATTACAGGGAGGCGCCCATGTTCTCTCTACATTTCGTCCATAGTCGCACTCAGTGGCTTTGCCTGGCGGCCGGCCTTCTGATCGGCATCCTGTTGTTGACCGGCTGCCGGACCAACGGCGCCACCCACGAGGTCGCCCTCGAGACACCGTTCTACCTGGACGGCCCGCAGCAGGCCCGGCCGGCCGATGGTACGCTGGCAGCCGGCACACGGGTGACGCTGGCGCGGGAGGCAGGCAGCTACGCAGAGGTGACGCTGCCCGACGGCCGGCGGGCCTATGTGGCAGCCGACAGCCTCGGGCCGCTACGGTAACATGCGAACCACCAACCAGGTCAGTCAGCCCCTGGGGCGTCTCGCCCTGCAAGGCAGGACGTAGCCGCTGTTGCCGGTGCATAGACCATAACCTTGCAAGGGGAGGAAGCAAGATGTCTGACAAGAGAATCCCGTCCCAGGTGCGGGCCATCGTTGTGCTGTTGGCGGTTGTACTGTTAGGCCTGGCTGCTCACCAGGCGCTTGCCATGACCTCGCCTGGTAGCGTCTTCAGAACGCTCCAAAACGCCACCGCGCCCCTGGCCGACGACCCCTCGCCGCCGGCCAGCCCGGTGCGGCTCATCTTCATCCATCACTCCACCGGCGGCAACTGGCTGGCCGACCCCAACACGGATCAGCCCTACGGCGGCCTGGGCCGGGCGCTGATGGCGAACAACTACTACGTCAGCGCCACCAACTACGGCTGGGGGCCGGACAACATCGGCGACCGCACCGACATCCCCAACTGGCCCGAATGGTTCAATGGGCCAAACAGCGCGGCCATCCTGGCGGCGCTGTACCGCGAGTCCGGCCAGAACGTCGGCGAGTTCGGCGCCTGGCCGCGGCTGGCGTCGGCCCCGGCCGACGAGAACCAGATCGTCATGTTCAAGTCCTGTTTCCCCAACTCCGACCTGTACGGCAACCCGAGCGACCCGCCCCTGCCGGCGCCCAACGACGAATTCACGGTGGCGAACGCCAAAGCGGTCTACAACAAGCTCCTGACCTACTTCGCCGCCCGGCAGGACAAGCTGTTCATCGTCATCACTGCGCCGCCGCTGATGCGGGCCGAGACTGCACCGGAGCGCGCGGCCAATGCCCGCGCGTTCAACAACTGGCTGGTCAACGACTGGCTGGCCGGCTACCCTCACCCCAACGTGGCGGTCTTCGACTACTACAACGTCCTCACCTCCAACGGCAGCCCCGGCCGCGTGGACGACCCCGCCACGACCGACGAGCCGAACGACGCGAGTTGGGCCGACGGCAACCATCATCGCTGGCAGGCGGGCGCGCTCCAGCACCTGCGGACGGTGAACAACAACTACTCGGCCTACCCCAGCGGCGACAGCCATCCCACCACCGCTGGGCATCAGAAGGCCA
>Ga0194126_10006778_pt1 | contig 16180 bp, 14 predicted proteins | sample TA2KigC150mmetaG_FD_148641 | JGI IMG/M metagenome (GOLD analysis project Ga0194126, IMG submission 148641) | Freshwater microbial communities from Lake Tanganyika, Tanzania - TA2015035 Kigoma Deep Cast 150m | ecosystem: Environmental > Aquatic > Freshwater > Lake | place: Tanzania: Lake... | reverse complement strand
CAATAATCCTTTGACTTTAAAAGTCCATGTTGGAACGCCTGTTAAGACACTGCTTGATTACTGCGGAGGAATCAAAATTGATAATTACAGCGTGCTTGACGGCGGGCCCATGATGGGCAAGCTTATAGACGAGAAAACATATGCAGTTAAAAAAACAACAAAATCAATAATTGTGCTGCCTTCTGAGAGCATAGTCATAGAGCAGAAATTAAGGGATATCAGCAGGCAGGTAAAAAGGGCGCAGGCGATATGCTTAAGCTGCAGGATGTGCACTGACCTGTGCCCCAGGTACCTTTTGGGCCATAACCTTTTTCCTGATGAAATGATGAAGAAAATGTACAGGGGCAAGCTTTCAGATGATCAGCTTGAAAAATTTGATTTTGCATACCTGTGCTGCGACTGCGGCCTTTGCGAGCTGTACAGCTGCATTGTGGATCTTTCGCCAAGGGCGCTTTTTAACTATATAAAAGCAGAGCTTGCAAAAAAGGAAATAAAGAATCCCCATACAAGGAAGGATATTGTACCAAATGAATTTGCCTCTTACAGGAAGATACCCATAACAAGGCTTGAAAAAAGGCTTGAAATAGATAAATATGACAGCAAAGCGCCACTACTGGATTTTGATGTGGATGTAAATGAAGTTAAGGTTTATCTTTTGCAGCATGTCGGCGCGCCTTCTGTGCCGGTTGTCTCAAAAGGCGACAGCGTAACAAAGGGGCAGTTAATTGCAGGCATTGCTGATGGAAAACTGGGCGCAAATATGCACAGCTCAATAAACGGGACAGTGTCAGATATTGCACCTGGACATATCATTATAAAAGGCGGCCAGCATGGACAGTAATGTGGCAATAATTGAGTTTAAAAGTATTTCGCGGGGCATGCTTGTAACTGATGAAATACTGAAAGCCTCCCAGGTCAGGCTGCTTCTTGCAACAGCGCTTTGTCCCGGGAAGTATTTAACAATTGTTGGCGGCGATGTGGCTGCAGTTGAGAAATCGGTTAGTGTTGCTGAGCAGCTGGGCGGCAGGCATGTTTACAGCTCATATGTAGTAAGCGGCATAGGTGATGAGATAATGGATGCAATAAGCGGAAAATATGTGCCTGAAATAAATGATTCCATTGCAATAATAGAAAGCCAGAATATGGCAAATATTATAAATGCCGCAGATATAAGCATTGACAGCGCTAAAGTGGATATTGTGGAGCTGCGGCTTGGCAAAGGATGCGGGGTCAACAGCTTTTATATAATAACGGGAAAACTTGAGGCGGTTAAAGAAGCTGCAGCAAATGCTGCGGAGTTTTTAAGTGAAAACGGCTCGCTTCTTGCATATAAAATTATAGCAAATCCCCAGAGGGATCTTTTAAGGTGGCTGCAGCCGTCAAAGTGCGCATGCTGAAAGCATGCAGGCGCCCGCTGCATAAGAGGAAGTAAAAATTATTAATTTTTTTAAAGGAAAATAGATATGGAAAAAACAGAAAGCATGCACAGGAATGATATTATAGATATCTGCAAAAGGGTGCAGGCAAATGGGTGGGTAGCTGCAAATGACGGCAATATATCCATAAGGATTTCTCCTGATACTGTGCTGTGCACCCCCACCGGCCAGAGCAAAGGCTGCCTCACAACTGACCAGCTGATAAAAGTGGATATGGACGGGAACAAAAAAGAAGGCGAGCTTGAGCCATCATCTGAAATAAAAATGCACATTGATGTATATAAAAACAAGGAAAGCGTAAAAAGCGTGGTGCATGCCCATCCGCCCTATGCCACAGGGTTTGCTGTTGCAGGGGTGCCGCTTGACCAGTGCATCATGCCGGAAATAATAATTGGCCTTGGCTCAATCCCCCTGGCCAAATTCGGAACTCCTTCCACAATGGAAATACCTGAAAATATCAGGCCATACCTGAAGGAGCATAATGTATTCTTGCTGGAAAATCACGGTGCCCTGTCAGTGGGAAGCGATGTTTTTGAGGCATATTACAGAATGGAAAGCCTTGAGCTTTTTGCAAAAATAAGCCTGGTTGCAAGGATTTTAGGAAATGTAAATGTATTAAGCGAGGATAATGTAAAAAAACTCATAAAAGTGCGGCAGGATTTCGGCCTTCCGCTAACGGACTATCCGGGATGCAAAATTGACGGCAACTTTATAAAAGAGCCTGCGCAAAGGATGACTTCAACATGCAGCACGCAGGATATGATTAAGGAAGTATCATCCAGTATGGCTTCATGCAAAGATGAATCCGGCAGCGCTTCAGGCGCAGGAATGGACAGGGAAAAAATTACAGAAATTGTTGCCGAGGTTGTAAAAAATGTGCTCCAGGGAATGAAAAAGACAGATAATTAAAATTAATAAAATAAGGTAAATTTATAGTTTATTTTTGTTATAATTATTCCTTATTAACTTTATAAAAACCGCAGGCAGGAAATTAATGCAGCCGGCAATTAAAAAGGAAATATTAAACAGGATAGCTATATATATTAAAAAATACAAGTAAAGGAAAGGAAAGCAAAATGGCAGGAGAAGCAATTGGAATGATTGAAACTAAAGGACTTGTTGGTTCAATCGAAGCGGCTGATGCTATGGTCAAAGCTGCAAATGTTACACTGATGGGTGAAGAAAGAATCGGTGGAGGATTTGTAACAGTTATAGTAAAAGGCGATGTTGGCGCAGTAAAGGCAGCAGTTGATGCAGGCGCAGCAGCAGCAAAAAGAGTCGGGGAACTTATATCAGTGCACGTTATTCCAAGGCCTCATTCAGAACTTGACATGATTTTGCCCCAGTAATTGCCGTTTAAATATTTTTAAGGTTTTTACTGGATAAATAATATTCTTGCGCATGTTTTAAAGTTGTTGGCAATCCGGGCATTTGCCGGAAATTTGTGGCCGTTGCATCTGTAAAGACAGCCAGGAACTATTATTTATAAAGCAATAATTATAATTTGTTAATTTCCTAATGAAGTGAGGTATAAATTGGATACCGAACAATTGATAAGGGATGTGGTCAAAAGTGTCCTGGAAAGGCTGCAGAAAGAGGGCATGTTTGCCTTGCCTGCAGGTTCTACTGCAGGGCAGGGCGCAAATTCCGTACAGCAATCCCGGAATAAATCAGCAAGGGCAGACAAAAAAATAGTCTGCGGCATATCCGTGCGCCACATACATCTTTGCAGGGAGCACCTGGAAATACTTTTTGGAAAAGGTTATGAGCTAAGCATTCTGAGGGACCTTTATAATCCCGGTTTTGCAAGCAAGGAAACGCTTACTGTAGTGGGGCCAAAACTTAATGCTATACAGAATGTGCGGGTGCTGGGCCCGCTAAGAAGCAGCACACAGGTGGAGCTTGCAAAAACAGACTGCATAATACTGGGGGTGGATGCGCCTGTAAGGCCATCAGGCGAAACCGGCGGCTCTTCTTCTTGCGTTCTTGTGGGTCCAAAAGGTGCAGTCTATCTGCAGGAGGGTGTTATAAGGGCAAACAGGCACCTTCACATGAGCTCAGAAGATGCAAACTATTTTCAAATCAAGGATAACCAGGTAGTGGATATAAGGGTACCTGGGCCAAAGGGCCTTACATTTAACAATGTACAGGTAAGGGTTGCGCCCGATTTTAAAACAGAGTTTCATGTTGATACTGATGACGGCAATGCTGCTGATATTGTCAACGGCTCAATTGTTGAGATTGTGGATGCTTCATGCATTTCACCAATTGCCTCCCAGATGGCCGACACTGACAAGATTCCTCCCTCAATTCCGGACGGCAGTTTTGTCGGTGAAGTCACTGACCCCAATATTTTAAAAAATATATGCTCCATTGCCACTGGCCGGCCGTGCACAAATGAACAGATAAAGGATGCCATTGAAGCTGTAAAAGTATCCGGAAAGGAAGCCTTATCGGGCCAGCTTACAAAAAAAGTGCTGGTTACAGTAGCAGATCTGGATAAATATGCCGGTACCGGCATTACAGTTACAAAGGATGTTATTGTATCGCCGCTTGCAAAAGATGAAGCAAATGCAAGGGGGATAAAGATAATATATAGCTGAAGCATAACGATCTGAGGGGCTATTTATATAAGAATAATTATTAAAACAGGAGGTAAAATGTGGCTATAGATAACAGCCAGGTGGAACAAATTGTTCGGGAGGTGGTAAATAATTTATTTGCTGCTTCAGGTACCTCCACCTTAAAAACTGCTGCAGTAAATGCAGCCACAGGCGATGGCCTGTTTGATAGCATTGAGGATGCAATAAAGGCTGCAAAAGCTGCCCAGGCAAAGTTTATTGATATGGGCAGGGATGTAAGGTTTCGCATAGTTGACGCTATAAGGAAAGATTCCCTTGCCGCCAAAGAACGCCTTGCAAAAATGGAGGTGGAAGAAACAAAAATGGGCAGGGTCCAGGACAAGATTACTAAAAATGAAGTTGGCGCATTGTTTACGCCCGGCCCTGAAGATCTTGTGATAAGGACATATTCAAATGAAAACGGGACAATAACAATAGAGGGAGCTCCTTTCGGGGTAATAGGAGCCATAACGCCGATGACAAACCCGGTTCCTACAATTATTAATAATACAATAGCAATGGTATCAGCGGGAAATTCTGTAGTTTATTTGCCCCACCCGAGCGCCCACAATTGTACAATTGAAATATTTAAAATCGTTCACAATGCAATTGTAAAAGCAGGAGGGCCCCCAAACCTCATAACTGCTGCAAAGGCATCAAAAATTGAAAATGCAGCAACTGTGTTTAAAAGCCCTGACATAGATTTGATTGTGGTAACAGGCGGTCCCGGAATAGTGCGCCTTGCAATGAAAAGCGGCAAAAGAGTAATGGGCGCCGGCCCGGGCAACCCTCCGGTTGTTGTTGATGATACTGCAGATCTATTAAAAGCTGCAGCTGATATTGTTACAGGCTCTTCATTTGACAATAATATTCTATGCAATGAAGAGAAAATCTGCATAGTTTTAAGAAGCGTGCTTGACGGGCTGCTTGCCGCTTTTTCAAGAAGCAATGCTGTTGTTTTAAACAGTGAACAGGCCCAAAAAGTTGTAAATGTTGTTGTAAAAGACGGGGAGATAGTTAAAAGCTATATGGGCAAGGACTGCGCTGTTATTTTAAATGCAGCCGGCATAAGTGTTGACCCGGCAACGCGTCTTGCTGTTTTTGTGACAACAGAAGATCATCCGATGGTGCAGCATGAACAGTTAATGCCTGTGCTGCCCATTGTGCCTGTTGACAGTTTTGAGGAAGCTGTAAATGTTGCATTAAGGGTTGAGCACAATTTCAAGCATACTGCAATAATACATTCAAACAATATAGACAGGATAACAAAATTTGCCCAGACTTTAAATACAACCTATGTTGTTGTAAACGGGCCATCACAGGCCCTTGCAGGGGAAGTCTACAGGGGCGGCACGACATGGACAATTGCCGGCGCAACAGGCGAAGGAGTCACATCCCCAAGAGTATTTGTAAGGGAAAGAAGGCTTGTAGTTAGCGGCGGGATGAATTTTGTCAAATAAAAAATAAAACTTTTTTGTATATGAAAGGAGTAAAAACTGATGGAAGAAGCAATGGGATTAATCGAGACAAGAGGGCTTGTAGCGGCAATCGAGGCTGCTGATGCAATGGTTAAAGCTGCAAACGTTAAACTGGTATCAAAGGAATATGCAGGCAGCGGGCTTGTTACAATGACTGTCAGGGGAGATGTAGGCGCAGTAAAAGCTGCAGTTGATGCAGGAGCCGCAGCAGCAAAAAGAATCGGGGAAGTAGTAAGCATACATGTTATTCCAAGGCCCCATAATGAAGTGGACAAAGTAATGTCAGGGAAAATGGTAAGGTCAGGAAGCGGGCAGATAGCAAAAAACAAAGCTGCAGCAAAACCAAAAGCAGAAGTATAGTATGATGGAAAGATCTATTGGCATTGTTGAATTCAGGAGCATAGCAGCAGGCATAAGCGCAGTTGATGCAATAGTTAAGGCATCACAGGTAAAAATACTTGATGCCAAAACTATATGTCCCGGCAAATACTATATTATATTTGCCGGCATGGTGAGCGCTGTGAAGAATTCAATGGATGTTATAGAATCTGAATATGATGATTTAATCATAGACTCGGTTGCAATACCAAATGTTTACCCCCAGATATTTGAGGGCTTAAATGCAGCATCTGATGTCACTGGCCTAAAATCCATTGGCATTATTGAAACCCTTACCTCACCTTCAATAATATGGGCAGCAGATGCGGCAATCAAGGCAACAGACATAGATATTATTGAGATAAGGATAGCGCGGGCGCTTGGAGGAAAGAATATCTGTATTATAAACGGCCAGCTTTCAGATGTTAAGGAATCTGTAAATACAGCAATAGTTTATGCCCAGGACAGGGATTTTCTTGTTGACTGGCAAATAATAGCGGCCCCGCACCAGGATTTATACAGGGTGGTATTATGATAATTAATCTTGACTATGGCGGCAGCAAACTTGAAATTGATATTCCTGAAAAAAACCTGCTCAGTGTAATTGAAAGCAGGCCCATAAAGCCATTGGCCCGTCCCCAAAAAACTCTTATTGAAAGTATGGAAAACCCTTACGGGTGCGACCCGCTTTCCGTAAAATTAAAAGGCAGGAAAAATGTATGCATAGTAATATCTGATTCAACAAGGGCAGCGCCCACAAAAACCATACTTGAGGCGCTATTGCCCCAAATAGAAGCCTCCGGCATAAAAAAGGACAGGATAACAATACTTATTGCAACGGGCCTTCACCGCCCAAACCTGGGAGAGGAGCTTGAGGGCCTTGTAGGCAAAGAAATTGCGCAAAGTTACAATATTGTAAATCATGATGCAAAAGACAGGCAAAGCTGCGCGCATATAGGCGCCACTAAAAGGGGCACCCCCGTTATAATTAATAAAAATTTTACAGAGGCTGACTTTAAAATACTCACGGGCCTTATTGAACCCCACTTTATGGCAGGCTTTTCAGGAGGAAGAAAAGCAATATGCCCGGGGATAAGCTATATGGACATGTTCAGGCATTTTCACGGGCCAGCAATTCTTGAATCTCCCAAAGCTGCCTTTGGGGTGCTTGAAGCAAATCCTTTTCATGAAGAATCCACCGAGATTGCAAAGATGGCAGGCGTGGATTTTATTGTAAACACTACAATAAACAAGGATAAGCAAATAACGGGAGTTTTCTGCGGGGAACTTGAGGAGGCATTTCTTACAGGCGCGCAATTCTGCATGGAGGCAAGCAGGTGCTTTATTGAAAAAGAAGCTGACATTGTAATAACCACAGGCGGCGGCCTTCCGCTTGATGCAACTCTTTACCAGGTGGTAAAAGGCATGGTGGGCGCAATGCCCGCTGTTAAAAAGGACGGCATTATTATTACTGCTGCAGAATGCACGGAGGAGATAGGCAGCAGGGAATTTGTTGAAATAGTTGAGCAGGAAAATGATCTTGACGCATTTATTGAGAAAATAAAAAATAAAGACTATTTTAAAATAGACCAGTGGGAGCTTGAGGAATTTGTAAAAGCAAGGAAAAAAGCTAAAGTTTATCTTTACAGCGGCTGCCTTCTTGCAAGCTCATATAAAATCCCGCCTTCAACGCTTACTCTTATAAACTCAGTTGATGAGGGCCTTCAGAAAGCATTCAGGGAACTTGGCAGCAATGCGACAATAAATGTAATCCCTGAAGGGCCCTATGTCATACCTGTTATAAAATCATGATAAAAATGTGCGCCGGGATTTAATTGTTTATTTATAATATTAATATGATTTACAGGAAGCGGTACCTGTATTTTTTTATATTTCAGGTTAATATATTACGGAATATAATTTAATATAAAAAGAAGGCAATTAATTAAATGAAACAAAGCCAAATAAAATACCTTGAGGAAATAGCCGGGCAGGATTTTGTAATAACGGATATAGAAGACAAGATTTGTTTTGGTTATGATTCCACCCGCCTTGAATTTATGCCTGATGTGATTGTAAAAGTAAAAGATGCGGGCCAGATAAGCAGTATATTAAAGTTTGCAAATGAGTATAAAATACCTGTTACGCCCAGGGGCGCTGCCACGGGCCTTTCCGGCGGCTGCCTTGCAGTAAACGGGGGCATATCGCTTGTGATGCTTGAAATGAACGCCATATCAGAAGTCAACAATGTTGACCTGCTGGTTGAAGTGCAGGCAGGGGCCATAACAGTTGACGTTGATAAGGCCGCAAACAAATACGGGCTCTTTTACCCGCCTGATCCCGGAAGCCTTAAAACCTCTACAATCGGCGGAAACATCGCTGAAAATGCAGGGGGGCTCAGGGGACTAAAATATGGGGTCACCAAGGATTATGTAAAATCACTTGAGCTTGTATTGCCGACCGGCGAGATTATAAACACCGGAGCAATAACAGTTAAAAGCGTTTCAGGATATAATATTGTGGATTTGATTACAGGCTCTGAAGGCACTCTTGCAATAGTTACAAAGGCAACGCTTGGGCTCCTTCCCATCCCAAAAGCAAAAGCAAGCGTGCTTGCCACATTTGACGACATGGCATCTGCTGCAAGCGCAGTGAGGGATATTGTTGCTGCAGGCATAATAACTGCAACTCTTGAATTTGTGGACAATGTCACAATCAATGCCATAGAAGACTATTTAAATATAGGGCTTGACAGAAACACGGGGGCAATGCTTTTAATAGAAGTTGACGGATATGAGGCAGCGGTAGAGGCAGAGGCTCAAACTGTTAAGGATGTGTGCGGCAAAAACAATTGCAGCAGTTTCAGGCTGGCAACATCGGCCGAGGAAAGAGACAGGCTCTGGTCCGCAAGGCGGGCAGCGCTGTCATCACTTGCAAGGGTAAGGCCCTCTACAATACTTGAAGATGCAACTGTGCCGCGAAGCAGGATAGTTGAACTTGTTGAGGCAGTAAATGACATTGCCAAAAAATACGGCTTAAGCATAGGGACATTTGGCCATGCAGGAGACGGAAACCTGCATCCCACAATACTTACTGATCTTCGCGATAAAGAAGAAGAGGTAAAAGTTGAAAAAGCAATCGAGGAAATTTTTATAAAAACAATTGAGCTTGGCGGAACCCTTTCAGGTGAGCACGGCATAGGCCTTACAAAAGCAAAATTCTTAAAGCTTGAAGTGTCGGAGGACGCCTACAGGCTAATGAAGAATATTAAGAAAACATTTGACCCTAATAATATATTAAACCCGGGCAAACTGTTGATAAACTGATAAAAAAATTATTATATTAATAAGTAAATATTAAGAAGAAAGAATCTCTCAGGAATATGGCTGATAAAAAAAATAACCATGAAATTAAAAATCATCAATCTTCATTAAAAACTGCAAAGGTATTTAAAAAAGGAGACGATTTGTTTGCATGCAGCAGGTGCGGCACATGTCTTGCAATATGCCCTGTATATAAAAATACGCTGGATGAAAGTTTTGCCCCCAGGGGAAAGCTCAGCCTTATTGAAGCAGTCGCAAACAAGAGGATACCGTTTACAGACAGGCTTTCAAAAAAAATATACACCTGCACAATGTGTGATTTCTGCACCAGTGAATGCCCGAGCGGAGTTAAAGTGAATGAACTTTTTGCCGCTGTAAGGGAGGACCTGGTTGAGAATAAAAAGTATCCTGAAGTTCTTGATTATTTAAAAGATAAAATAGAAAAGGCATATAATATAACTTTTGACTCAAACCAGGGGCGAACCGACTGGCTAAAGCAGGTCCCCGGCACAGATATTGGCGATTATGTGAAGCAAACAGCAGAAGTTGTTTATTTTGTCGGCTGCGTCTCTTCCTTTTCACCGCGCTCTTTTTCAATCCCCCGGGCCATTGTTAAATTGCTTAAAATAGCAAATGTTGATTTTACCCTCTTATCAGAAGATGAGTGGTGCTGCGGTTTTCCGCTGCTTGGCTCAGGAATGAGGCAGGAGGTAAAAACTCTTGCAGAGCACAATATAGAGGCAGTAATTAAAAGGAATGCTAAAGTGCTCCTTACAAGCTGCCCCTCATGTTTTCACACATGGAAGCATGAATATGAAAAACTTACCGGCATAAAGGCAGGCTTTGAAATTATGCATGTGTCGCAGTATCTTTTAAAACTTGTAAAAGAGGGCGCTATAAAGCCAGGCAGCCTTAATATAAAGGTTACATACCATGACCCCTGTGATCTGGGAAGAAACTCAGGAATTTATGATGAGCCCCGCCAGCTTATAAAAAGCATACCGGACGTTGAACTAATTGAAATGGCCTCAGCTAAAAAGCAGGCAAACTGCTGCGGGGGCGGGGGCAATATTGAATCCCTTGACCCGGCTCTTTCTGCAAAGATAGCAGACAACCGGGCAGAAGAGGTGCTTTTAACCGGGGCTGAAATTGCCCTGTCTGCGTGCCAGCAGTGTGAAAGGACAATGGGCACGGCCCTGAAAAAGAAAAAGAGTGAGGGCGGGGTCAAATTAAAGGCAATGGATGTTGCTGAACTTTTGCTTAAAAGCCTTGAAAGTGAACAGAATTGATTTTATTATTGCAATTTATAAATTAATAAATATTATGCATTTATGAGGCGTTTTGCCTCTTATTTACAAATTAAAAAATTGAAGGCAGCGGTTTGTTACAAGTTTTTTTGCCTTAAGTAAAATGAAAGGAATGGATAATATGAAGATCAATGATTATGATTTTCCTGACGGCCTTTATTATGAGAAGAATCATTTCTGGGCAAAGAAGGATGATGAGGGCAATGTGATATTTGGCGCAACTGATTTCTTCCAGAAGCTTGCAGGAGAAATTGTATATATAGAACTCCCGATGCAGGGAGCAAAGGTGAAGCAGGGAGAATCTGTTTCTTCACTTGAATCAGGGAAATGGGTGGGAAAGATTTTTGCGCCCGTTACAGGAGAGATAATAGAGTCAAATTCTGAGCTTGAGGATTCGCCTGAACTTATTAACGATTCCTGCTATGATGAGGGATGGATAGCAAAGATAAAGCCAAACAGTCTTGAAACAGATTTTGCAAACCTCATGAAAACAGGCCCTGATTTTGAACAGTTTATTAAAGCTGAAGCTGAAAAACATAAAAAATAAATAAAATGGCCCAAACACATGAAAAGAAAATAGTAATTGAAGTTGAGCCCATAGGTAAAAGAATATTTCTTGAAAATCCTCAAAACGGGCTTAAAGCATTGCATGACGGCGGCATTGAGCTCAAATCTGTATGCGCAGGAAAGGGCACATGCGGAAAATGCAGGATACTGATGCTTGAAAACGCAGCACCTCCCCCCACAGATCAGGAATTAAAGACACTTGGCAGTGATGAAATAGAGCATGGAATAAGGCTTGCCTGCCAGCAGGTATTTGACAGGGATATTGCAATATATATTTCTGCATCATCGCTGACAGAGCAGCAGAAGCTGCAGGTAACGGGAGATGAAGCAGATATAAAAGTTGATCCTGTTATAAAAAAATATTACATTGAACTGAAGCCCCCGGCTCTTTCAGATATGGAGGCAGATTTTTCAAGAATACAAAATGCCTTAAAAAATAAATTTAAAATTGATGTAAAGAGAATTGATTATACAGTCCTTAAAAAAATGCCCCAGTTGCTTAGGCAAAATTCCTGGAAGGTTACAGTAACAGTAAGGGACGATGAAATAATATATATAGAGGGGCAGGATAAATCTGCTTTATCATATGGGATTGCAATTGACCTTGGGACAACAAAAATTGCCACACTTCTTGTTGATTTAAATACAGGCAGCACAATCGGCAAAAAAGGCGCCATGAATCCCCAGATAAGTTATGGCGAGGATGTCATGAGCAGGATTAATTATGCCATGCAGGACCAACAAAGCGCTGCCAGGATGACAAATGCTGTCGTTGAGCAGATAAATAAAACAATAGCTGAACTTGCAGGCGAATGCGGTATAGAAACTGATGATATAGCTGAGCTTACAATAGTGGGAAACACTGCAATGCATCATCTTATGATAGGCCTTCCCGTGCGCCAGCTTGGGCTCAGCCCTTTTATTGCAATTACTGATGGACCCCTTGAACTTAAGGCAAGGGATGCCGGGTTTAATATTTGCCCGGGCGCCTATCTTTATCTTATGCCTGTAATTGCAGGTTTTGTTGGCTCGGACCATCTTGCCATGGTACTTGCTTCAAGAATAGCGGAACATGCCGGCAATGTGCTTGGTATTGATATAGGCACAAATACTGAAATAGTGCTTAAAACAAATAAGGGCATGGAAAGCGTCTCCACAGCTTCAGGGCCCGCTTTTGAAGGAGCCCATATAAGGTATGGCATGAGGGCAGCAAGCGGGGCAATTGAAAGAGTTATCATAGATCCTGCCACCTGTGTTCCAAAAATCCAGGTAATAGGGGATAAAAAACCTGCAGGAATATGCGGCTCAGGCATACTTGATGCAGTAGCGGAGCTTTTAAAGGCCAGGATTATAAATGCAAGGGGCAAATTCCAGCCACAGTCAGGCTGCCTGTGCGCAGACAGCAAAGGGGGCTTGCAGTACATACTTGAGCCATCCGCGCATAATAACAGGTTAAACTGCGCCAATGAAAAAACAGGCAGTGCTGCCGGTAAAAACCAGGGTAATGGCTCTTCTTCAGCGTTAAACCATGAACTTGGCCATATGTGCCCGTGCCTTGACGGCAAAGTATCAATTGGCCAGAAAGATATTGTTGAAATACAGCTTGCAAAAAGCGCAATAAGGACAGGCATAGAGATACTTCTTGAGAGCGCAGGAATAAGTTTTGATAAAATTGATAAAATAGTTGTTGCAGGCGCTTTCGGCTCATATATAGACCCGAAAAATGTTGTTGATATCGGCATGTTTCCTGATGTGTCCCTGAAAAAGATAGTGCAGGTGGGAAATGCTGCTGCAGTTGGGGCAAAAATGGCGCTGGTTTCAAAATCGGAAAGGAAAAATGCCGAGGATATTGCCAGGAAAATAAAATATCTTGAACTTACAATATTTCCGTCATTTTCGGATCATTTTGCAAAAAGCACTCTTTTTCCTGAACCGGTTTAAGGGCATTTTTTGCCGTCTGCCAGGGTTTTATTTATTTTGTGCTGCTGTTATAATGCCCAAAGCGTTTATTAATCTTTAGGGCAGGGCATACCTGTTGAGCAAGTTAATTTTTAAAACTGCAATCTCCTGCTGTGGATTATATCTTGCAGAGTTTAAAAAAATTAGAATATTGTTTTAAAGGAATTTTAATATTTTGAAAAAAGCTACAGTTATTTTATTACTCTTTGCATTCCTGTTTTTAAGCGGATGCAAATTGGGCAATGACAGCATTTCATCACCGCCGGATCTAAGTTTAATTGAAAGCGCCCAAGATTCGGGCGCCCAGCAGGCAGATTCAAGCGAGTCTGCAGGAAATTCGTTGTCTTCAGAAACCGTGGATGATGATATTAATAAAAATACCCTCATTGCCGGCACCGATTCAACTTTTCCGCCGTTTGCATTTACCAGTGACGGGCAGGTAATAGGGTTTGATGTTGATATAATAAAAGAAATCGGCGCAAGGCTCGGCAAGGAAATTGAAGTAAAGACATCAAAATGGGACCTTGAGTTCAAGGAATTGCTTGAAGGCAATCTTGACATAGTTATTTCAGCCATTGCATATAATGCTGAAAAGGAAACAATAATTGATTTTTCAGAGCCTTATTATAATATGAATTTTCTCCTGGTATCGCTTGTCGGCTCAGAAATTCAGCTTAAGGAAAATCTTAAAGGCAAAAATGTGGGTATGCTTGAGTCAAGCAAGGGATGCCTTGATAAATCTTATACTCAGGACTATAGCATTGTTTATTTCAAGGATGTTATGGAAATGCTGGATGCATTAAAAAACAGGGAAATAGACGCTGTGCTGCTGAGCGTGCAGATAGCGATGAATCTTTTAAAGGAAAATAAAGACAAATACATTGTAATTGATGAAACATCTTCTCTCAGGGATTTTGTAATCGTGTTTAAAAATAACAGCTCATTAAAGGCTGCAGTGGACAAGGCCATTGAAGAAATAAAATCTGACGGCACATATGATGCTATTTATTCCAAATGGTTTTCTTACTAATGATGCAAGGCACCTGCCTGGATAAAGCAATCTGTTTTGACTAAAAATTTTTTATTCTTTATTATTATATAAATATATAAATTATAGATATATTCATATATAACTTTAAAATACTCTAATAACTATCTTACGTATGTATATAAATAGTTATAAAAATTTATAAATAATAATACAATTATATTGATAATAATATAATATATTATTTTATTAAATATTTATTAATAATTAAATACTATTATATTATATTTATAAAAAAACTATAATATTTACAAAAAAGATATTGCAATTTTTGATATTTATGGTATAACATTAAAGACGGGGTAAGCTAATTCAGGCGTCCAGCTTATCGAAAACTTACCCCCTTTGTATTTCATATTATCCCTCAGGTCCATCTTTTTAATTGCCTTGTAATTATTAAGGTATTTAGCGCCCAAAAATAGATAAAAATATGATAGTTTATATATGAATATAGATGTATTTAATATTTTATGATATATATATTTGATAAGTATTATATATATTTAATAGATATTTAAAAAAAATTTTATTAATTACCTGTTGCCTCATAAATAAATCTAAATGAAAGCTAATACGTTGCTTCATTAATAAATCTAAATGAAACCAATACACATAGGTAGTAAGATACAGAGAGTAAAATAGATACACTACCTGGTGATATATCCGTAAGCCGCTTCATTTATGACCGCTTCCTTTCCTGCCTTCTGTTTTAATATGTTCAGCCTAAGAAGCCTATCCTGCAGTCTGGTGATATTTCTTTTAAGCTCCGCCGGATTTAAGCCATCATACTGTCTCTTAAGTCTTACCTTTATTCTATCATCAATATGTTCTGACTCAAGCACTCTTTTAAAAGGGGTCTTTGCAGTATCATACTTCTTTTTAACCCTGCTTCCTTCTCTTATCTTTGATGCAAGCTTTAGAACCGGCTGGAAAAAATTCACATAACTGTCCAGATAGATGTAGAGCTCATTTAGCACCTTAAGTTCTTCTTCTGTATCATGCCTTAAGTACCCCACATTTCTCCTTACCACCGAGTAATTCTTCTGCTCCACAAAACATGAGTCATTTTTCTTATGTGCTCTTGATCTGGTAAAGGTGATCTTATTATCTGTGCAGTAGTTTAAAAGATGAGCATTAATGAATTCAGAGCCGTTATCAGAATCAATCCCCAAAATTTTGAATGGAAATCTAGCCACAATGGTCTTAAGTGCCCTAAATACATTGACTTGGGCCTTATTGGCTGCTGCTGCCGTAGAGTCCCAGCAGGTGGCTATATCAATAAAATTAAGGCTCTGTGCAAAGTCTCCGGAGGAATTACCCCCATCATGGGCCACAAGATCACATTCTGTAAATCCAGGAACAGCATCGTCCCACTCGGAAAAGGTCCTTATGGGAATGGACTTCTTAAGAAGGGTGCCCGGCTTTGTACCCGATCTTCCCTTACCCAGCTTAAATCTATCTTTTTCTTTCTTTAACAGCCTGTCTATGGTGGAAGCTGACATTGCTGCAAGCTTGCTGTTTACTTCGCCTGTTATATCCAGCTCCTTGTGCTTTTTAAGTTTTTTAACTGCTTCTGCCATAAAAGGAGCAAGTCTCTTGCCGCAGATAAAATCAAATATCACCCATATCTTCTTAAGGGCTAAAAATACATCATAGGTGTATATTCTGGGCCTTCCTTTTTTCTTCTCGCTCCTCTTCTTTTTTGCTGCCACAAATTTAATTGTCTTACCGCCGGTTTTTACATATCCCAGCACTTTGTCCTTTTTTATCTTAAGTATCCAGGATGCATAGCACCGGTTGTATCCGGTTGTGGCGCAAAACTCATCAAGGATTAGTCCTTTCTTCTTTTTGGTCGCTTTGTTGTATCTAGCTTTAAGCTCTTTTGTTACTGCTTTTTTCTGCCTCATATCTAACATCTCAATTCCTCCCTATATCTAAAGAAACTTATTTTTTCTTTACAATATAGGGATATTTTCCCATAATTTCGTTTAGATTTTATTTATGAGGCAACGATACCGTTTCATTTAGATTATTAATAAAGCAATTCGGATTATTGAGTTGTT
>Ga0194126_10006773_pt1 | contig 16187 bp, 17 predicted proteins | sample TA2KigC150mmetaG_FD_148641 | JGI IMG/M metagenome (GOLD analysis project Ga0194126, IMG submission 148641) | Freshwater microbial communities from Lake Tanganyika, Tanzania - TA2015035 Kigoma Deep Cast 150m | ecosystem: Environmental > Aquatic > Freshwater > Lake | place: Tanzania: Lake... | reverse complement strand
TCGACGCCCTGATGGACAAGCATCGGCTCGACGCTCTCTTGGCTCCGACCGGCGGCCCGGCCTGGACGACGGACCTCGTCAACGGCGATCACTACACGGGCGGCGGGTGCTCGACCTACCCGGCCGTTTCCGGCTATCCCCACATCACGGTCCCGGCCGGGTCCGTCTTCGGGCTCCCGGTCGGCCTGTCGCTCTTCGGCCGGGCCTGGAGCGAGCCGACCCTTATCAAGCTGGCCTATGCCTTCGAGCAGGCGACCCTGGCGCGGCGGCCGCCCGCGTTCCTGTCCTCCGTCGACCTTGCCGTCTGAGGAGCATCGGGACCGGGGCCGCGCGCTTGACACCTTCCGCCGCAAGCCCTAATATCTCTGAGAGTTCGGGCCGCCTCTCGATCGACACGGATCCCGTTCCCAAGCTCGCGAAGCGGCCCATTCCCGGGAGGACAATATGATCAAGAGCGCCAAAGGGTCCAGGAAGGGCACCATCGGCATTCTCACCGGCGGCGGGGACGTCCCCGGGCTGAACCCGGCCATCCGGGCCGTGACCCTGCGGGCCATCCACGAGGGGTACGACGTCATCGGCATCCGCCGGGGGTGGGCCGGGCTCATCGATATCGACCGGGACCGGGGCCTGTGCGAAGTCGACTGTTGCGAGGTCCTGACAGAGGAGATCGTCAATAAGACCGGGCGGACGGGCGGCACCTTCCTCCACACCTCCCGGACCAGGCCCTCCCACATCCCGGCCGTCAACGTCCCCGTCCATCTCCGCGACAAGTACAAGGACGACAACAACGACCTGACCGAGGAGGTCCTCAAGAACATCGAGTTCCTGGGCATCGATTGCCTCATCCCGATCGGCGGCGACGACACGCTCAGCTACGCCGTCACTCTCCATCAGAAGGGGGTCAAGGTCATCGCCATCCCCAAGACCATGGACAACGACGTCCCCGGGACGGATTACTGCCTGGGGTTCAGCACGTGCGTCACGCGGACCATCGCCCTGGCGAATTCCCTGCGGACGACGGCGGGGTCGCACGAACGATTCCTCGTCCTCGAGGTCTTCGGCCGGTACGCCGGCTTCACCTCCCTCCTGCCGACCATGGCCGGGGCCGCCAACCGCTGCCTCATCCCCGAGCACAAGTTCGACATGGAGCGCCTGTGCGAGCTGATGACCGAGGACCGGGCCGACAACCCCAGCCGCTATTCCGTCGTTCTCGTCTCGGAAGGGGCCGTGCCGGCGGGCGGCGAAATGGTCTTCGCCGGCCACGAGAAGGACGCATACGGCCATAAGAAGCTCGGCGGCGTCGGCGATCTCATCGCCGACGAGCTCAAGAACCTGTCCCCGAAGTACAACGCCGGCCGGCGCATCAACGTCATCAACCAGAAGCTCGGATATCTCGTGCGCGGCGGGGACCCCGACGCCGTCGATTCGATCGTGCCCATGGCCTACGGCAACCTGGCCCTGGACCTCATCCTCGACAACAAGTCCGGCCGCATGGTCTGCCTGCGGAGCGGCGAATACGACGACGTGCCCATCGACATCGTCGTCAGCCGCAAGAAGGTCGTCGACGTCGACAAGTATTACGACCGGGGCCGGCTCCGCCCCGCTTATAAGAGCTTCCGCAAGAAACCGCTTTTCATCATGACCAGCGAGTGAGCGAATGAAGATTTCACCTTTTGCGCGCATCATCCTCGTCATCATGGTCTCGGCCGTTGCCGCCCTAACGGCCCCCGCCGCGGGGACGCAGGCGGACAAGTACGGGACTCTTCCCGGGGTCTGGGACGCCCGGACCGACGACGGGGCCTTCAAGTTCGTCTTCGAGTTCTCCGTGGAGGACGGCCGGCTCGTCGGCAAGTACACCGGCCAGTCCGGATCGGTGCCGATGGAGGACCTGGCGTTCAAGGACGGCGTCCTGACCTTCTCGGTCGACCTCAGCGGCATGGCCATCGATTTTACGGCCTCCGTCGTCGACGACCACATGACCGGGACCCTGAGCCTTCAATTCGGGGAAGCCGCCTTCGCCGGGACCAAGAGAAAGGGGCCATGACCCCCGCGGGCCCGCCTACCGCCGCTTCGAGTTGTAGTATAGTGAGGGCCGGATGAAACGCTGGGAAGTCTGCCTGGTCGCCGACCGGCCCGCCTACAGGGTCGAATGCCGGGAGTTCCGCACGCTCGTCGGGGCCCGGCTCCACATGAGGCGGAACCTCGGGAGGGGCGAGGAATTCTACTGCGCTCTGATCACCGACAGGGATGAGACCCGGTACTGGACCTATTACTGGAACGGAGAGCGGATCCTCCGCTGGGACAAGCCGACCGTGCTGTCCTCGCGCCAGGCCCGCGAGATCTGAGTCACCGCTTGAGGCGGACTTCGGTGGCCCCCCAGCCGCCTCCGCCCAACCCGGCGTCCTTGAAGCCGGCCACGTGGGGGTTTTTCTCGAGGAGGCGATGGACGATGCCCTTGATCGTCCCCGTCCCCTTGCCGTGGATGATGCGGAGGTCGAGGATCCCCCGGCGAAGGCACTCCTCGATGTATTCGGGGACCAGGTCCTTGACGTCCTTGGGGCTGAAGGCGTGAAGGTCGAGCACGCCGTCGACGGGCAGCTCGACCGGGTCGCCGATGTTCATGGCCGGATATCCCTCGTTTCAAGTGGAATTCTAGCGCAAATCGCGGTCTGAAGGAACCGCCGGCCGCCTCCGGGGCTCGATTTGACATCGGAAACGCGGCGGTGATAGGTTAATGGTCCTTGATCCGTGAATCCCGTAAGGAGGGCCTTCCCGTCATGAAAAACGCCAAGAACAGATCTCTGAAGCTGTTCATGCTTCTGGCCGTAACCGGCCTCGTCGCTTCGACCCTCGTGTTCCAGGCCGGATGCGCCCGGCCCGAGACGGCGTCCGCCGGCCTTCAGCCGCCCGTGGCCGAGATCATCCCCCAGAACCTGACCGTTCACGGCCACACCCGCGTCGACAACTACTACTGGCTCAACGAACGCGACAATCCCAATGTCGTCGAATACCTCCAGGCCGAGAACGAATACACGAAAGCCGTCATGAAGCCCACCGAGGCCCTGCAGGAAAAGCTCTACGACGAGATCGTCGGCCGCATCAAGCAGACCGACCAGTCCGTTCCCTTCCGCTCCTCGGGTTATTACTACTACACGCGCTTCGAGGAGGGCAAGGACTATCCCGTCTATTGCCGCAAGAAGGGCAGTCTCGAGGCCGACGAGGAGATCCTCCTCAATGTCAACGAGATGGCCGCCGGCCACGACTACTACTCCGTCGGCGGGCTCGCCGTGAGCCCCGACAACACGCTCATTTCCTTCGGCGTCGACACGGTCAGCCGCCGCAAGTACACGCTCCACTTCAAGGACCTTCGGACGGGCGAGATCCTGCCCGACGCCATCCCGGTCACGACCGGGTCGGCGGCCTGGGCGGCCGACAACAGGACGGTCTTCTACACCAAGATCGACGACACGACGCTGCGGGCCCACAAGGTCTGCCGGCACGTGCTGGGCACCCCCCCGGCCTCGGACCCTCTCGTCTACGAGGAAGCCGACGAGACCTTCAGCGCCTATGCCTACACGTCGAAGTCCAAGAAGTACGTCTTCATCGCCTCGGGGAGCACCCTTTCGACCGAGTACCGCTTCCTCGACGCCGCGAAGCCCGCCGGGGCCTTCAAGGTCTTCCAGCCGCGGGAACGGGACCTCGAATATCAGATCGACCACTTCCAGGACAAGTTCTACATCCTGACCAACCTGGGCGCCAAGAATTTCCGCCTCATGACCGCCGGCCTGGACAAGACGGCCAAGGAGGACTGGGTCGAGATGATCCCCCACCGGGAGGATGTCCTCCTCGAGGGTTTCGAGCTCTTCCAGGGTTCTCTGGCCCTCCAGGAGCGCGCCAAGGGCCTGACCCGGATCCGGATCATGCCCTGGGACACGAGCGCCGAGCACTATCTCGATTTCGGCGAGGAGACCTACAGCGCCCGGATCGCCGCGAACCCCGAGTTCGAAACGGAGTGGCTGCGCTACGCGTACTCCTCGCTGACGACGCCGTCCTCGACCTTCGACTACAACATGGTGACAAAGGAGAAAAAGCTCCTCAAGCAGGAAGAGGTCCTGGGCGGCTTCAACGCCGATGATTACCAGGCCGAGCGCCACTACGCGACGGCCCGCGACGGGGTCGAGGTCCCCATCTCGCTCGTCTACCGGAAAGGGCTGGTCAAGAACGGCAAGAGCCCGCTCCTGCTCTACGGGTACGGGTCCTACGGGGCGACCACGGACGCCGGCTTCAGCTCGGCCCGCCTGAGCCTCCTCGACCGGGGCTTCGTCTACGCCATCGCCCACATCCGGGGCGGGCAGGAGATGGGCCGCTGGTGGTATGAGGACGGCAAGCTCCTGAAGAAGAAGAACACCTTCACGGATTTCATCGACTGCGCGGATTTTCTCGTGGCCCAGAAGTTCACCAACCCCGGCCGGCTGTTCGCCAGCGGCGGAAGCGCCGGCGGGCTGCTCATGGGCGCGGTCGTCAACATGCGGCCCGAGCTGTTCAAGGGCGTCGTCGCCGGCGTGCCCTTCGTCGATGTCATCACGACCATGCTCGACCACAGCATCCCGCTGACGACCAGCGAGTTCGACGAGTGGGGCAACCCCGAGGACAAGGACTACTACGACTACATGCTTTCCTACTCGCCCTACGACAACGTCGAGGCCAAGGACTACCCGGCTCTGCTCGTGACGACGGGACTGCACGACTCCCAGGTCCAGTACTTCGAGCCGGCCAAGTGGGTGGCCAAGCTGCGGGTCATGAAGACCGACAAGAACCCGCTCCTGCTCTGGACGAACATGGAAGGCGGGCACGGGGGCGTTTCGGGGCGGTTCCGGCGCCTCAAGCAGACGGCCATGGAGTACGCCTTCATGCTCGATCTGGCCAGGATCAAGGAGTGAGAGCGGCCGGTCCCGTGCAGTTTGACAAGCCGGGGCCGGTCATCTAAACTGGAGGGGATTTTTCGGCCCGTTAGCTCAATTGGTAGAGCAGCAGACTCTTAATCTGCGGGTTGTAGGTTCGAGTCCTACACGGGTCATTCTCTTTTTCCCCGCGCTCAAGGAGAAGAGCCCATGAAGCGCATCGCCGGAGGCGTGGTTTCCGCCGCCCTCTGCGGGGCCGCCCTGGCCCTGGGCATGCCGGCCGGCGCGCTGGGGGCCAAGATCCTCCAGATCGCCCTGTTCCTCGCCGCGGCGGTCATCCTCGGCCTGACGACCCTCCGCAAGAGCGGCGTCGCCAACAAGATCTTCGCCGGCCTGGCCCTCGGCGCCGCGGCCGGCCTGGCCTTCGGGCCCGACGCGGCCCTCGTCAAGCCGATCGGCACGGCCTTCATCCGCCTGATCAAGATGGTCGTCATCCCCCTCATCTTCGCCTCGCTCCTGGTCGGGGCGGCCAGCCTCGGCAACCTGCGCAAGCTGGGACGCATCGGCGGCAAGACCCTGGCTTTTTATTTCTCCTATTACATCTTCGCCGTCGCCCTGGGCCTGTTGCTGGCCAACGCTTTCCAGCCCGGGCGCAACATCCCGGGATCCGTCCAGGCCGAGCTCAAGGCCAACTTCGGGGAGACCGCCGGCGCCCAGGCCCTGCGGGCGGGGGACCGGCCGGGCCTGATGGACATGCTCGTCGACATCATCCCCGAAAACCCCGGAGAATCCTTCGTCAACGCCAACATGCTCCAGATCATCTTCCTGGCCCTGTTCATGGGCATCGTCGTCTCGCTCCTGGACAAGGACAAGATGAGGCCCGTGATGGCTTTCTTCGAAGGCATCAACAGCGTCATGATCAAGATCGTCGAGCTGGTCATCAAGATCGCCCCCTACGCCGTGTTCGCCCTCATCGCCTCGGTCGTCGGGACGTTCGGGGTCGACATCCTGATGTCCCTCCTCCGCTACTGCGCCGTCGTTCTCGGCGGCCTGGCCATCCTGGCCGTTTCCTACCCGGCCGTCGTCCGCCTGTTCACGCGGTTCCCCTACCTCAAGTTCTGGAAGGGGATCACCAAGGCCCAGCTCATCGCCTTCAGCACGAGCTCCAGCTCGGCGACCCTGCCGGTCAGCATGGAGTGCGCCGAAGACAACCTGGGGGTCTCCAAAGAGGTCTCGAGCTTCGTCCTGCCGCTCGGGGCCACGATCAACATGAACGGGACCGCGCTCTACCAGGGCGTCACGGCCGTCTTCATCGCCCAGGTCTACGGCATGAACCTGGGGCTCGGCGACCAGCTGACCATCGTCCTGACGGCGACCCTGGCCTCCATCGGCACGGCCGGGGCCCCGGCCATGGGCGTCCTCATGCTGGTCATCGTCCTCAAGCAGGTCGGGATCCCCCTGGAGGGGATCGCCCTCATCCTGGGCGTCGAGCGCATCCTCGACATGGCCCGCACGACCATGAACATCACCGGCGACATCGCCGCGGCCGTGGTCATCGCCCACTCCGAAGGCGAGCTGAACCCGCCGCACAAGGGGGCCGGGTGAAGAGCCGGGGGCTGCTCGTCGTCCTTCTGGCGGCCGTCGTCATCGTCTATTTCCTCTTTTTCGCCAAGGTCGCCGACGACAAGAGCGGGCTCGAGATCCAGGTCGACAAGTATCTCGAAATGAAGGTCGAACTGACCGAGGTCAACATGGAAAGCCTGGCCCGCGAGGTCCTGTCTTTCGCCGCGGACGGGGAAGGGCTCCCCGAAAGCCTCGACGACCTCCGGAAGCTCCACCGCGCGGCAGCCGCCCTTCAGGACTCCTGGGGGAGGAGGTTCCGTTACGAGAGGCTCTCCGGATCCGCTTTCCGCCTGGCTTCCGCCGGCGCCGACGGCGCCTTCGGGACGGAAGACGATATCGTCAAGGATTATTGATCTTCGGGGGGGCGGAGGTCGACCGCGGCCTTCCGTCGCGGGAAAACCCTCTTGAGCCAGCTCCAGCGGCCCTTTTTCGGCGGGGCTTCATCGATCTCCATCTTGCCGATCGACTTCCGGAACGCGGCCTTCGGCGCGTAGTAGGGAGCGCGCTTGAGGAGGGCCAGGTCGTAGTCCTTCCGCGTCTTGGGGTCCCTCAGCGTCTGGAAGGCCTCCTGGATGCGCTTCAGGATGAGGGCCCGCTCCTCCTCGGTCACCAGGCTGTAAACGGCCAGGGAGCCGGGCTGGTAGGTGGCCAGGGCCCCCTGATAGGATTCCCAGATCTCATCCTGGGACGCGGTCCTCTCCAGGTTCAGGAGCTCGTAGTAGTTCCAGTCCTCGACTCTCTTGATCATCAGGTGTCGGGCAGCCGGATCTCCGCCGGTGTCCGCTGCGTGAATTCGATGGAATAGGCCAGCTCCTCGGACATCTGACGGATGGCCCGGGCCGCGGCCGAATCCCTGTGCTCGAGGACGAAGGGCCGGAGGCCCCGGAGCGAGGCCTGGACCTGGTCGTCGTTCGGTACGGAGCCGAGGTATTTCATGTCGATGAGCAGGTAGCGCCGGGCCACGTCGGCGACCGAGCGGCCGAGGAGCACGTCCCGCTCGTCCCGGCACCTGTTCATGACCAGGCAGGGCCGGAAGCCGCGGAGGGCGCGGTAGAGGATGGTGCCGTAGGAGCGGTCGCTGTCGATGAGCGACCGGAAGAAGGCGTAGAGGGACTGGCTGTTCTTCTCGATCTGATCGAGCATCTTGCGGTGAAGGTCGGGGATCTTGTAGTGGTCCATGTAGAGCTTCAGGACCCGCATGATGCACGATTTGAGGAACAGGTAGGCGTTCTCGATGGCCGTCGGCTCCGGAGTGATGACCACGACGCCGGGGTTGGCGCTGAGGAAGAAGTCCAGGGTGTTGTAGGCGCTCCCGGTCCCCAGGTCGAGAATGACGTTCCGGGCGCGCAACTGCCGGATCTGCCGGAGCAGCCGCAGCTTCCGGTAGTGGTTCATATTGGCGACGAACAGGATGTTCTCCGTCCCTCTGACGATCCGCAGGCCGCCCCAGGGGGTCGGGGACGCCGCTTCCTCCAGGGAAGCGACCCGCCCCGTCAGGAAATCGCCGAGGTCGGGGTGGGAGCTCTTGACGCCGAGCAGGGTGTGAAGGTTCGGGGCCCCGAGGTCGAGGTCGACGAGGACGATGTCCCGGTCGAGGGAGGCCAGATGCAGACCGAGGCTGGCGGCGACGAAGCTCTTGCCCGTACCGCCTTTTCCTCCGCCGACCGCCCAGATCCTCTTGTCCATATCCTTAGCGCAAAGGATAGATTAGCACATTCGGGAGGCCCGTTCAACGAGCGCGCCGTCCGCCGGCTTGCATTTCCGCCCGGTTTTTGCTATGCTGACTCGGCGTTATCCCATTTTTCCCTCGAGGAGTCGACCAAAGTTGAATAGTATCGGTGATATCGACAGCAAGTACAGATTCATCATCCTGGCGTCCAAGCGCGCCAAGCAGCTGCTCAAGGGCGCCAAGCCCAAGGTCAGCGTCAAGTCCAAGAACCTCATTCGCATCGCCCAGGCCGAGGTCAGCTCCGGGCTCATCGAATACGAGATCATTCCGGCCGGCATGGAAGAGATCCCCGAGCGCGAGGACCGCGTCTTCGTCGGCGCCCCGATCGCCGACGAGTCCGTCGAAACCGACCTGCTGGCCGGCAAGGACCTCCTCGAAGAGGTCATCGAGGAGGCGGAGGCGGAGGAAGAGGTCGAGGACGAAGAGGAAGCCGACGAGGCCGAGGAAGACAAGGACGAATGACCCGGGCCCGGCCCGGAGCTCAGGCTTGGCCGCCCTTTCCCGCCGCTTGACCGATCAGCTCGACGTAATCCGTTTTGAGGAAATCGGCCCGCCCGTAGCCCAGGGCGCGGGCGAAGCGGACGATCTCGTGGCGCTTGCCCTCCAACTCGAGGAAGACGCCGGCCGAGGTCTCGTCCAGGCAGACGGCCAGCCGCCCTTTGCGGAAGACCGTGCGGTGCTTCCGGTAGGTGAACGCCGGCCGAAGGCCGAGGGCCTCGAGGATCTTGCGGGCCTGCCGCGGATCGTGGACCTGGGTCTCGAATTCCTCCCGGACCTTGAACGACCGGGACCCCTGCGGCGCCCCCTTGAACGTCAGGGTCGCCCGCTTTCCCGTCGCCCGAAGCCGTAGGGCCCGGCGGCCCCGGCGCAGGGCCCCGTCCGGGAAATCGTAGAGGACATTGGTTTCGAGATGCCTCTCCCGGGCCAGGACGGCCCCCAGCCCAAGGAGCTTGACCCTCATGGCCCGCGGGTCTTCGATCCGTATCTTGACTTCGATTTCCGTCATGGCCTCTCCTTGAAGAGGGTCAGCGGTCCCTGTGCAGGACGCACGCGGCCAGCCGGGCCAGCGCTTCGCGGCCTGGGGAGCCGGGAAAACGGAGAAGAAGGTCCAGGGATCTGTCCAGGTATTCCCGGGCCCTGGCTCTCGTGTAGTCCAGCGAGCCGCCGGCGACGAGGTCCTTCAGGAGCCCTTCCCGTTCGCTGCCGGAGAGGTCCTTCCGGCCGATAAGGCCCGTGAGCCTCTCCGGCCGGACCAGGCCGTTCGCCCGGAGCGCATGGATGAGCGGCAGCGTCATGCGGCCTTCCCCGAGGTCCGACAGGACCGGCTTGCCCAGAGCGCCGGATTCCCCCTCGAGATCCAGAAGGTCGTCGACGAGCTGGAAGCTCATGCCGAGGTTGAGCCCGAACCCGGCCAGGCGCTCCTCTTCGTCCGGCCCGGCCCCGCCGAGGATGGCCCCGAACCGGCAGCAGCATGAGAACAGGGCCGCAGTCTTGTTCTCGATGACCCGCAGATACTCGTCCTCGGAGGCGGCCAGGCTGCCGCCCAAAGCGTATTCGTCGAGCTCGCCCTCGATCATCCGGGACGAGACGTCGGCCAGGATGCGGACGACGCGGTCTTGCCCGGACCGGAGGGAAAGGCCGATGGACTTGATATAGAGGTAGTCTCCCAGGAGGACGGTGATGTTGGGGCCCCACCGGGAATGGACCGATTCTCGTCCGCGGCGGATGTCGGCGTTGTCGACGATGTCGTCATGGATGAGGCTCGCCGTGTGGAGCAGCTCCACGAGAGCGGCCAGGAACACGGCCTCCCCGTTGCCGCCGGGAAAGAGCCGGGAGGTGAGCAGGACGAGGGCCGGCCGGAGCCGCTTGCCTTTCTTCCGCAGGACGTAGCGGCTGACTTCGTCCGTCAGGGGGTTGGCCGAGCGGGACCACGCTGCCAGTTGCTCTTCGACCCGCTCGAGCTCGTCCCGGATCCCGCCGTAAGCGAGGTCGAAGTCCTTGTCCTCGGGGTCGCACGGATACCGGGCCGGGGAGGGTGGGATCGACGTCATCGATAGTTCATGAACGACATGGGGATGCCGGCCTGGAAGAGGACCTCCTGCATCTCGATGCGGGAGACGATGTCGAAGGAGTGGTCCTGGGCCATGGCGCCGCTATCTTAGCATTGAGGTCCCCGATTATCAAACGGAAAGAGCCGCTCGAAGTTGGCCGTCGTCGCTTCGGCCAATTCCGCGAAGGGCAGGCCCCGAACGCCGGCCAGGACCTTGGCCGTTTCGGCCACGTAGGCGGGCTCGTTGCGCCGGCCCGAGCCCCGATAGGGGACGGGGGCCAGGTAGGGCGAATCGGTCTCGACGAGCAGGCGGTCGAGGGGGACCTTGGCCGCCACCTCCCGGAGCTCGCCGGCCTTGGGGAACGTCAGGATGCCCGAAAAGGAAATACAGAAACCCCTGTCGATCATGGCCCGGGCGGTCCCCCAATCCTCGGTGAAACAGTGGAGGATGCCTCCGCCCGTGAAGCGCTCGGCGTCCACGGCGGCGATGATGTCGGGCCCGGAGAGGCGGCTGTGGAGGATCACCGGAAGTCCGGCCCGTCCGGCCCAGGCGACCTGCCGGCGGAGGACATCGGCCTGGACGTCGCGCGGCGAAAAGCCGTAGTGGAAATCAAGGCCGATCTCCCCGACGGCCCTGATGAGGCCCCCGTCAGCCGCCCTCCGGAGGTCCTCGAGGTGGCCGTCGTGGAATTTCCGGGCTTCATGGGCGTGCACCCCGGCCGCGGCCAGGACGGCGGGGAATTCCCCGGCCAGCCCCAGGATCACCGGCAGGCTCTCGGGCCGGGTCAGGTCGGCCGGACAGAGGATGGCCACCAGGCCGGCCTCGAAGCCCCGGAGGACGGTCTCTCTCCTGTCCGGAGCGAAATCGGCCATATCGAGGTGAGCGTGGGAATCGACGAGCCGCGGCCGCCCTTCGGAACCGGTCACGCGTCCTCCGTCATGCCTGCATAAAAAAAGGCCTCCCGGGGAGCCGGGAGGCCTCGAAACATACGCTGCCTGGATCGGGCCGGCCTCAGTTGGCCAGCTTCGTTTTCAGTGTCCGGATGGGGATGGCGCCGTGGCTGAGGATCTTGCTGAGGAAGTCCTTGTCCGTGAACGCCTGTCCTTTGACCCGGCGGTAGTCCTTCTCGAGTTCCAGGATCTCCTGGTAGCCGATGTAGGCCAAGCATCCTTCGCCGGGATTGAGAACGATCTGTTCCCAGCGGCGCTCGGCCTCGGCCGGGGTCATGAACCCCCTGCCCGTCATCGTCTCGATGACCCGTTCCTTGGTCCAGTTGCCCTGATGGACGTTGAGGTCCATCTGGAAGTCGATGAGGTTCTTGAGCATGAGCTTGAGCTGGTTGAGCCTCGTCCGAAGGTCGAAATTCCCGTAGCCGGCCGTGATCAGCATCTCGTGGAGGTAGACCGGCCAGCCCTTGAGCAACGCCTGGTTGGCGGTCAGTCTCTTGACCGGCGAGGGGTCTTTCCGGGTGAAGAAGGCGGGCACGAAGGTCCCCGGGAAGACCTTCTGGGCGGTCATGAAATCGACGTAGTAATTGTTGTGCTCCTTGAGGAACGACTCGGCGGTCTCGGCGGGCCAGGCCGCGGGGACCGGGCGGACGTACAACGTGTAGGGACCGGCGGGCTCGAACGCTCCCGGCGTCGCAAGACGCGTCCAGAGGCTCCCCCGGAAATAGGCCGGCATGGGCTCGATCTTGAGGTTCTCGGCGGGAAGCTCGAAAAGCTGCTTCTGGCCGATGAAAGCCTTGAGGTCGGCCGCGGCCTTGCCGATCCGGCCGACCAGGTCTTCGCGGGCCGCGTGGTCTGGCATGATCTTGTCGAGCACGCCCTGGATGACGAGGTTTCGCGTCTGCTCCTCGCCTTTCGTCCGGCCGAGCTGCTCGATGTCGATCTCCGGGTACATGATCTTATAGAAGGGGATGCAGACGAGGAACATGTCCCGCCGGATGTTGTTGAAGTCGGCCAAAGACCTCTGGACGATCTCCTCCAGGATAGGCAGGCTGCCCTGGGTCGTTATCCGGAGGATGCGCATGTGGGTATCGCCGGCCCGGAAATTCCCCGTCGACCGGGGCAGAAGCTCGCCCTGGAGGAACCGCTGATAGTCCTCGAGGGAGGCGACGACTTTGCCCAGCTCGGCTTGAAGGGCCGGAGCGGAAGTGAGTTTGGGGACCTCCGTCCGGTAGAAGTCGATGATCCCGGGCATCTGGGCGATGGCCGCCTGGGTGTGCTCGGGCGGCGGGTTCTTGAGGCTGTCTTTGGCCCTCTTGACCAACCCCGGGATGAGCTTGGCCCGGGCCGCGGCGGCGCCGGCGTTGGCGCTGGCCGCCGCGGGGTTCTTGGCCACTAGGCTCCAGAGGCTGTTGAGGAAGAGGTCGTTGTAGAGCAGAGGGTTGGAGTCCCAGGGGATGATGTACTCGAGCTTGAGATTCTCCAGGTCGAGGAAGTCGACCAGCATCTCGTATTCGACCTGAAGGTCGGGGGACAGGCTCGAGCGGCTGATCTTGGAGATGAGCTCCCCGTTGAGCTTGCCGAGGGCCTCGTGGAACTTGTCCAGGGCGCTCTCCGTCGGGTCCTCGAGCTTGTCGTTGTATTTCGTGTAGCCCTGGAGCGTCCCGGCGGTCGGATAGAACTTGAAGTAGGTGTCCCAGAGCGTGTCCTGAAACTTCCTGAACTTGCCGTCCTCGGCGGTCTGGGCGCGGAGAGCGCCCGCTCCGTACGTCATGACGGCCAGCACCGCGAGCGCGATAGCTGTCTTTCTCATGCATGCCTCCTCGAAGTCATTTCGAAAATCCTAGCACATGTCTCCATCCCCTGACAATCCCTTTTGTAACCCTCGGTGTATGTGAATGAAGACGGATGTTACCACCGGATGAGGGCCGAAGCCCAAGTGAACCCCGAGCCGAACGCGGTCAGGGCGACGAGATGCCCCTTCCGGATCCGGCCCTGCTTGACGGCTTCGTCCAGCGCGATGGGGATGGACGCGGCCGTCGTGTTGCCGACGCGGTCGATGTTCCGGACGACCTTCTCCACGGGGATGCCGAGGCCCTTGGCGACCATCAGGGAGATCCGGTCGTTGGCCTGATGGGGGATGAGGACGTCGACATCCTCGATCGAGAGCCCGTTGTGCGCGAGGGCGGCCCGGACGGCTTCGGGCATCCGGGTGCAGGCGTTGACGAAGACGTTCCGGCCTTCCATCTTGGGGTAGAAACGGCCTTCCTCGAAGAACTGCGCCTGGAAGGTCGGGTTGTCCATGGGGCTGGGTTTTTCCATCCAGAGTTGGGCGGCGAATTGCCCTTGGGAGTAGAGGTGCGTCGAGAGGATGCCCTGCCCGTTGTCGGCCGGGCCGGGCTCGAGGATGACGGCCCCGGCCCCGTCGCCGAAGAGGACGGACATGTCCCGACCCCTGTCCGAGAAATCGAGGTTCGTGGACTGGACCTCCGAGGCGACCACCAGGATCCGCTTGTACGCCCCTGTCCGGATGAACTGGTCGGCGGCGGACAGGGCGTAGATGAACCCGCTGCACTGGTTCCGGACGTCCAGGGCGCCGATGGTCCCCAGGCCGAGCTTGGCCTGGACAAGGACGCCGATGCCCGGGAAATAATGATCGGGGGACAGGGTCGCGGCGACGATGAAGTCGATGGACGAAGGCTCCGCGCCGGCGTCCGCCATGGCCCGGCGCGAGGCTTCGACGGCCAGGTCCGACGTGCCGACGCCGGCATCGACATGGTGACGTTCGGAGATCCCGCTCCGCTCGCGGATCCACGCGTCGGACGTGTCCATGAGCTTTCCGAGGTCGTGGTTGTTGACGATCCGGGGCGGCACGTAATGGCCGGTTCCCGTGACGATGGACCGAATGCTCATCCTGGAACTCATTATAAAGGATAACGCTCAAAAAATAAAGCCGGCCCGTTCCCGGTCGGGCTCAGAGCAGACCGTGACGGCGATACCATCCCAGGGTTTCCTCCAGGCCCTCTCTCAGCGGGACCCGGGTCTCGAAGCCCAGGAGATCCCGGGCCTTGCTAATGTCGACGACCCAGCCGTCCGGCTTCATCTCCCGGTATTTGCCGAGGTTGACGGCGTTGGCCGACCCGCCGAGCCGGCCGATCCCTTCGGACGCGGCCGATGCGAGATAGGCGGTCCAGTGGGGGATGCGGACCCGGATGAGCCTCGTGCCGAGGATCGCGGCCACCTGCCGGCCTATCTCCTCCCAGGAGAAGGGGGCGGGGTCGGCGATGTTGAAGACCTCTCCGCTCGGAACGTCGGACTCCGCCGCCAGGAGAGCCGCCCGGACGACGTCCCCGACATAACAGAGGCTCAGCGATTTGAGCCGATACCCGATGAGGGGCAGGATGCCCCTTTTCATCCACCGGAAATATTCGAGGAAATCCTCGTCCCGAGGCCCGTAGACGGCGGCCACTCTGAGGATCGTCAGCGGGAAGCGTTGCCTGTACTTCAAGGCTTCTTCCTCGGACCTGAGCTTGCTCTCCCCGTAGACCGAAACGGGCCGGGGCGGGTCGCACTCCTGGACAGGACCTCGCGGCGAGGACGGGCCGCAGGCCGCGATGCTGCTCAGGAGCACGACTCGCCGCAGGCCGTCCTGCCCCTCGAGCGCCCGTAGGAGGCTTGCCGTGCCTTTCTGGTTTACGGTATAATAATCCTTCGATCTGAGTGTTTTGGTCAGTCCGGCCAGGTGAAAAACGTGGGACAGCCCGGCGGGAAGCGCCGGGACCGTCTGGAGATCCCCTTCGAGGACCCGGACACGGTCGAGCCCCTCGAGCCACCGGAGCCGGGACGGATCGCGGACGAGAGCGTAGACCTCCTTGCCGGGATCTTCGAGGAGACGCTCGACGAGATGACTTCCGAGGAACCCGGTTCCTCCGGTGACCAGGACCTTCATGACCCGGATTGTATGAGATTCGGCCCCGGGGGTCAATGACGGCGCGGGCCGTCAGGGATCCGCGGCAAGTCCGCAGGAGGAGAGCGTGGACCTTGGGGATCGTCGGATGAAGAGGATCTCGCGGCGTTATCTCTGTCTGGCCCTGGGCCTGCTGGCCTTGGGCGCGGCGGCCTCGGCGGCCACGGCCATCCTTCCTCTGTCCGAGGTCAAGCCGGGCATGAAGGGGCGCGGGAAGAGCGTTTTCGAGGGCCGGACGATCGAGGAGTTCGACGTTGAGATCCTGGGCGTGCTGGAGAACGTCCAGCCGAAAAGGAACGTGATCCTGGCCCGCCTCAGCGGATGTGGGCTGGAGTCGACCGGCATCATCAGCGGCATGAGCGGCAGCCCGGTCTATGTGGACGGCAAGATCATCGGGGCGGTGGCCTACGGCTTCTCGTTCGCCAAGGATGCCATCACGGGCATCACGCCGATCGAGGAGATGCTGGCTGTCGGCCGGAGCCCCGGGCCGTCCCGATCGAGCCCCGCGCCGGCGATCCCCATCCGCAGCGATATCAGCCTCGAGCAGCTTTCGGGCATCTACAGGGAAGCCCTGTCCGTGCCGGCCCCGGCCCCGGACGGCGGCCGGACGATCGCCCCCCTCAGCCTGCCGCTCGTCTTCAGCGGCTTTTCCCCGCGGTCCTTCGACGAGGCCCGGTCGTTCTTCGCAAGCCTGGGATTCCAATCCGTCAGGGCCGGAACGGGGGACCAGCTGCGCGCCGGACCGCCTCCCCCCCCGCCGGCCATCAAGGAGGGCGACGCGGTGGGCCTCCAGCTCATCGGCGGCGATCTGGACATCTCGGCCGTGGGGACGGTGACATACGTGGACGGATTGAACGTCCTGGCCTTCGGCCACCCCCTTTACAACCTGGGGGCCGTCGACTATGCGATGACCCGGGCCAGCGTCATCACCGTGATGCCCAATCTGCAGAGCTCCTTCAAGCTGGCGAC
>Ga0194126_10006766_pt1 | contig 16214 bp, 15 predicted proteins | sample TA2KigC150mmetaG_FD_148641 | JGI IMG/M metagenome (GOLD analysis project Ga0194126, IMG submission 148641) | Freshwater microbial communities from Lake Tanganyika, Tanzania - TA2015035 Kigoma Deep Cast 150m | ecosystem: Environmental > Aquatic > Freshwater > Lake | place: Tanzania: Lake... | reverse complement strand
CTTCGTGGCCACCCTGTATCCCTCCTGGCAGGCCTCCCGGCTGGATCCGGTGGAGGCGATACGATATGAGTGAGTAGTGAGCAGTTGGCAGACTCACTTCTATGCTAAAATATGAAGAGTTATTGGTAGCATAGGCTTTCCAGCCTGGGTAGCCTAGATCTGTTCGAAACGGAAAACCAAAAACTGACAATGGGCAATTGATTGACGCTGAAAATAGAAAGTGATAAGGTGGGAACGCCCGGCAATGGGAGCAGCATGGTAGCAGTTGCGTCACCGCCGCCGGATCAGGTGAAAATCCAGATCCGGAGGCTTATTAAGACCTTCTGGAGCAATGGCAACCCGGTGGAAGTGCTCACCGGGGTGGATCTGGATATCTACGCGGGGGAAACCCTGGCGGTGCTGGGCGCCTCGGGTGTGGGCAAGTCCACCCTGCTCCACATTCTGGGCACTCTGGAGCGCCCCACCGGGGGGGAGCTGCGGTGGGAGGGGCACGACGTCTTCACCCTGGACGACAAAGATCTGGCAGCTTTTCGCAACCGCAAGATCGGTTTTGTCTTCCAATTTCATCACCTGTTGCCCGAGTTCAACGCCCTGGAAAACGTGACGATGCCGGCCCTCATTGCCCGCCTGCCCCAGATCCGGGCCCAGGAGTTGGCCGAGGCCATCCTGGTGCGGGTGGGTCTGAAAGAGCGCCTGCGCCACCGGGTTTCCACCCTTTCCGGGGGTGAGCAGCAACGGGTGGCGGTGGCCCGGGCCTTGGTTTTGGAGCCTGAGGTGCTGCTGGCGGATGAACCTACGGGCAATCTGGACCCCCGAAGCGGCGCCCGGGTGCAGGAACTCATTTTGGAGCTCAACCGGGAACGGGGCCTTACTTCGGTTATCGTCACCCACAACCGGGACCTGGCCCAGGTCTTGGATCGCCGGATAACCCTCATCGACGGCAAAGCCGTTATTATGCAGGGAGTATAAGGTGCCCACCCTCATTTTTCTTATTCTTCTGGTTCTTTTAACGGGAGCGGCGGGGCCGGGCTTGGCCCAGGAACAGGAGATGGTCTTCAAAAAAGTGGCGGTTTTTCCGTTTTCCGTGGCCGCTAAGGAACCCCTGGCCGCCCTGGGCGAAAAAGTCCGCCAGGAAATCATGGAACGCCTCAAGTCCGACGGCTTCACCATGGTGTCCGAAGGGGACTTGCACCGGGAGCTGTCTGCCTTGAAAGAAGAATTGAACGATGCCCGGGCCCAGGAAATCGGCCGCAAGGTAGGCGCGGACATCGTGGTGTACGGCCAGCTCATCAAAGTGGGGGAAGCCCTGTCCCTGGAGGCCCGGCTGCTTGACCTCTCGGCCCGCCTGGCCGCCACCACCTTGAAAGTTCAGGGCACCGGCCTCAAGAACCTGCCGAACTTCAGCCGCCAATTGGCCCAGGAGGCGGGCCTCAAAATATTGGGGAAAGAACGCATTGTACGCCTTAACGTCAAGGGCAACCGTCGCATAGAAAAAGATGCCATCCTGGGGGTCATGCAGACCCGGGAAGGGGAGATTATCTCTCCGCCCCGGCTGCGGGAGGACCTGAAATCCATTTTTAAGATGGGCTATTTCACCGACGTGAAGATGGACATCAGCGACACGGCGGAAGGCCGCATCCTCACGGTCATGGTGGAAGAGAAACCGGCCGTTAAGGAGATCATTGTCCAGGGCAACCGCAAGATCAAGAAAGATAAGATTCTGGAAGTCACGGACCTCAAACCCTTTGCGGTGGCCTCGGAGACCGCCATCAAGGAAAACATTAACAAAATTCTCAACTTATACCGGGATAAGGGCTACTACGAGGCAAAGGTTAATTACCGCCTGGACTCCATCACTAAGACCGAAGCCAACCTGGTGCTGGAAATAGATGAAGGAGTCTCCATGACCATCAAGGAGATCGGATTTGAAGGCAATAAGGCTTTCAAAACCAAAGAACTCCGCAAGGTGATGGAAACCAAAGAAAAGACCTTGCTGATTTCCTGGGTCATGGGCTCCGGGCGACTGAGCAAAGATGTCCTGGAGCGGGACCTGGAGAAGGTCGCCGCCTATTATTACAACCACGGCTACATCAAGGCCAAGGTGGGAGAACCCCGGGTCACCATCAAAGGAAAAGACATTTACGTTACCATTCCCGTAACGGAAGGCCCCCAATATAAGGTGGGCAAGCTGGATATTCAGGGAGACTTGCTGGAAGATAAGGATAAGCTCCTGAAGACACTGGATATTACCAAAGAGAAAGTGTACAGCCGGGAAACTATGCAGAAGGACCTCACCACCTTGGCCGACATCTATGCTGACGAGGGTTTTGCCAACGCCGACATCACCCCCATCATCCGGGAAGATGAACAGAAGCTGGAGGTGAATGTAATTTTCGATATCCATAAAGGGGAAAAGGTTCACTTTGACCGTATCGAAATCAGCGGCAACATCAAAACCCGGGACAAGGTCATCCGGCGGGAGTTGCGCATTTATGAGCAAGATCTGTTCTCGGCCACCCGCATCAAGGATAGCATCAGAAACTTGAGGCGCCTGGAGTACTTTGAAGACGTCAATTTCAGCACTAGTCCCGGCGGCGCTCCCAACCGGATGAATGTGAAGATCACCGTAAAAGAACGGCCCACCGGGACCTTTGGCCTGGGCGCGGGTTACAGCACCCAGGATAGAATTGTGGGCATGGTGGATATCAGCCAGAACAACCTTTTCGGCCGGGGCCAGCAGCTCCGGGTCCAGGGCATCCTGGGCGCCATCTCCCACCGCTTCCGGGCCAGCTTCACCGAGCCGTACCTTTTTGACCGCCCCTTGGGCTTTGGAGTGGACGCTTTCAACTGGGAACGGGAGTACACCGAATACACCCGTAAGAGCACCGGCGGGGATTTACGGTTAAGCCACCCTTTGCGCTGGAAGTTCACCCGGGTTTTTTGGATGTACCGCTTTGAAAACGTCAAACTTTCCGACCTTCAGCCCAATTCTTCGATCGTCCTCCAGGAGGCGGCAACCATTCACAACACCAGCGCCACCTCCATCACCATCCGGAGGGATTCCCGGGATTCGACCTTCGCCCCCACACGGGGCACCGATCACAGCATATCCGTAGAAATGGCGGGGCTGGGGGGAGAAGTGGCCTACATGCGCTATGTCGCTGACGCCGCCTATTACTATCCCTTGTCTTCGCGGTGGGGATTGGTGGGTGTGCTTCATGGACGGGCGGGCTTCATGATGCAAACCTGGGGTGAGTTGCCGGCCTACGAAAAATTCTACCTGGGAGGCATCGACTCCATCCGGGGTTTTAAATTCGCCGACATCAGCCCCCGGGATCCCGCAACCGGCGACCGCATTGGCGGAGACAAGTTTGCCCAGCTAAATACTGAAATTCGGTTCCCTTTGTATAAAAAACTGGGGTTGATGGGCACCCTCTTTTTCGATGCCGGCAACGTTTACGGGGCCAACATGGTCAATCCGGCCCTGCGCACCAGCGCGGGCGTCGGCATCCGCTGGTTCTCTCCCATGGGACCGTTGCGGGTGGAATGGGGCTATAACATTGACCCCAAAAACAATGAAAAACGTAGCGTCTGGGAATTCACTATGGGCGGGCAGTTCTAGGGCTTAGGTTTAGTTTCTCTCATGGAAGAATATATGGGATAATAAAATTAGGAACTATATCAGGAGGTTTAAATGACCAAATTGGCTGTTGCTTTATTGTTAACCTGGGGCCTGGCCTTAACCCCCGCTCTAGTCCTGGCCCAGAAGCTTGCTATTGTTGACGGGGCTGATATCATCTTCAACTCCGCCGAAGGCAAGAGAGTCCAGGAAAATATCAAAAAGAAATACGAGGAGCTGGGGAAACCCCTGCAACAAAAACAACAAACCCTGGCCAAGGAATTAGCCGATGCGGAAAAGCAGGCCGCAGTGATGAAAGAGGACGCCCGGAAGCGCAAGGAGCAAGAGTTTACCAAAAAGGTCGAGGATTTGCGCAAACAAGAGATGGACGCTCAAAAGCAGATCGCCCAGTATGAGGAAAAGGAGAAGGCTCCTTTATTCCAAAAATTGGAAAGGGCGGTGAAAGAAGTGGCCCAGGAGAACAAGGTGGAGGTCATCCTGGACAAACGCAGTTCGGGCGTGCTCTACATGGACTCCAAATTAGACCTTACGGATAAGGTGCGGACCAAGTTCGGCAAATAACCCCCACATGAAGCGCACTCTGGGAGAATTGGCGGCGGTAATTCAGGGGGAACTCCGGGGCCCGGCGGATCTGGTTATTGAGGGCATCGCGGCCATTGACCGGGCCACCCCCCGGGACATCACCTTTATTTCCCGAGGCAAGTACGCCCGCCTGGCGGGCACCAGTCAGGCCGGGGCCTTTATCGTCTCCCTGGAGCAAGCCGATTTGGACCGGCCCCGCATCATCGTTCCCAACCCCTACCTGGCTTATGCCCAGGTGGCTATGTTGTTTGCCCCGCCCCGCCGCCGCTGGCCCGGCATCAGCAACCTGGCCTGTTTGGGGCGGGATGTGGAACTGGGACGGGAAGTGTCCATCGCCCCCCTGGTGTTTCTGGGCGATCGGGTGCGCCTGGGGGACCGGGCCACTCTAATGCCCGGCTGCGTTCTGGGGGATGACGTCCACCTAGGGGCCGATACGTTGCTGCATCCCAATGTCACCGTGCTGGAGCGCTGCATCCTGGGAGAGCGGGTTATCGTTAACAGCGGCACGGTCATCGGCTCTGACGGTTTCGGCTTTGTTCCGGGAAAAGACGGGCATTTCAAGATTCCTCAACTGGGCATCGTGGTCGTTGAAGACGACGTGGAAATCGGGGCCAACTGCACCATCGACCGGGCCGCCCTGGGGGAGACTCGCATAGGCCGGGGCACTAAAATTGACAATCTGGTCCAGGTGGCCCACAACGTCAGCATCGGGGAGAACTCCTTCCTGGTGGCCCAGGTGGGTGTCTCCGGTTCGGTTAAAATTGGGAAAAACGTGGCCATCGGCGGCCAGGCGGGGCTGGTGGGCCACATCGAAGTGGGCGACGGCGCCCAGATCACGGCCCAGGCCGGGGTGACCAACTCCATCAAGGCCGGGCAGGTGGTGGGCGGCACCCCGGCCTTGCCTTATCGGGAAGCCATAAGAGTGCACACGGTGCTGGCAAGACTGCCGGAAATCTATCAGCGGCTGAAACAGGCGGAGCAAAAGATTATTGAGCTGGAAAACAGACTGGAGAAGGAGCCCTCCTCATGAGCCAGCCGCAAACTCTGTCCTCCGAAGAGATTCAGCGTATCCTGCCTCACCGTTTTCCCTTCCTTCTGGTGGACCGCATTCTAAGCCTGGAACTGGGGAAGCGTATCGTGGGCCTGAAAAATGTCACCATCAACGAGCCTTTCTTCCAGGGGCACTTTCCCGGCCGGCCCATCATGCCCGGGGTGCTCATCGTGGAGGCCATGGCCCAGGTGGGGGGCATCCTGGCCCTGATGTCCACCCCGGAGAACCTGGGGAATCCCTCCGTCCTGCTCATGGGCGTGGACAAAGTGCGGTTCCGCAAGCCGGTGGTCCCGGGGGACCAGTTGCTGGTGGAGGTGGAAACTCTGCGCAGCGGCAAAAGGTTTTGGAAAATGCAGGCCAAAGCCCTGGTGAATGAGGCGGTGGTCTGCGAAGGAGAAGTAATAGCCGCCGTGGGGGAGGAAGAACAATAGTGGTGCAGATTCATCCTACGGCCCTGGTGGACTCTGCCGCGGAACTGGCTTCCGGCGTCAAGGTGGGCCCTTACAGTATCATCGAGGGGCGAGTGGTCATCGGCCCTGATACCCACATCGGCCCCCATGTGATAATCAAAGACTTCACCACCATCGGCTCCCAATGCCGTATTTTCCAATTCGCGGTCTTGGGAGAAATCCCCCAGGACCTGAAATTTCGGGGCGAAGAATCCTCCCTGATAATCGGTGATAACAACACCATCCGGGAATTCGCCACCATGCATCGCGGCACCGCGGGCGGGGGCGGGGTCACCCGGATAGGGAACAGCAACCTGTTCATGGCCTATACCCACGTGGCCCACGACTGCGTGGTGGGAAACGGGGTCATCATGTCCAACGCCGCGACCCTGGGCGGGCACATCCTGGTAGAGGACCACGCCATCCTGGGGGGCCTTTCCGCGGTGCACCAGTTCTGCCACATCGGCCGCCACGCCTTCATCGGCGGTTGCTCCGCAGTGCACCGGGACGTGCCGCCCTACACCATGGCCGTGGGCAACCGGGCCAAGCTGGTGGGCCTGAACCTGGTGGGTTTGAAAAGGAAAGGTTTTACCGAAGGCGCGCTCCAGGCCCTGAAACGGGCCTATGAACTGCTCTTCCTGTCGGAGCTGAATCTGAAAGAAGCCATGGACCGGGTGCGCCAGAATTTTTCCGACATTCCCGAAATTCAGCACCTGCTCCGGTTCATCGAAACTTCGGAGCGGGGTATTTTGCCCGCAGATGTCCGAGAACATCGGCTTAATCGCGGGTAAGGGGCAGTTCCCCCTCCTGTTTGCCCAGGCCGCCCGCCGGCAAGGATTCTCCGTGGTGGCCGTGGCCCATCGGGGTGAAACGGACCCGAGCCTCAACGACCTGGTGGAGGAAATCCACTGGATCTATGTGGGCCAACTTAATAAAATCATCCGCATCTTCCAGGCCGCGGGGGTGCGCCGGGCGGTGATGGCCGGGGGCATTACCCGGGGCCGCCTCTTCCGGGATTTCCGCCCGGACCTGCGCGCTTTGAGCCTCGTCCGCCGGGCCGGGACCGGCAAGGATGACCGCCTGCTCCGGGCCGTGGCCGACGAAATGGCCCAGGAAGGCATCACCATCGCCCCCTCCACCCTGTTCCTGGAAGAACTCCTGGCCGCGCCGGGTCAGCTCAGCCGCCGGCGGCCCACCCCGGAAGAGATGCAGGACATCCAACTGGGCCATGAGGTGGCCAAGGAACTGGGCCGGTTGGACCTGGGGCAGTGCGTGGCGGTGCGCCGGGGCGTGGTGGTGGCCCTGGAGGCCATCGAAGGGACCGACGAAACCATCCGCCGGGGCGGAACTCTCGCCGGGCCGGGTACTGTGGTGGTCAAAGTGAGCAAGCCCCAGCAGGACCTGCGCTTCGACGTGCCCGCGGTGGGCCGGGACACCATCCGGGTGATGGCTGAGGTCAAGGCCGCGGCCCTGGCGGTGGAGGCCGGCAAGACCCTCATTTTTAACCGGGAAGAAATGTTGGAGGCTGCCCACCGGGCCAAGATCGTGGTGTGGGGGCTATAAAGACAGTTTGCGGTTTCCGGTCTTCGGTTTTCGGTAAAAGAAATGGCAATGGGGTGCGGCGAGACTGCGCACCTTATTACTCGGAGCGATTAATTGTTCCCATTGTCCAAGGCAGGACTTATTCCAAGTCGCAGTCGAAAGGCAACAGTTGTAGCGTGATTTATCACGCCCGCCTTCCGGGCGCAATAAATTGCGCTACAATAATACCTTTTTGATTGCATCTTGGTATTAGACAATCTCACATCGATTACAATGCCTTCTCGTATAATTATGCCAACAAAAAATTTATCATTAAGAGGAGAAATATAGGGGTTGCCCAAAGTAATTTCCCCGTAGGGGCACGGCGCTGTGCCCCTACGTCAAAAAAACAATCGGAAAAAATTTTGGCAATCGCTATAAATTCGCAAAGAGCCATAGAACCATGCATATATTTTTATAATTTCTGTGGCTTATCTTTAACGCCAATCGATCTCAATTTATAATCTCATTGGGAAAATTGTATCAATTTATCATTTCAGGGGTGTTTAAAAAATGGCATTGGAACAAACCCTATCCCTCATCAAACCCGACGGCGTGCGGCGGGGGTTGATCGGCGAGGTCATCGGCCGGTTCGAGGGGGCCGGCCTGAAAATCCGGGCCATGAAGATGCTGCGCCTCACCCGGGAGCAGGCCCGGGCCTTTTATGCGGTGCATAAAGAGCACCACTTTTACGCCAGCCTCACCAAATTCATGAGTTCCGGCCCCATCGTGGCCCTGATCCTGGAGGGGGAAAACGCCATCCAGGTGAACCGGGACCTCATGGGCGCCACCGACTACCGCCAGGCCGCGCCGGGCACCATCCGGAAGGATTTCGCCCGGAGCATAGAGAAAAACCTCGTCCACGGGTCCGACGGCCCGGACACCGCCCGCACGGAAATCGCCTTCTTCTTCAAAGATCTGGAAAAGGTTTAATCTCATACCAAGTTGCGATCAAACGAGTAAAAATGTCATTCTGAGCGCAGCGAAGAATCTAGATTCTTCACTCCGCTTCGCTCCGTTCAGAATGACAAACAAAAATTACCTCTTTGACGGCAACTTGGTATTAATCGTTGGATTTACATCACCCAGATCTCTTCCAGTCCTTCCCGCCAGCCGTCCCAGAGATAGTCGTCCAGGCGTCCTTGGGCGATGACCCGGAAGGCGTAACGCGCCTGGCCGGCGTAAAAATCGCACAAGGCCGCGGGCGCGTCCAGCCGGCCGTTCATGGCGTACACCTCCGCGGGGCAGGGCGCGCCGCAGAAGTGCCGCACCGCGCAGCGCCGGCAAGGTTCGATGGCCTCCGCCACCCGGGTGGTCACCTGCTCAAAGGCCGCGGTCTTCACCAGGTCCTTCAGGGGGCGGGTGAAGAGGTTGCCGCCGTGGAATTCCGGCAGGCCCAGGAATTCGCTGCACGGGGCCACTTCGCCCTGGGCCCCCACGGCAAAGAAGCAGCGGCCCCCGCCGCAGGGGGAGATGTCGCACATGAGGCGCCGGGCCCCGGGGGCCGCCAGCCCCAGGAGCAGGTTGGCGAAGTTGCCTATCACCAGCTTGCGTCCGGTCTCCCGATAAAGCTCGTAAGCCCGGTCCAAAGCGCGGAAAAAGTAGTAGGCCAGCTCGCCCTGGTCCGGCATCAGGTCCCGGCCGCCGAGCTGGGTGCCCCGCACCTGATTAAGAAGAGCGTTTTCCACCCCACGGCGGTGGAGGAATTCCACCAACTCCGGCAGGGCCGCGACATTGGCCCGGGTCACCGTGGTGATGACGTTGAGGCCGGGATAGCCCGCCAGTTCTTCCAGGACTTTCACCACCTGGTCAAACACTCCGCCGTCCGCCCAGGTGCGCCGGGTGCGGTCCGCCACCTCCGGGGTGGGGCCGTCCAGGGAAATGCCGATGCCGGCCCCGTGGGACACCAGGAAGTCCCGGGTTTCCCGGTCCAGCAGCAGGGTGTTGGTCTGGACTCCGAACCGGAAGCGGCCGGCAAATTTCTCGATGCCCTGGAAGACCGCGTCTTTCACCAGCAGGGGTTCGCTGCCGTGAAACACCAGCTGGGGTCGCGCCCCTTCCGGGAGAGTGGACTCAAAGTAGTCGGCCAGCAGCCCCAAAGCCTCCAGCAAACGGGCCGGGGTCATGTCCGCGCCCCCGCGGCGGGCCTCCCGGGGGAGGTAGCAGTAGCCGCAGTCCAGGTTGCAGCGCTCCGTAGGGTTGAAATACACCGCGGAAGGGAGGAGGCCGAAACGGACGTTGTGCAGGTCCGCGGCCAGCCGGTCCTGCTTTTCCAGATAAGTCCGGGGCAGCTCCGGGCCGGAGAGCATATCCAGGGCCTGGTCCCGGGGGGCCAGGACCCAGAACGCGGTGTCGGCTTCAATTAAAGCCACATAGTCCGGATCGCCGATTTCCAAAATATCGAAATGCGGCCCGGCCCCGGCGTTCACCGGGACGCCGGCGGGGCCGTGGAGGAGCGTTGATGTGTTTGGGGGAGGGCCGGGGAGTTGGGGTTTTCGGTTAAAAGAAATTTGAGAACCGGCACCTTCCGACTCCCCCGCCCTCCCCCAAGCCCCCAAGTCGGGGGCCTGGGAGGGGTACGAGGTTTTCATGTTACTTCACCTTCTTGGCGTCGGCCATTAAGTAGTGGGACAGCCCCACCTGGTCGCCGTTGGCGGCGCAGGTGTAACGGATGGAAATGGGTTTGATACTCTTTACTTTTTGCTTCATACCAGGTCCTCCTTGCCTCGGTGGTTTGCCGGCCAGGCCTGGGGCAGGCGGCCGGGGTGGAAGCTGTTTGAGTTTCGAGTTTCGAGTTTCGAGTTATTAGTTTAAAGCCCCGCTCGCTTTAAAACTGCAAGCAATGGCGGAACTCTGGAAACTTGAAACTTGGAACTCGAAACTCCAAACAGAAAAAGGAGTCCCATCGGTGAGATGGAACTCCCTTTGCCATCAGGAGTTATCTTAACAAGCCGCCAGGCAGGTCTTCTGGCTCTGGGATCATCCGGGAGGAGTTAGCCTTCCCGCCGGATTTAAACCCGGCAGTGGCCGGCCTTGCGGCCTTGAGCTCCCCCGTCCCCCATCACAGCGGCGGGTCCGCCCCGGATTCGCACCGGGTTCCGGGATGCCTGGACAGATTCTCTGTTGGGTTGCAACTTACCTGGCAAATACTGATTTGTCAAGGACAGATTAAGGCCCCTTCTTCCCTTCCAGGCCCTCCAGAAACTGGCGCACCTCCCGGAGGGTCTCCCGGGGCTTTTCCTCCATGGGGTTGTGGCCGCACTCCGGCAGGATGACCAGCCGGGAATTGGGCAAGGCCCGGGCCAGGCGGCGGCCGTGTTCCATTGGAAGGATTTCGTCCTGCTCCCCCCAGATGATCAGGGCGGGGACCGACAAGGACGGATACCGGGCGGTGATCTCCTCCAGATGGGCCGGCAGAATCTGCCTGGCCGTCTGCTGTAGAGCATACTTTCCCCCCGGCATGCCCAGGGGCGCGGCATAGGCCGCCACGTCCTCTTCGGTGATCTTGCCATCGTCGAAAAAGCACTGCTTTAAAATGCTCCGGACCTTCACCCGGTCCGGGGCCAGATACAGCACCAGGGAGCCGATAACCGGGGTGCGCAGGATTTGCACGAAACCGGGGAAGTTCTGGGGATAAGCGGCGCTGTCTATTAAAATCAGCCCGGCCAGCCGCCCCGGTTCCCGCTCCTGTAGCTTCAGGGCCAGCATCAGGGCCACGCCGCCCCCCATGGAGTGGCCCATGAGCACCACCCCCCGCAGGTCCTCAGCCACGATATACTGATAAATCAGGTCCGCCTGGGCCAACATGGAGTAGTCGTCATCGTATGGCTTGGGGGAGGCGCCGAAGCCCTTGAGGTCAAAGAGGATCAGCCGGCGGTCCCGGGCCAACGGTTCTTTGAGGTGGCGCCAGGTATAAAGGCTCCCTCCGAAGCCGTGCAGCGCGATTAAGGGGCGACCGGCCCCATGAACTTCAAAGTGAAGCGGGGTGGAGGAGCCCCGGCCCGTTACCGGCTCGGGCAAACCGGCGGGCATTTCTCTGGCCGGGGCGCAGGAGGCCGTCGCCAGAACCAGCGCCCCCAGGAGGAGTCTCATGGACTTGCGCATCGCGCTACCCCCGGCAGGCTCATGGAAATTATTTCCCGGCAGCCATGCATTTTCCACGGGATAAATGACAACTAGTTCAACATAACCGAGATTATGCCGCAGTCTTGGCCACGGCGGTCAAAAAATGGTTTTGGGGATCTATCCCCCGAGTTTAACCCCGACAAGTTTCCTCTATTGTAGCCCAATTGTCTCGCAGGGGACACGATAGCACTTTCCAAAAAGGTATTATTGGGCGTGATTTATCACGCCCGCCTCTACGGGCGCAATAAATTGCGCCCCTACGACAATAGCCTTTTGAATGCAACTCGGTATAATACCATTTTCTCTTTCAAGTGCAACAAACTTAATCTGTAACTTATTGATAATCCGTAATTATCTTTACCGAAAACCGAAAGCCGAAAACCGTATAAGGGTTAGAGGGATGGCTGACCGGCCCCTTCCGCCGGTTGGGAGGGTGGCTATGGGGGAGGGCAGGGACCTCAAGTTCCTGGCCCTCCCCCCAAGAAACCATTTTGCATAGCTCTCAATTTAAGTTTAAGATTGAAATAGATGAATAATGGCATTTGATCCGCAGTAAACCTGTAACAAGGGCGCTAGGAGGTTTACTTATGGGGGATTCATTTAATAGTCTGGCTCAATTTTTTTCTCAATTGCTATTTAGTTTTATTACCCCGCCTTTGCTGATGCCCAGGATAGCGAAATTATCCATTACCCGCCTTTTGGTTGCGTTTTGTTTTGGGAAAGCCTATGGTAATCGCTACCAAAAAATTATTGATTCTTTTCAAGGCAGGTACGGCCTGGCGATGGCTGAAGGTTTGGCAAAAGCCAAGGAGATGGCCAGGGATAAAATTTCAGTGGTGGCGGACTGCGGAACAGGAACCGGTTTTGTAACGAAACAGGCCGGCGAACAATTTCCTGATGCTACCTTCATCGCCTTTGATATTCTCCCCGGGATGCTTACGCAAGCGCGCCATAATTGTAAAGATATTGGGGCAGAAGTTTTTCATGTGCAGGCAGATACTTTTGCTCTTCCCCTGCCTGATCAATCGGTGGATTTAGTCCTGGCGCAAAATACCATCCCTTTTTTCCCAGAATTTGCCAGGGTTTGTCGGTTTGGAGGAATGATAATTTATGTGGACAGTGCAGCCGGATGGATCGCTATCCGGGCGAAAAGGTTGGTGGAGAAACACCGGTTGTTTGAAAGAGTAATGGGCCAACGGGTTGATTCAGGCTTTTATATATTAGCGCAAAAAGCTGGCAATGAAGGGAATCGGCTAAGCTCTAAATGAAAAGATAAACCAGGAGGTCCACGAGGTCTTGCCTCCTCTCTTCTCCAGATTGCCATTCCCCGGAGGATATGTTAATTTTTACAGGCCTGCCCACCTCTAACTAGGTGGTAGGCCAATTTTTTTAAGGAAATCCGGAGTGGTTCCCGATCTCGACCGATTGCGCATAGAACGCCGGGAAGGCCGGCCCGCCCCTTCCCGCAAGCCCCGCATTATCCTGGCGATCCTGGCGGGCCTGCTGGTGATCCTGGCCGGGCTTTATTTTTGGGGGCCGCTTCAGCCCGCCCAGGAAGTTAAGCCCTGGGTGGTGGCTAAAACCTACCCGGCCCAGGCTTATACCCAGCTCAACGCCAGCGGCTACGTGGTGGCCCAGCGCAAGGCCGCGGTCTCTTCCAAGAGCACCGGCCGCCTGGCTTACCTGGGGGTGGAAGAAGGCAGCCGGGTGAAAAAGGGACAGGTTATCGCCACCCTGGAAAATGAAGACCTGGTGGCGGCCCGCAACCAATCCGAATCCCAGATCAGGGAAGCCGAAGCCAATTTGCTCGCCGCCCAGGCGGAGCTGACGGACGCCAACCTGCAACACCGCCGGTTCAAGGACCTGGTGGCCCGGGACCTGGTGGCCCGCCAGGATTACGACACCGCGGTGGCCCGTTATGACAAGGCCAAGGCCGGGGTGGCCCAGGCCCGGGCCCGCATCAAGGTGAGCCAGGCGGCTCTGGCCAACGCCCAGGCTTCCCTGGAATATTCCTATATCCGCAGCCCCTTCGACGGGGTGGTCACCACCAAGTTCGCCGAAGTGGGGGAAGTGGTGGCGCCCTTCGGCGCCGCGGTGAACGCCCGGGCCGCGGTGGTGACCATGGCCGATCTCAATTCCCTCATGGTGGAAGCCGACGTGTCCGAATCCAACCTGGACAAGGTCAAGGTGGGCCAACCCTGTGAAATCAGTCTGGACGCCATCCCCGACAAGCGCTTTGCCGGGGAAGTGCACATGATCGTCCCCACCGCGGACCGGGCCAAGGCCACGGTGCTCACCAAGGTGAAATTTCTGGAGTTCGATGACCGCATCTTGCCGGAGATGAGCGCCAAGGTGGCTTTCCTGGTCAAGCCCCTGGAAACCGGGGAGCGCCGGCCCCGGCTCACCGTGCCCAAGACGGGTCTGGTGACCCAGAACGGCAAGACCGAGGCCTTTGTTATTGAGGGGTCCCGGGTGAAGCTGACCCCGGTGGCGGTGGGCCAAACCCTGGAAACCCTGGTGGAAATCCAAGGCGGTCTGAAAGAGGGGGATAAGGTGGTCCTGGACCCGCCGGCGTCCCTGAAGGACGGCTCTCGGATCAAAGTCAAGGAATGATGCCAAGTTTAGAGTTCAAGGTTCAAAATTACAAGCTCTGCAAAAATAGCTAACAGGCTAAATTACTTGGCTTTTATCCCCCCTCCCCTTGGTGGGAGGGGGTTGGGGGGAGGGGGGCTAACTGAGTTAACATGCTTAAATCAGGCAAAGATTTTGCCACCCCCTCCCTAACCCTCCCCCCTCAAGGGGGAGGGGATTTTTAGGGATCGACGTTTAATTAGGTATTTTGTAGAGGGTTTAAATTGAAAAAATTGTCCGCACAGGCTGGAAAGCCTGTGCCACTGAATTTGGGTTTCTTGTTTTTTGGCAAAGAATTTGCATGCAACATGTTGATTTTAATAAGGAATCAGTTTAATTTATCAGTTTGGTTGCGGCCAAAGGCCGCGATGTGCCACCAATACTTTTTATAATTCGTGGGTGCCCCCTATTCTCATGAACAACTCCCCGGATGTTTCTCCTCCCCTGGTGGAAATCGACCACCTGTACAAGTCCTACCGCCGGGGCAGCCAGGAAGTGCCGGTGCTCCAGGACATCTCCCTGAACATCATGCCGGGGGAGTTTCTCGCCCTCATGGGCCCGTCCGGCTCGGGCAAGACCACCCTGCTGAACCTTATTGCGGGACTGGACCGCCCGGACCGGGGCCATCTGATCGTGGACGGCCTGGACCTCGCTTCCCTGTCGGAGGCGGACCTGGCCCACTGGCGGGCCCGGGCCGTGGGGTTCGTCTTTCAGTTCTACCACCTCATCCCGGTGCTCACCGCTTTTGAAAACGTGGAACTGCCCCTGTTGCTCACTTCGCTGCACCGCCGGGAGCGCCGGGAACACGTGGACCTGGTCCTGGAATTGGTGGGCCTGAGCGACCGGAGCCATCATTACCCGGCCCAGCTTTCCGGCGGCCAGCAGCAGCGGGTGGCCATCGCCCGGGCCCTGGTCACCGACCCCACCTTCATCGCCGCGGATGAACCCACCGGGGACCTGGACCGCCAGTCCGCCGGGGAAATCATGGACCTCCTGAGCCGCCTCAACCAGGATTTCCAAAAAACCATCATCATCGTCACCCATGACCCGGAAGCCGCGTCCCACGCCTCCCGCATCCGGCGTCTGATTAAGGGGCAACTGCTTAACCAGGAGAAATGAGGGTTTCCGGTTGTCGGCTAAAAGAGTCGGATGCGGGGGGGAAGTCATCATGCATGCTGGACCGCCCCTAAACGCCCGGGGCCGTTATTACCATATTGACTGCGGCCCCGGAGACCTGGCCCCCTACATTCTCACCACCGGCGATCCCGGCCGGGCCCGGAGGATCTCCCGGCACTTTGACCGCATCACCCTCAAGCGCCATAATCGGGAGTTCCTCACCTATACCGGCGTCTATCATAATATTCCGGTGTCGGTCATGGCCACCGGTATCGGCGCGGCGCCCAGCGCCATTGCCATGGTGGAGGCGGCCCAGTGCGTTCAGCCGGCCACGTTCATCCGCCTGGGCTCCACCGGAGCCCTGCAGGAACATATCTCCCTGGGGGACCTCATCATCACCACGGAAGCCCGGCGGGATGAAAACACCACCCACTATTACGCGCCGCCGGATGTGAAGGCCCGGGCCCATCCCCAGGTGCTGGCTGCCTTGAAACAGGCAGCGCAGGATTTGGCCGCGCCCTACCACCTGGGCGTCACCTGCACCACTTCGGATTTTTACGCCGGGCAGGGACGTATCATTCCAGGGTTTCCCACCCTGGAACCGGAGAAAGTGGCCAACTTGAGCCGGGCCGGAGTTCTCAACCTGGAAATGGAAATGTCCGCCTACCTGACCCTGGCCGCGGTGTCCACTTACCAGATTCGGGCTGGTGGGGTCTGCGCCGTGTTCGCCAACCGCATCACCGGGATTGCGGCCTTCGGCCAGAAAAACCTCCACAGCATCGAACGGCGCCTCATCCTGGTAGGCCTCCGGGCCGTGGAGATTTTGGCGGAGGAGGACATGAAATAAGTTCCAGGTTCAAGGTTCAAAGTTCAAAGTTATTTTTGCGCCTCCCTAAGCGTCCTTGAACCCAAAAAACCTTGAACCTTGAACTTTGAACCTTGAACTATGTTCAAACTCACCTGGCGCAATACCATCCGGCATCCTTTGCGGGCCGCATTGACCATCACCGGCATGGCGGTGGCGGTGTTGGCTTTTACG
>Ga0194126_10006764_pt1 | contig 16215 bp, 23 predicted proteins | sample TA2KigC150mmetaG_FD_148641 | JGI IMG/M metagenome (GOLD analysis project Ga0194126, IMG submission 148641) | Freshwater microbial communities from Lake Tanganyika, Tanzania - TA2015035 Kigoma Deep Cast 150m | ecosystem: Environmental > Aquatic > Freshwater > Lake | place: Tanzania: Lake... | reverse complement strand
GTCACACCCGGTTCCAGCCCATTATTTCCGTCCATGCTCTACCTCCGTCTTTACGATCGGTAGCGCAGTGCGCTGTCTCAGGAAACCGTGCCCCACCCCAGCGGCAAGCGGTGGTCCGCCATGCGGGACAAGATAATTGTGCCGTGGCCCGGCGGCGCTCTACTGTCGGCTCGCCATACGAACGAGGAGGGATTTTCATGGGTGAAGCGATTGCGCTCAAGCCGGCGGACGGCGCGGCGGTCGGCGGCTATCTGGCCAAACCCTCGGGCGCGCCGAAGGGCCATGTCATCGTCGTGATGGAGATCTTCGGCGTCAACAAGCACATCCGCAACGTCGTCGACCGTCTCGCCGCCGACGGCTATGTCGCGCTGGCGCCGCAGTTCTTCGATCGCCTCGGCCCGAAGATTGAGCTCGGCTACACGCCCGAAACCATCCAGCAGGGCATCAAGCATGTCACCGCGCTGGGCTTCGACAAGGCGCTGGCTGACGTGCAGGCGGGCGTCGACGTGCTGAAGGGCATGGGCGCGAAGAAGGTTGGCGTTACCGGCTTCTGCTGGGGTGGCACGATCACCTGGCTGAGCGCCTGCCGGCTAAAGATGGACGCGGCGGTCGGCTATTACGGCGGCGGCGTGCACGGCGCGCGCGCCGAGAAGCCGAAATGCCCGACCATGCTGCATTTCGGCGATAAGGACGCGCACATCCCGATGACGCACGTCAACGAGGTGCGCCAGGCGCATCCCGGCGTCATCGTCTACGACTACTCGGCCGATCACGGCTTCCACTGCGACGAGCGCGCGAGCTACGACGCCGTCGCCTCGAAGCTCGCCTACGGCCGCACGCTGGAGTTCTTCGCCAAGCATTTGGCGTAGCCTTCCGGGACCGCCGGATCTCCGAAATCTCCACACGCCGGACGTCACCCAGTCGGTGGCGTTTCGGCTGGCCGTTAGAGAACCATCCGCGGTCGCGTCGGCACTCTCCATCTGGACGATGATCGGATCGCTGGGCCGATTGAGCTGGCGATGCCGTCCTCCGATGGAGAGCCGCGCCGACAGCTGGCTTGCTGCTTGCTGCCCCATCAAGTCTACGCGCCGGTCGAGCCGGTCGCGCTGTTTGCTTTGGCTGAAGCGTTCTGTGGGTAGGAATCTTGCGTCGCGACGATGAATTGGCGTCCTCGCGATGCTGGGACGTCAATGGCCGGCGCAGCGTATCAGGTTGGCCGCAATGGCACGATAAACTGCGACCAAATCGACATTCAGGATCAGCCTCTCGACAGTCGGCACCCGCCTCCCGAGAGGTGAGTCACCCTGCGACGAAGCCGCAGGTTGGGCTCATGAATGCGGCACAGTTGCTGCTCTCGTGGTGGATGGTGAGACCGGAAGTCGGCCGTGCGTTGTGAGCGGTCCGCCTTGCCGGCATGACCGGTCGAGTTGCCCATGAGAGAGGGACAGTGAACCGGAAACTGACTTGGGTCGTAGGAGATAGAGAAACTGCCCAACCTCGGGTCTGACCGGGGTTGGGAGGAGGAGAGACGTGGCGAATGTCTTGGTCATCGGAGCCAGCAAGGGCATCGGACTGGAAACCGTAGGGGTGGCCCTGAAAGCTGGCCACCGTGTGCGAGCTTTCTCTCGTTCGGGCGGCCGACTGAGCGTTGCTCATCCCGGCCTGGAAACACGCCGTGGCGACGCGCTCAACCCTGATGACATAGACGGCGCCCTCGAAGGCATCGACGTGGTGATTCAGGCATTGGGCGTGGCGTCGCGTGACCTCATCTCACCTGTCACCCTGTTTTCCAATGCCTCCCGCATTCTTGTCCCGGCAATGGAAAGGCGGGCGGTGCGGCGACTGATTTCGGTGACCGGGTTTGGTGCTGGAGACAGTCGCGCCGCGATCAACTGCGCTCAACGTGTTCCATTTCGCCTTTTCCTCGGCCGCGCCTATGACGATAAGGACGTTCAGGAGCAGCTGATCAAAGACAGTACGCTCGATTGGACGATTGTCCGCCCGGGCGTTCTCGTGCCGGGTCCGGCATCCTATCGCTACAAAGTTCTGGTGGAGCCCGCGCAATGGCGTAACGGCTTCATCTCGCGCGCTGACGTAGCCGATTTCCTCGTCAAGCAAGTGGCAGCAACGGAGTTCTTGCGTCGGGCTCCGGTCATCGTGCGCTTCTGACGTCTTGAGTGGTGGCGCAAGTGAAAGAGTCCGACCCCAAGACCGTGGTTTTCTTCGACGGCTCCTGTCCTCTGTGTAGGGCCGAAATCAACTATTACCGACGGCGCGACAAGGGCCAGGCGCTGTGCTTGGTCGATGTTTCCGTACCAGGCGCACCAGTTCCGCCCGGCCTGGACCGCGACAAGGCGCTATCGCGGTTCCATGTCGTGGCGGATGACGGCAAATTGCTTTCAGGGGCCGCAGCATTTGCGGAGGTCTGGAAGAAGGTACCGGGCTGGCGATACGCTGGAAGGCTCGCGAGCCTGCCTGCGGTCAGTCGCGTGCTCGAATCTTGCTACCGGCTCTTCCTCCTGTTGCGTCCGACCCTTGTCCGCGCCTTCGTACTCGCGCAAGGCGCCAAAGCGATGTTTCGCGCGCGTCGCCCATGAGATACCTGGTCGATGACATGCTGCATGGGTTTCGAAGTACACCCGTTGCGGCTCAATGGCTCGGGTTATTGGGGTTGATTCCCTTCGGGGCGACCGTAGTCGCAGGCCTCATCCCGGCCCTACAGCTGCACAGTGTGGCACTACAGGCGCTGCTGGCCTATGGGGCGGTGATTCTGTCGTTCTTGGGTGGCATCCGCTGGGGCCTGGCAATCGTCAAGGCCGGTCACGCCGACCTGTTCTCGCCGCTCCTGATCAGCGTTCTGCCATCCCTTCTTGGTTGGATCGCCCTGTTGGTGTCGGGTTCAACGGGGCTTTTGCTGCTGGCCTTCGGATTCTCCGCGCTCCTGCTGGCAGACCTCCGACTTCCAATGGCACCGGATTGGTACGGCGCCCTGCGATTGCCGCTGTCGGTTGGCGCTATCGCCGCATTGCTGATGGGAGTCCTATTCTGATGTCAAACAACGTCGCGATCATCGTCGGCGCAAGCGGAGGAATCGGAAGTGCATTGTGTGAGTCGCTGAGAGATGCGGGTGACTTTGGTGACGTTGTCGGGCTCAGCCGGCCGGAGATCGACCTCTGCGACGAAGCAAGCATCGCTCGGGTGGCCAGCCGGCTTCCAAGAGGCGACGTACGGCTTGTCATCAACGCAGCTGGCATTCTCCATGATGCGGGCCGGCGCCCTGAGAGGAGCCTACGCGACCTTGATCCCGCTTTTCTTTCCCGATTGTTCGCGGTCAATGCCATCGGTCCTGCTTTGTTGATGAAGCACTTTCTCCCCTTGATGCCTCGGCAGGGTCGCGCTGTGTTCGCCACCCTTTCGGCGCGGGTCGGCAGTATCGGCGACAACAGGCTAGGTGGCTGGTACGGCTACCGCGCTTCCAAGGCCGCATTGAACCAGTTGATACGCACCGCCGCGATCGAGTTTGCACGCAAGCATCCGGAGGCCATTTGCGTGGCTCTTCATCCGGGGACTGTCGCGACGCGACTCTCCGCTCCGTTCGTGGGTCAAGGGAAATCGCCCCAAAGCCCCAACGATGCGGCGAAGCACCTACTGAGGGTAATTGCCGCGCTGAAGGTCGAAGATAGCGGCTGTTTCTTCGACTGGCGCGGTACGTCGGTACCTTGGTGAGCCATGGGCAAGATGCGTCGCAAGAGCGATCTGCCAACCAAGCTTTGCCCGGCTTGTGGTCGCCCCTTTGCGTGGCGGAGAAAATGGGCGAGCAACTGGGCCGAGGTCAGGTACTGCTCTAAACGCTGCGGCGGCGAATATCGCTCCGCGAGGAGCGCCCTGCCGGCGAAGCGGCTATGAAGACTTTACGCCTAGTGCTTGGCGATCAGCTGTCGACTGGTGTAGCGGCTCTCACCGGTATCGATCGGGCGAACGACGTTGTACTGATGCTCGAGGTTGAAGACGAGTGCCGCTACGTTCCGCATCATCAGCAGAAAATCGTTCTGTTTCTGAGCGCCATGCGGCACTTCGCCGAGGAACTTCGTCAGTCGGGAATCAACGTCGACTATGTCCGGCTCGACGATCGCGCCAACACCGGTACCCTCACTTCGGAGCTCGGGCGCGCTCTGGCCCGACATCGACCCCAGCGCCTGGTTCTGACCGAGCCAGGCGAATGGCGAGTGCTCGCCATGGCCGAGGGCTGGTCAAACCGTTTCGGCCTGCCAGTCGAGCTGCGTACGGATAGTCGTTTCTTCTCGACCAGGGCGAGGTTCCGCGCCTGGGCCGATGGCCGTCGCAGTTGGCGAATGGAGCATTTCTACCGCGAGATGCGTCGGGAGCACGACATCCTGATGGACGGTGATCAGCCGGCTGGCGGGGCGTGGAACTTCGACACGGAAAACCGCAAGAGACTGCCCGACGGAACGCCGCTGCCATCCCGGCGGCGCTACGCTCCGGATCATACAACCCGTCAGGTCGCGGAACTCGTGGCTGATCGCTTTGGCGCGCACATTGGCAACGCCGAGACATTCGACTGGCCCGTAACCCGCTCCCAGGCCTTGAAGGCCTTGGACGATTTCCTGGTGAATGGACTGCCTTGGTTCGGCGACTACCAGGATGCAATGAAGGAGGGTGCTCCTTTTCTTTATCATTCCCTGCTGGCGCCGGCTCTCAACCTCGGCCTGTTGTCGCCGCGAGAAGTCTGCGCTGCGGCCGAAAAGGCTTGGCGCGCGGGTCGTGCGCCGATCAATGCCGTTGAAGGTTTTGTCCGTCAGATCTTGGGCTGGCGGGAGTATGTTCGTGGCATCTACTGGGAGATGATGCCGGGTTACGCCGATTCCAATGCCTTGGAGGCCCACAGGCCCCTACCGGATTTCTACTGGACCGGCGAGACCGACATGCGGTGCCTGCGCGAGGCGATCACCAGTACCCGGAAGTATGCCTACTCGCACCATATCCAGCGGCTGATGATCACAGGAAACTTCGCGCTGCTTGCGGGCATCGCGCCGCGCGAGATCGAACGCTGGTACCTCGCCGTATATGCCGACGCTGTCGAATGGGTTGAGATGCCCAATACGTTGGGTATGGCTGTCTTTGCGGATGGAGGCCGAATGGCGTCCAAACCCTATGCGGCTTCAGGCGCCTACATCAATCGTATGTCCGATTTCTGTGCGGGCTGCTCTTACAGCGTTGCTCTCAAGACAGGGCCACGAGCCTGCCCATTCAACTACCTCTACTGGGCATTTCTCATTCGCAACGAGGATCGCCTGAAAATGAATCCGCGAATGGCGATGCCCTACCGCACGCTCTCGAAATGGTCTGCTGCAGAGAAGAAGAGGTACCTTGGCGAGGCGGAAGCATTTCTTGATAAGATTCTGCCAATCGATAACCGAGGCAGCTAAACAGTCATCGCAAAGCGGAAACTTTTGCGTTCTCTGCCCGAAACGAGGCTGTCGTTACCGATCGCCGCGACCAAGCCGGCAAAGCCCCCCCCGCACGCCGCGCCCGGGCGCCGGTCCCGCCACCAGTCAGCAAGGATCGCCCCCCTTGGCGACCATACTGCCGTAAACGACTTAGTATCGAACAGCGGTTTACAGCAAGTAGGCCGCGCGCGGCCCAGGCGGGTCGAGGCGATGACGATGGCAGACCTGACCTTCTACCTATTTCTCATACGTCGACTGATTGAGTGTGTTTCGCCTTTGACGGTACCTCGGAGTCCCGGCCGCGCATCAGGTGAGTTTTCCGACCTCAGAAGCACCCGACAGGCCAGGATCGTGTCCCGAGCCCGAGACTAGCTGCCAGAAGGTCAGCAAGACAGAGCCGGGCCGGGGCTGGATCGCTCAGGCGGCCACGGCCACAGCCCAATGATGGGATCATCGCTGATGGGCGCGATGAGTCCAGGGTGATAAAGCGGGGGCCTCGCTGACGGGCCGGTGTCCATGCTGAGCACTTTGCGTCGGCCGTTGCTGGTAACGCCGATGGCAACCGAGATGATGTGGCCGGCCCAGCTGACCTTCACGTAGGTCGCGTCGATCCGCAGATAGGGCAAGTCAGCCTCGCTCGGCCCGTCGAGTAAGGCGTTTACCCTCTCGTCAATCTCCTCCCAAGGCTTCGATACTTGGCTCTTGCAGATGCCGCTCGTACCGATGGCCTAGCAAGCTCGTCGACCGATCGGGTCTAGACGTTCTGGATATAGGCCACCCGGATCACCGCGGTCAGCCCCTTCTCCGCCATCTGGATACGAATGGTCTACCCCAATGGAGCATGCATGCTGAGATCTGGCTCATGCAGGCCGAACCGACCGCCTGGCGGCCAGCGCCATAACGCACATGTGCGGCACGGTCAGCGCCGCAAGCGCAATGAAGACGATGCGCACGAGGTCGTCGTCCCAGCGCGGGCTGGCGATGTCGGCCAACCACGGCGAGGCCGACGCGAAGCAAAACAAGGCGAGGGCCGTGTATAGGGCAATAACGGCGAGCAAGCGGCGCCTAGTATGTGCGTTGGCGCCGGCGGCGGCTTGCCGCAGGTGTCTTGGGCTATGCAGGAAGCAGAAGTAAACGACGAAATAGGCAAGTGGTGGCAGAAGCGTCCCCAGCGTCGCCAGCGTCGTCAATTCGAGGGCTGCCAGCGTGGCCTTGCGAATGGCGAGACCGGCCGCAGCCAACAGCGCCACCAGAGTAAGGGCGGGACCGGCGTCACCGAGTACGCCAGCAAGCGTCTTCCCGCCCTCGCCGCCAAGAAGGGTGAGCAAGTGTTCGACCTCTACGGGCCAGTGCCACGCTGGAAACGCTAGTAGCGCGGTTCCGACCAACGGGCGGAGGACTGAGGGCAAGGGCCAGTCGCCAGCGAAGTGCCAGGCCGACACAGCGAGGAACAACGCAAGGCCGGCAGCGGGCGCTGCCAGCCAGCCGACGACGACGGACGCGGCGGCGGCGATATACACAACATGGAACACCACGGCGCCGCGCCACGTGCGCCAGAGCGCTGCGCGCCATGCGATCCATGGGTCGAGCGCGCCGTGCGGCAGCCCGCCAATCACGACCGCCGCAGCAAGCAGCACGGCGATTCGGTGATCGTCGACTGTCGGCCCGGTGATGACGAGCACTACTGCGAGTGCGGCGATGGCTAGGAACACGAGCGTCTCCGTCCCGCCACCTCTTGAGGTATCCAAACTCACGAAGCCCTCCCGGCGGCAAGCTGCATCGCGGCCGCGCGCAGGAACGCCACCGGCGGCAGCGCCGCCATCACCTGGACGACATCGCGGCATCGACCAAAGTCTGACAGGAATGGCAGCAGTCTGATCGGGGGGCCCGCCTCGGTGAGACGCTGAAAGTAGCCGAATACGCGTTCGGGTTGCGTGGCCGGCGCGCGCAGGAAAATCCCGTCCAGCCATCGACGCAGGTACGGCTCGCGCAGGTGGCCCTGAGGCTCATACTCGCGCACGGTAGCGTCGGCGCAGCCGTCGGCCCTGGCCGGCAATCGCAGGACACCGTAGCCCGAGTCCGCCCGCAATGTGCGTCCGGACGTTCCGGCACGGACAACGTCCGCTATCAACTCGTCCGAGGATGGATCGGGCTGGTTCAGCGGCAGCATCGCGTGTTCTTCGCGCACGCACGATGCCCCGACCCAGCCGCGTTCGACTAACAGGCCATCGACGCCTGCGGCCGGGGCGTTTAGGTTGAACGGGGCTGGCGCAAAGCGGACCATTTCAACCAGCGCGTTGCGCGGACAGCGATCGGGTACGGGCAATGTCGAACCCCCTCGCGCCACAGAGCATATCGCCCATGACCTCGGCTACGCCCGCGTCTGTCGGACCGTCGAGCGCGAGTTCACGTTCCAACAACGACTGCAACAACGTCGAAAGTGCCACGCGCCCAGCGTCGAGTAGACGCGTGTCGAGCACCCGGCGGACATCTATGCAACCGAGGCTCCGGTCGACGGCGACACCGGTGCCAAGAGGCCTCACGGCTGCGGCCTGAAGATCAAGTTGCAACGTCACCGTTTCATTCGAAGCGACGGCGAGACGCCCTGCGTCTCTGACACGCTTGATCGTACTATCGCCATCAATCGACGAGCCGCGAACAAGTAGAAGGAGCGAAGCGCTGCCAGAAGCTGCGCTTCGCTCCAGCCCGAACGTAGGTCCCATGGCGAAAACGCTCCGGGACTGGTGTTCACGCCTTAACGCCGTCCAGCTCAGACTTTCTAATGGCGATCATAAAGATCACGACACCAAAGACTGCCTTCGCGACGATGTCCGCGATCGTGTACCCGACCTCAATGGCTGCCGTCGCCGTACCGCCACCCAGCGCAAGCACAAACGGGGCGAAATAGACCACCGGGTAGAAGCACCACGACAACACCGTCAGGTTCCGCGCAAGTCGAATCAGGCCGCGGACTTCGGATGATTGCCGAGAGATCGATTGCTCAAGACTCGTGTACAGTGTGTAGACAATGTACACAAACGGGATCATCGACAGCGCGCCCCAAATAAGCCGCGTGCTATCGATTCCGCCTGACACTTCGCCTGGGTAGCCGAGCGCAATCATCAGAGCTGCGGCACCGCCAAGGCTAACCGAGCGCGACACCGTTTCTGTTTGCGAGAGCCGCATCACCAAGATCAGTTCGATGAGAAGCAGCGGAACCGTCAGCAGCCAATCGACGTAGCGGTAGGATTGGTTGAAGACTACGCCGGTTGCTGTGATAACGCCCTTAGAGACGTCATAGGCGGCATCCCAACTATTGAAAATTCGCCAATAGTGGTAAAGAGCGATGAACGTCACGAGACCGGTGATCGTCACAGCGGTTTTGTACTGAAGCGATACTTGGGATCGGCCGAGCCAGAAGAACAGAGTGGCCGCCGCGAAGGTGGCAATGCCAAACGAGAACGCGTTTGCTACCAGCGTGTACTGGCCGACGCTAAGGGCATCCATGATTAACTCCGGTGATCCGTATCGAGGTTTCTTCTAACCTCAAGGCAAGCTATTGGAAGGTATCCAGCGTTGACTTCGCGAAGCTGTTAGCCACCCCAGACATCATCGTAGCGCGCGGTGCCATCGTTGGCCTTGTAATCGCGGTACGTGGCTGGAGACTGCTGCTGCGCTTTCGAGAAGGTGAAGCCTGTCAGAAGAAATCCACACGCGACCAGAAGGTGGAAAACCATGAGTTCGCCGTACCACAGCCAGGCGCCAGCTCCAGCGCAGAACACGGTGGTCCACATGGTGCCCAGCATGGCCATCACCTGGAACCTCTGCGCGGCGGGCAGGTTTCTCAGCGGGTTTACGTTCGAGTCCATCACAGCGCGATAGATTGACCACATAGCTACTCTCCCTATGAATGTTCGATATCAGGACTACGACAAGCGGCGTTTGTCGGATCAGCCTGCGACAATATGAGATCGGCGGCGGTCGAATGTCTTGAACCGGGGGCAAGTCGTACCCCGGCGTCGTGATCGTCGCCGAAAGCAGCGAGGTTCAAGACCCGCCGTTTGGCCGCGGGTATCAACACGGCCACCATACAAGTCTTCCTGCCATACAACGGCTTTCAGGCGCCTTTCAGGAAGTACCAGACTGCAGCCAGCCCGACTGCGAGGACCTGAAGTCGTACGCGCCACCACATCATCTGGTTGCCGCGCCGTAGGCCGTCGACACCGCCGTGCCCGGCACGGATCATTCCGACGAAAACAGATCCGAGCGCCCCAAGCATGCAAAGCGCGGCAAGGATCAGAGCGAAATTGGATATAGCCTTGGCCACGATGGCGGCTCCTTGGATTCTGGGGCGTCACAATGATATGAACCCGGGTAATCGATTCCCACCGCCCCTAGAGGTTTTCACTCGCAATGGCATCGATAAACGCCTCTGCGCTGCGCAGATGAGGCTCATCGCCTTGTTATCTCGGATGTCCGGCAGAGCAGATCACCCGATGAAAAGGTTGGGTTTCACCGTCGACAGGCGATGCACTCACCGAGCGCCGTGCTCTGCCATCGTCGCCCAACCCGCGCCTCCCATGCTAGTGAAAAGAGTACGTTGTGGCCGGGGCATCGGATGTGACGGCGCGAACCCGATCCTCACGGATTTACAGACGGCAGGTCTTCAGGAGACTGCATCCGCAATTGCTGAAAGAACGCGAGTCGTTCGCGAACCGGCGCCTAACGACTTTGGGCGAACAGCAGCCAGCGGTTTCGCGATGACATGAGCCCCTGAATGTCATCCAGATGTGACGAAAGTCCGTCGGTGGGAGACGGACGAAAAAGCGATCGCCATACACGGCAGAGCAGATAATCCAGGTCTTGCGGGAGCAAGAATCCAGGGATGAAAAGACGGAGTCGTGCCGTCGGTATGGGATCAGCAGCGCGACGTTGCATAAGCGGAAGATGTTGCACGGAGGCCCCGAGGTTTCGGATGCGCGACGCCTGAGGAAGCTGCTGGTCGAGCAGATGTCGAACACTGCGGTGCCGAAGGACGCGGCAACATTAAACGGGGCCGCCGGCGGCCATATGAGAGGCCACGGCTCGTAGAGCGGGAGCTTTACAAGTAGAAAAGACGCCCCGAAGGGCGTCTTCGTCGAAGGCTGCTGTGATAGACGAATCTCGCGCAACAAATTTGCACAAGATAGCCCGAGTTGCGACTCGATCGCCGCTAGGAGTATTTCACCACGTCTACCGGGGATCCTCGTCCACGCTGACAACCGCGATACTCTCAGAGCGTCACTGCTCAGCGGGTGAGGTTACTTCGGCATCAGGACGGTATCGATCACATGGATCACGCCATTGTCGGCCGCCACGTCAGCGGACAAGACCTTGGCGCCATTGACGTTCACGCCGCCCGACGTGGCATCGACCATGACCATACCGCCCTCGACTGTCTTGGCGTCGGTCTTCTTGCCGGCAAGCGCCGAACTCATGACCTTCCCGGGCACCACGTGATAGGTCAGGATTTTCACCAACTGTGCCTTGTTCTCGGGCTTCAGGAGGTTCTCGACCGTTCCAGGGGGAAGCTTCTTGAAAGCCTCATCCGTCGGCGCAAATACCGTGAATGGGCCGGGGCCCTTCAGAACAGCGACAAGATCGGCCGCGGTCAGCGCGGCTGCGAGAGTTTTGAACTGGCCCGCTTTCACCGCTGTATCGACGATGTCTGCCGCTTGGGCGGTGACGGACATGACCGAGACCAGCGCGCCGGCGGCGAGACTGAGGAAAGTTTTGCGCAGCATTGTGTGGATCCTGAGCTTGTTGCAGACGCCAGTTTACGCTCGGCGTCGCTCTCCAGATCACCGGGCCGCTGAGCATTCGACACAAATTCCTTTGTCGTGCTGCGAAGGACTTAGTGGGGCAGCATCAAGGCCCGATTGATTAGTCCGGCTCAATACACACTTGCTGCTCGGACGGCCGTTGCGGGTGAAGCCCGCGTGCTTCCGAGGAGTGTCTGAATGGCGAGTGTCTTGATCATTGGTGCCAGCAAAGGCATCGGACTGGAAACGACACACCAATTGCTGGCGGCCGGGCATCAAGTGCGTGCGTTCTCCCGCTCGGTGGCAGAGAGTGAAATGTCCCACCCACGCTTGGAGAAAATTCGCGGCGACGCACTGAATAGGCACAACATAGACGCCGCGCTCGAGGGAATGGACGTTGTCATCCAGGTGCTGGGCTTATCGTCACTGCTGGATCTTTTCCGGCCGGTTAGCCTGTTTTCTAACGCGACCCGTGTCCTGGTGAAAGCCATGGAGGCTAAGCCCGTGAAGCGGCTGATCTGCATCACCGGTTTCGTGGCTGGCGACAGCCAGGCCAGCATTAGCTACCTCCAGCGCCGACCATTTCAGATTTTGTTTGGCCGGGCCTACGCCGACAAGTCCTTACAAGAACAACTGATCAAGGACAGTTCGCTGGAATGGACAATTGCAAGGCCTGGATTCCTGACAAACGGAAGGCGGACCGGACGGTACAAGATCCTCGACCGGGCTTCGGAGTGGAGGAACGGGATGATCTCTCGTCTGAATGTTGCGGACTTCCTGGTTCGGCAGGTCGAGGATCGAACCCACCTCGAAAAGACGCCTGTGCTGGTTTGCTAACGCCTCGATCGCTGGGAGCTTCATTTGCTTCGCGAGGCGCGCTCGCTTCTCATGATCACGAGAGATGCTGGGGCAGTTGAGCAGTGCGGCACGGTGTCGGGGCCGCGCCGCGTATTGAAGCATCGCGCGTGCCGCCCGATTCATATGCATTCCCTACATCCGGCCGGGATAGGCTGCCCCGATGTTGTCGGCCCAAGAGTCAGCCGAGCTGATCGAGGCCATCGCGGCTCGCCAGGATCGCGCGGCTTTCGCCAGCCTGTTCCGCCATTTCGCTCCCCGAGTGAAAGGCTTCATCATGCGCGGCGGCGCCGATGCGGAGGCCGCACAGGAAGTGGCTCAGGAGGCCCTGATGATAGTGTGGCGGAAAGCCGCCACCTTCGACCGCGCCCGTGCCTCGGCGGCCACCTGGATCTTCACCATCGCGCGCAACAAAAGGATCGATCTTCTGCGTCGGGCAGCCCGGCCGGTCGACGCCGAGGACTGGCTGATGGTCTACGCGCCGGAGAGCGAGAATGCCGACAAATCCATCCTGGCAGGACAAACGTACGACAGGGCACATCACCTGCTGGAGGGGCTCTCCGAAGATCAACTGTCGGTGATTCGGAAGGCCTTTTTTGAGGACAAGTCGCATTCGGTCATCGCGGCTGAACTGCAGTTGCCTCTGGGAACGGTAAAATCCCGCATTCGTTTGGCTCTCGGGCGGCTGCGGGACGCGTTGAAGAAGGAACAGTCGTGAGTCGCCATTTGGCCCCCGAAGAACTTCTGTTGGACTATTCCTCGGGCGCGCTTTCTCACGCCCCTTCGCTAGCCGTGGCAGTTCATTTGGCGCTCGTGCCCGAAGCCCGCCGGACCGTTGAACTATTGGATGCCGTCGGCGGCGCGCTGCTCGAGAACGAGTGCGCTGCGTTGCCGGACGATTGCGGCCTGGAGCGGGCGATGGCCCGGCTGGACTCGGTCGCATGCGAGCCGCCGGCTCTGCCGTCTGCGCGGCGTCCAGGCTTCGAGTGGGCTCCGACGCCGCTTGCCTCGTACATCAGGCCGGGTAGCGGCTGGCGCCGCATCCTGGGCAAGTTTGACGAAATTCGTCTCGAGGTCCCCGGCGATGCCTATCGCGCGTCGTTGGTGAGACTGGAACCGGGCCACAGCCTGCCGGAGCACAAGCATTCAGGGTACGAGTACACAGTTTGCCTGCAGGGCGGTTACACCGACGCGACCGGCAGTTATGGCGTAGGCGACTTTGCCGTCGGGCCAGGTGCAGAGCGGCATGAACCGATCGCCGATCCCGGTGAGCCGTGCATCGCTCTCATCATAGTCGAGACGCCGATTGTCCTGACGGGACCGTGGCGCCGCTGGCTGAACCCCCTGGTGAGCCGCCACATTATTTGACGCGGCTATCAGTTGGCCGCCTGAGCCATAGACTGACCGCTATCATTGCGCCACCTCTCTGTGGGAGACATCATGACTATGCGTTGGGATGAGATGCGGCGTAGATGACCGCGTAGGTCGGACTAGCAGCCCTTTTGCCAAGGAATGTAGCGAGATGGACAGCTCAGGTGATGACAACGCCGCGACGGAAGGATCGGCGATTTCGGCGCGCATTCGGGATCGCTTGGTTCGGGCAAAGCGGCGCTTCAACGCCAACGACAACATCGCGGACTTCATAGAGCCCGGTGAGCTCGACCTCCTGCTCGATGAGGTAACGGACAAAATGAAATCGGTCCTGGAAGGGCTGGTCATCGACATCGAGAACGATCACAACACACAAGGCACGGCGCGGCGCGTCGCCAAGATGTACCTCAACGAGGTATTCCGCGGGCGCTACCACGCGGCGCCGCCGGTGACCGAGTTTCCGAACTTCACTAGCCTCAACGAGTTGATGATCGTTGGCCCCGTTACAGTGCGGAGCGCCTGTAGTCATCACTTCTGCCCCATCATGGGCCGCCTGTGGATCGGCGTGATGCCCAATCAGCATTCCAACCTGATCGGGTTGTCGAAGTATGCCCGCCTTGCAGAATGGTTGATGACTCGACCACAAATCCAAGAGGAGGCCATCACGCAGATGGCCGAACTGCTGATGGACATGGTCAAGCCCGATGGCCTTGCGGTCGTTATGGAAGCGGACCATTTCTGTATGCAATGGCGCGGCGTGAAAGACACCTCCACCAAGATGGTCAACAGCGTCATGCGCGGATCGTTCCTCAAGGATCCTGCGCTGCGGCGTGAATTCCTTTCGCTCGTCACCATAAACAAGTGAGATGCAAATGCTCGTCCGCTGCCTCTACGCCAGTCGAATTTCAACGCCGCTCGCAGCATCTGCGTTAGACGGAATTCTCGAACAGTCGCGGAAGAACAATCCCAAGCTCGGCATCACAGGCTTGCTTTGCTACACTCACGATAGCTTTGTCCAAGTGGTCGAAGGGGGGCGAGAGCCAATCTCGGTCCTGCTCAGATCGATTTATCGTGACGAGCGGCACCAGAAGGTAACCATTCTGTCGTTCGAGGAGATCGCCGAGCGGCAGTTCGGCAACTGGACGATGGGCAGTGTCAATGTCGAGAGCATCAACGCTGGCGTATTGTTGAAGTACTCCGAGAGTGTCACGTTCGATCCGTTCTCCTGCTCCAGTCAAGCGATGATGTCGCTACTCATGGAGCTTATTGCGGCAGGTTCGATCGTGAACCGCGGTACCGCCTGACTTGTCGATTATCGCGCGCACTAAAGAGTAGATCGTTTTGGGCGTTCTTTGATTACCACACGCCAAGCGCTCTCGTGTCGCTCGCTTGCTCGCTGCAGTGGCGCGGGGCGTGGCTGTGAACCATGAAGAGCTGCGCCTGCCATACGGCGAGGACCAGTTGCAGGTGCGCCACTGCGGCGAGCGCAAGCGGGCGTTGGGCGCACGGGCTCCGACGATCCTGCCGCAGGGCGTCAACTGGCGCTGGTCGGTGGACTTCGTCAGCGACATGCTGCTCGACAACCAGCGCTTCCGTATTCTGGCGATCGTCATGACTTTACGCGCGAATGCGAATGCACTTGGGTTGGCAATAGCCCGACAGGCGCCGGTCTTGTTTCCAAACGGTGTAGCCGTAGGAGGAGCAATGCTCGATGGCATAAGAAGACCGGCGAGACTCGGCAGTCCCAAGAAGAAAGGCCGCCCACTTGGGCGGCCTTTGCAATTGAACGCTTGCGACTACGCTCAGTGCACGTCGGCCCAGACCTTGCGCTTCACGGCGTAGAACAGGCCGGAGAGGATCAGCAGGAAGATCACCGCCTTCACGCCGGTCCTCTTGCGCTCCTCCATCTTGGGCTCCGAGGCCCAGGCGAGGAAGTGCGTGAGGTCCTTGGCGAGCTGCGGCAGGTCGTTCTTGATGCCGGCCGTGGTAGCTTCCTCGTTGTAGGCGATCTGGCCGTCGTTGAGCGGCTTCACCATGGCGATCTGGAAGCCCGGGAAGTACTTATTGAACTGCATGTTGGGCTGCAGCTTGAAGTCGGCCGCCAGCTTCAGCTCCTTCTTTTGTGCGTCGGTCAGCTTGGCGTAGTCCTCGTAGCCCAGCATCAGCGAGTAGAGATAGCGCGCGCCGTCGAGCCGCGCCTTGACCATCAGGCTGAGGTCGGGCGGATAGGCGCCGTTGTTGGCGGCGCGCGCCGCGGCCTCGTTGGCGAAGGGCGCGCGGAACCTGTCGGCCGGCCGGCCGGGCCGCTCGGCCATTTCGCCGGCGTCGTTGAGATCGCGGATCTGCACCTCCGCAGCGATCGCCTTTACCGCCGCTTCGGAGAGGCCGATGTCCCTGAGGTTGCGATAGGCGACCAGCGACAGCGAATGACACGCCGCGCAGACCTCCTTGTAGACCTGGAAACCGCGCTGCACGGCCTTGTAGTCGTAGGTGCCGAACGGGCCCTCGAAGCTGAACTTGACGTCGAGCAGCTTGACCTTCGGGCCTTCGGCGAAGGCCGGGGCGCTGAGCGCGGCGAGGGCCACGGCCGCCGCGGCGAGAAGCTTACGCATCGGTCGGCCCCCTAAATCGCGCTCTTCTTCAGCACCGATTCGGCGATGCTGTTGGGCAATGGCAACGGCCTCTCCAGCTTGCCGAGCACGGGCAGCAGGATCAGGAAG
>Ga0194126_10006760_pt1 | contig 16218 bp, 18 predicted proteins | sample TA2KigC150mmetaG_FD_148641 | JGI IMG/M metagenome (GOLD analysis project Ga0194126, IMG submission 148641) | Freshwater microbial communities from Lake Tanganyika, Tanzania - TA2015035 Kigoma Deep Cast 150m | ecosystem: Environmental > Aquatic > Freshwater > Lake | place: Tanzania: Lake... | reverse complement strand
CTCGAATTGATTGGCTACGGAGACGGAGTCTTTACGGCTTAACTGCCCCCATGGGCTTGGCGGTTCTCAGGGCTGGAGCACTGATCAGCAGGGCTGCAGCAGCAAACACCAAAGCGGCTTGCACTTGAAAGGTGCTCGCCGATCCGGTTTTGGCATAAAGCTGCCCCGCCATTAAGGGCCCAAGAAGTTGGGTGAGGCTCACCGCGGCCTGGGTGAGTCCGCCCAGGGCCCCCTGTTGATGCTCCTGAACGTGTTGCGACATCAGTGAGCGCAGCCCAGGGGTGCTGATCCCAACGCCTGCGGCAAAGAGCAGTTGGGTTGCGTAGAGCTCCCGGCCTTGTTGGATGCCAGCGACACCGAGCATCGCGATGGCGACCAGCAGTAAGCCGGCCACGGAGAGGCGTTCGGCTTTGAAGCGTTTCAGAAGCTTTGGCAGGAAGGCTCCCTGGATCACAGCCGCAACCACGCCGACGTAGCAGAGCACGAGGCCCGCAGCTTGAGGGCCCCAGTCAAATCTTGTTTTTGCATCCAGAACAAAGATCCCCGTGAATGCAGAAAACCCGAGGTAGAAGAGGCCATAGACCGTGAGAAGCCGCTGCAATTCCCGTTGTTGAGGGCCGAAGATTTTCAGCGGTTCCAGGGCCTGATCGATGTCGGCTTTCCGGCGCCGTGACTCCTGCAGTTGGCTGAGCAACAGGCCCAGATTCGCGAGGCTGAACAGTGCGGCTGCAAAGAATGGTGCGCGCGGATCCATCGATCCCAACAAGCCACCCAACGCAGGCCCTGCAACGAAGCCCAGCCCCAGGGAGGCCCCAAGGGCGCCAAAACTGATGGTGCGTTGATCACCGGGCTCTACGGAATCCGCCACGATGGCTTGAGCCACAGCAAAGACCCCAGCGGAGGCTCCGTTGATGGCTTGCCAGACCATCAAGGTGGTGAGGTCGTTAGCCAAGGCCGACCCCAGCAGTGCGATGGAGGAGATGGCCACGGCGATGACCAGAACAGGTTTCCGGCCATAGCGATCAGAACAGCGGCCAATGATCGGCGCGCCGAGCAGTTGAAAACCGGCGTAGATCGCAGTCACCTGCGTAATGGCAATCGCGTTGAAATTGCCCGTCAGGTCCCCCACAAAGAAGGGCAAGACCGGCAACAGCAGGCCAAAGCTGGCGGCATCCACGGCTACCACGAGGCACAGGGCGATCAAGGCGCGGCGATTCATGGCGTGGTGGGCTCGACAGCTTCGCGCTCGTGCTTCTGCAACGCTTCGGCCAGTAAGGGATTCACCACCTCTGGGGCCTCGTCATGGGGACAGTGCCCCAGGCCGGGCAGTTCCTCGATGCTCCGTACGCAGTTGAAACGCTCCCAGCGCCGAGCTTCCTCGATCGGCTCCCACGGGTCGCGTTGCCCCCACAGCATGGCCACCGGTGTCTTGAGCTGCGCCAGGAGTTCCGGTGCGATCTTGTCGTCAAAGAGGTTGATGAAACCTCGGAACGCTTCGCTCGCTCCCGTGCTGAGAGCTGGTTCCAGAAGGATCTGGACCAGCTCATCATCCACATTGCGACCGGAGGGGTAGGCCTGGAGCAGCACCTTGCGGATCACCCCTGGGCGGCAAAGGCTCTTGAACAGAGGAGTGGTGATCCAGCGTTGCCGCACCACCTGTTTGAGCAGGGGGCGGCCCCAGCGGCGCAAGGGTGGTTGCTCCGACAACCGTTTGTCATCCAGTGCGCGTTGGGCACAGTCGATCAGCACCACACCATGCACGGGGTGTTGTTGCTGTTCCAGCCGTTCCGCGGCCGCGAGGGCCACGACGCCGCCGATGGAATTTCCCGCAAGCTGAATCGGTCCACCGATCTGCTCCACCACGAAATCAGCCACCTGCTGCGCCCAGAGATCGATCCCGTAGCGAATGGTGTGTTCTGAGGCGGGCTCATCCCGCAACCGAGACATCGGTTTGGCACTGCGTCCAAAGCCGATCAGGTCGATGGCGTAGACGGCCCGGTTCGCTTGCAGTGCAGACACGTTGTGGCGCCAGTGTTCCTTGCAGGCTCCAAAACCATGGATCAACACCACCGGTGTTCCCTGCGCTGCGGAGGGGCAGGCCAGATAGCTCACCTCCAAGCCGTTCCAGGTCCAGGTGTGAAGCCAGTTGGAGGGATACGTCATGGTGTCTGTTGCCAGGGCTCGACTTTGCCGTCTTCGATTTGCCAGATGCGATCGGCTTCTTTCAACAAGCGCAGGTCATGGGTCACCAGGAGCACGGCACTCCCCCGGCTGCGGCAGAGCTCCCCGAGCAGTTCGACCACATCCTGACCCGATTGGCTATCGAGCGACGCCGTCGGCTCGTCGGCAAGGATCAGTTCCGGATGGCAGGGTGATGGGCTCTGCGCCCCATGACGCCAAGATCGGAGCGACCACGAAACCACTGAGCCCAAGTTGGGCCAAGCGATGGAGAGCGCGGCGCATCCGAATCCTCATCGAGCCTGAGCAATCACAAAAGAACGCGGCAAATCGAGAAACTTGCCGGAGGTGGGCACGTAGGCCCGGTTGTTGAACACGTCGTAGTCGAGCTCCTCGATCACATCGAGGATGCCCCGATACAAACGCAGGGAGGCCCACACCGGCCAGCGGGCATCGGGAGCCAGCCAACGCACTCCGGCTTCCGAGCGGGCGAACCAATCGCGAGCGCGATTCACCTGAAAGCGCATCAGTTCGCGCCAGCTGTCGTTGAGGGTGCCGGCCATCAGCTCCTCTTCGCTGTAGCCAAAGCGTTTCAGATCCTCTTGCGGCAGATAAATCCGCCCGCGGCCACGATCCTCCCCCACGTCGCGCAGGATGTTGGTGAGCTGATTGGCAATGCCCAGGGCCACTGCTGCATCGCTGGTGTCCGGCGGATCGCTCCAGGGTGCGGAGGTGTAGGCGGGATCAACCCCCATCACCTCCTGCGTCATCAAGCCCACAGTGCCGGCCACGCGGTAGCAGTAGAGCTTCAGGTCGTCGAATGTGGCGTAGCGGGTGGTGGTGAGATCCATCCGCATGCCCTCGATCATGTCCAGATAGGGCTGAAGCGGCTGGGGGTAGCGCTGGATTGTGTCGACCATCACCCGATCGAGACCATCGAGAATCTCTCCCTGGAACAGGGCTCGGGTGCGTTGTTCCCAGCGATCCAGGCGATCCGCCAGCTCCTCGACAGGCCGAGCCATCGCCTCCGGGCTATCCATCAGCTCGTCGGTGCGCCGGCACCAGACATAGATCGCCCAAATCGCCCGCCGTTTGGCCGGTGGCATCAACAACGTGCCCAGATAGAAGGTTTTCGCCCACTCCGCTGTTTCCTTGCGGCAGGCTTCGTAGGCGTCCTCCAGGGACGGAATCGTGATCTGGTCGGTTGCTGTTCTCACAGCAACCTTCAAGCCGCGACCACTGTTTTGGACTCAGACACCGCCTGGGCGCACAACTTGCCGCTGAGCACCGCTCCTTCCATCGAGGCCAGGTAGCGCTGCATGGTGTAGTCACCAGCCAAGAAGAAGTTGGAGATCGGAGAGGTCTGATCCGGACGCAGCTTCTGACAGCCGGGCACGGTTTTGTAGACCGACAGGGGTGTTTTCACAACGATCGATTTGCGCAGCTTGGCCTGATCATCCCCGGTGAAGTGCATCGGGAAGAGGCGCTTGAGCTCCTCCATCGTGGCGGCCACGATGTCTTCATCGGAGCGACCGATCCAATCCTTCGCCGGAGCAAACACCAGCTCGAGCATCGAGCGGTCGGGGTCTTCGTATTCCCTGCAGGTGTTGCTCATGTCGGCATACACACTCAGCAGTGGGCTGCGGCTGAACAACAGATGGTCGATCTCGGTGAGCTTGCGATCAAACCACAGATGAATGTTGATCACCGGTACGCCATTCAGCCCGTCCAACTTCTGGAAGTAGGGCATCTGCTTCCAGGGCTCCGGCAGCAGCAGCTTGAACGGATCCACCGGCAGGGCGCTCACATAGGCATCGGCCTGCAGCGTGAAGCCTTCCTTGCCCTTGATGCCGCCAATGCGGAAGCCGCTCACGGAGCCATCGGCATGGAGCTCGATCTCGCGCAACGGCGCATCGAGATGCACTTCACCGCCGCGCTCGGTGACGTAATCCACGATCGGCTGGCACAACCGCTGGGGGGGATTGCCATCGAGGAAGGCCATCTTCGAGCCATCACTTTCCTGGAGGAAGCGATTCAGAGCCGTGAGAACCACCGTGCTGGAAATCTCATCGGGATCGATGAAGTTCAACGCCTTAGCCATGGCGATGAAGACCTCATCATTCACCCGCTCCGGGATGTTGTGGAGGCGGAGCCATTCGGTCCAGGAATACTGGTCGCACTCCTCCACGTACTGCTGACCGCGCAGCATGGCCGGCACGAGACCCATGCCAAAGGAGATCTTCTCCGGCCAGCTGAGCATGTCGTTGTTGCCCAGGATGGCTGCCACACCATTCAAGGGTGCCGGAATGTCGGGGAAATCGAAGCGGCTGTAGGTGCCAGGCGTTTCCTTCTGGTTGAAGATCATCGAGTGGCTCTTCCACTGGAGCCGGTCTTCGATGTTGAGCTCCTTGAAGAGCTGGCGCATGTTGCGATACGCGCCAAAAAAGATGTGCAGACCGGTCTCGTACCAGTCGCCGTCGTCGTCCTGCCAGGCGGCCACCTTGCCGCCGAGCACATCACGGGCTTCCACCACCACCGGGGTGTGTCCGGCGTCGCAGAGGTACTTGGCACAGGCCAAACCGGCCAAGCCAGCACCAGCGATGGCGACGCGCATGGAAAACCCAAAATCAGCACACAACCTTAAAGGTCCCGAGTCCAGGCCCGAGACCTCCTGCTTGCGCTCCGGCTTGACCGCTGGAGGCGAGGCCTTCTTAAAGTCTTGGTGCCGGTCTTTGGGTTTGCCGGTCAGCAGCTCGCTTCGTCATGGCCGACACCCTGATCAAATCGACCACCCGCCACGTGCGCCTGTTCACCGCGCGGGTCGAAAACGGGCAACTAATCCCCGATCGCGAGCAACTCACCCTGGATCTCGATCCAGATAACGAGTTCCTCTGGGACAGCGCAGCTCAGAGCGCGGTTCAACAGCGTTTCCAGGAGCTGGTGGCGGCCAACGCCGGCAACGATCTCAACGACTACAACCTGCGCCGCATCGGATCGGAGTTGGAGGGCACCATTCGCACCCTTCTGCAGGCCGGCCAGCTCCGCTACAACCCCGACTGCCGGGTGCTCAACTACTCCATGGGCCTTCCCCAGAGCCCTGAGCGCCCATGACGCGCTCCCGCTACGGCCGCAGCGACCGCTACGAGGAGCGCTACAGCGATGGTTACGGCTATTCCGACAGTCCACGCCGTGACGGCGGTCGCCCCCGCGGCCCTTCAGGCGGTGGAGCCCCGGGTGGTGGCGGGGGAGGCGGCTTCCAGTTCAACCTCGGCACCGCGGCCGTGCTGGGGGGCGTGCTGGTGGTGGGCATCGGCATCGGCACCGGCATCTCCAGCACCACCCAGGGGGATCAGGGCAACATCGCCAGCTCCCAGCAGCTGGACATGGCGGTGCCCGATCCGGAGTTCTGCCGGCAGTGGGGCGCCAGCGCCTTCGTGATGGACATCGAGCTCTACACGACCATGAACCCCAGCTCGAGCTTCGTGACACAACCCGCCCTCAAGCCCGGCTGCGTGATTCGACGGGAGAACTGGAGCGTGCTGCAGAAGGAGGGGGCGGTCACCGCCGAGCAAATGCGCCAGTGCAAGCAGCGCATGAACACCTTCGCCTACATCGGATCGGTCAAAGACAAACCGATCGTGCGCTGCGTCTACCAAACCGACACCGCAGAAAACAAGTTCCTCACCAAGGGGGTGGCTGACGACAGTGTGGGCATCACCCCGGAAGCGGATCAGTTCTGATCTGCCTCAGGCCTCACTGAGCTGAGCATCCGAGACCTGCGGGTTGGGGATCAGCGGCCGGCGCAGGGGGCTGTCGGGGCTGGCGAACACCGGCAGGATCTCCTTGCGGAAGGCATCCGCTGCCCGGGAGCAGTAGCGAGCCGGATGGGTGATCAGCTTCAGCTGACGGCGCACCGAGAGGTCGGCCAGGCTTGGTCTGTGCAGGTTTCCGGCGGCCAGTTCGCGCTCGATCGACACCACCGGCAGGAAGGCGGCCCCCAGACCGCTCTGCACTGCATTTTTGATCGCCTCAAAGGAGTTGAGCTCCATCTCGATCTTCAGCCGCGACACATCGAGGCCGGAGCGGGCCAGGAGCTGGTCCACCATCTTGCGGGTGGTCGACTGGGCATCGAGACAAACAAAGCCCAGGCGGTAAAGGTCGTCTTTGCTGAGTTCCGGCAGGCGAGCCAGGGGGTGCTTGGTGGGAAGCACCAGCGCCAGCTCATCACTGGCGTAGGGCACCACCTGCAGCAGCTCATTGAGCTCGCTGGGGAGTTCTCCACCGATGATCGCCAGATCGATCTGACCGTTAGCCACACTCCATCCCGTGCGCCTGGTGCTGTGCACCTGCAGCTGCACGGCCACCTCGGGGTATTTCTGGCGGAACAGCCCGATCATCCGCGGCATCAGATAGGTGCCGGTGGTCTGGCTTGCCCCCACCACCAGGGAACCGCCCTTGAGGTTGTGGAGATCATCGAGGGCGCGGCAGGCCTCCTGGCACTGGCTCAGGATCCGGTCGCAGTAGCTCAGTAACAAGTGACCCGCTTCGGTGAGCTGGGCCTTACGCCCACCCCGGTCAAACAGCGAGACATTGAGCTGCTTCTCCAGGTTCTGAATCTGGAGACTCACAGCCGGCTGGGTCACATAGAGGCTGTCGGCCGCCTTTTTAAAGCTGCCCTCCGTGGCGATGGCCCGCAGGATGCGCAGCTGATCAAGAGTGAACGGCAGATCAGCCATGCAGGGGCGCTGGGGCTCCGCGGGGGATCAGAACTCTAGGAGGGTCGTCCAGTGCTGCCGGCCGCTGTTCAGAATCCTTGGGATCCCCACGCCATGACCTGTGTTCGGCAGCAGCAACCTCCACCACAGCAGCGGGGTGATGTTGGCGCTGCTGCTGGCCTTTGCCGTGATCCACAGCGGTGGGGCCTCCCTCCGCTATTGGGGCGCTGATCGGATCGGAGAACGGGCCTGGCGCCTGCTGTTCGCCGCGGTGAGCATCCCCAGTGCCGTGGTGGTGATCGGCTACTTCCTGGCCCACCGCTACGACGGCATCCGGCTGTGGAACCTGCAGGATCAGCCCTGGATCATCCCCGTGGTGTGGGCTGGCACCGCCATCAGCTTTCTGTTTCTCTACCCCGCCACCTACAACCTGCTGGAGATCCCCGCAGTGCTCAAGCCGCAGGTGCGGATGTATGCCACCGGAATCATTCGCATCAGCCGACACCCCCAGGCCATCGGACAAATCCTCTGGTGCTGCACCCACCTGCTCTGGATCGGCAGCAGCTTCATGGTGGCCACCTGCATCGGCCTGATCGCCCATCACCTGTTCGCTATCTGGAATGGCGACCGGCGCCTCAGCAACCGTTTCGGGGAGGCCTTCGAGGAGCTGAAGGCCAGCACCTCAGTGGTTCCCTTCCGGGCGGTCTTGGATGGCCGGCAGCAGCTGGTTTTGGCTGAGTTTCTGCGGCCGGCGCAGCTGGGCATCGTGATCGCCGTCGGCGTGTTCTGGTGGGCGCACCGCTGGATTGGGCTCGGGGCGACGACCTTCTCTCGATCAGGACTGGCTCACTGGTTGGGGTAAAGCCTGCGGCGCCCTGCCTACACTCGCCCTGACTGCCTCAGCGCCGGATGCCCTCGCCCGCCGAACTCGCCTGGCTGATCCCGGTGTTGCCCTTGCTTGGTGCAGCTTTGGTAGGGCTGGGACTGATCAGCTTCAACCGAACGGTGAACCGGTTGCGCAAACCGGTGGCCCTGTTGCTGATCAGTTGTGTGGGTGCAGCCGCGGTGCTGAGTTACGCCGTACTGGCGGAGCAACTGGCGGGCGCCGGATCCACAGAAGTGTTGTTCAACTGGGCCAGCGCCGGAGCCTTCACCCTGGAGATGGGCTTCCGCGTCGACGCCCTCGGCGCCGTGATGCTGGCCCTGGTGACCACCATCGCCGTGCTGGTGATGGTGTATTCCGATGGCTACATGGCCCACGACAAGGGCTATGTGCGTTTTTTCACTTACCTGGCCCTGTTCAGCAGCTCAATGCTGGGCCTGGTGATCAGCCCAAATCTCCTGCAGATCTATGTGTTCTGGGAGTTGGTGGGCATGTGCTCCTACCTGCTGGTTGGCTTCTGGTACGACCGCGATGGCGCCGCCAATGCAGCCCAGAAAGCGTTTGTGGTGAACAGGGTCGGCGACTTCGGCCTGCTGCTCGGCATCCTCGGCCTGTTCTGGGCCACCGGCAGCTTTGGCTTTGAAGACATCGGTCTGCGTCTGCAGGACGCCATCGCTTCAGGCACCGTGTCCAATGGCATCGCTGTGCTGCTTTGCCTGCTGGTGTTCATGGGCCCGATGGCCAAGTCGGCCCAATTCCCGCTGCATGTGTGGCTGCCTGATGCCATGGAAGGCCCCACGCCGATCTCCGCCCTGATTCACGCCGCCACGATGGTGGCGGCTGGGGTGTTCCTGGTGGCCCGTCTCCAGCCGGTTTACGCGCCTTTTCCGGAGGTGCAGGTGGTTGTGGCCGTGATCGGCACGATCACCCTCTTCCTGGGGGCCTCCATCGCCCTCACGCAGATGGATCTGAAGAAGGGCCTGGCCTACAGCACCGTGAGCCAGCTCGGCTACATGATGCTGGCCATGGGCTGCGGCGCCCCGGTGGCGGGCATGTTCCACCTGGTGACCCATGCCTTCTTCAAGGCGATGCTCTTCCTGGGCTCCGGTTCGGTGATCCACGCCATGGAAGAGGTGGTGGGCCATGAACCCGTGCTCGCCCAGGACATGCGCCTGATGGGCGGCCTGCGCAAACACATGCCGATCACCAGCAGCACCTTTTTCATCGGCTGCGTGGCCATCAGCGGCATCCCTCCCCTGGCGGGTTTCTGGAGCAAAGACGAGATCCTGGGGCAGGCGTTCGGCAGCTTCCCAGTGCTCTGGGCTGCGGGCTTCATCACCGCTGGCATGACCGCCTTCTACATGTTCCGGCTTTACTTCCTCACCTTTGAAGGGAGCTTCCGGGGGAACGACAAGGCGATCCAGGCCCAGCTGATGGCCGCCGCTGGCAAGAGCTCCGAAGAGCATGGCGATGATCACGGTCACGCCCATGCCGAGCACCCGCATGAGTCGGGCTGGCAAATGGCCATGCCACTGGCGGTGTTGGCGGTGCCTTCGGTGCTGGTGGGCCTGCTAGGGGTGCCCTGGAACAGCCGCTTCGGCTACCTGCTCGATCCCCACGAAGCCGCTGAGGTGGCAGAACACTTCAGCTGGGGCGAATTTCTGCCTTTGGCCGGAGCATCGGTGACCATCTCGGTGGTGGGCATCAGCGTGGCGGTGCTGGCCTACGCCCTGCGCAAGATCGACCTGGGCACGGCGGTGGCTGCTCGCTTCCCCACGATCAATGCCTTCCTGGCGAACAAGTGGTATCTCGATGCCATCAACGACAAGCTCTTCGTTCAGGGCAGCCGCAAGCTGGCCCGTTCGGTGCTGGAAGTCGACTCCAAGGTGGTGGATGGCGTGGTCAACCTCACCGGCCTGGTGACCCTGGGCAGCGGCGAAGGGCTCAAATACTTCGAAACCGGCCGCGCCCAGTTCTATGCCCTGATCGTGTTCGGCGGGGTGATCGCCCTGGTGGTGTTGTTCGGCGCTCTGGGCTGACGCAACAACGCTCTGTGTGACAACCGCCACGACAGGGGTGCAGGCTCGGAACTGATTTCTACACTCCGTCCAAAGCAACTGTTCGTCGGTGCCTCTGGACTTCGCCACGACCCTGGCCAGCAGCGCAGCCTTCCCCTGGCTGAGCGCCTCGATCCTGTTTCCGATCGCCGCCGCGCTCTGCATCCCCTTCTTTCCCGATCAAGGGGATGGCAAGCAGGTGCGCTGGTTCGCCCTGGGCGTGGCTCTGATCACCTTCCTGCTCACGGTGGGGGGGTATCTCAATGGCTACGACCCCAGCAATCCCGATCTCCAGCTGGTGGAGAAGGTGAGTTGGCTGCCTGATCTGGGCTTGGCCTGGTCGGTGGGAGCCGACGGCCTCTCGATGCCGCTGATTCTGCTGACCAGCTTCATCACGGCCCTGGCGGTGCTGGCGGCCTGGCCGGTGAGCTTCAAGCCCAAGCTGTTCTATTTCCTGCTCCTGGCCATGGATGGTGGCCAGATCGCGGTGTTCGCCGTGCAGGACATGCTCCTGTTCTTCCTGGCCTGGGAGCTGGAGCTGATTCCGGTGTATCTGCTGCTCGCCATCTGGGGCGGCAAGAAGCGGCAATACGCCGCCACCAAATTCATCCTCTACACCGCCGGTAGCTCCCTGTTCATCCTGCTGGCGGGTCTGGCCATGGCCTTCTTCGGCGGACACGTCAGCTTCGATTACAGCGAGCTGATGGCCAAGGGCTTTCCCCTGAAGTTCCAGCTGCTGGCCTATGCAGGTCTGCTGATCGCCTTCGGCGTGAAGCTCCCAATCGTGCCCCTGCACACCTGGTTGCCGGATGCCCATGGCGAAGCCACGGCTCCGGTGCACATGCTGCTGGCGGGAATCCTGCTGAAGATGGGCGGTTACGCCCTGCTGCGTTTCAACTGCCAGATCCTTCCCGATGCCCACGCCGTGTTTGCCCCACTGCTGGTGGTGCTCGGCGTGGTCAACATCATCTACGCGGCGCTCACCTCGTTCGCCCAGCGCAACCTCAAGCGCAAGATCGCCTACAGCTCCATCAGTCACATGGGCTTTGTGCTGATCGGCATCGGCAGCTTCAGTGCCCTGGGATCCAGCGGGGCGATGCTGCAGATGATCAGCCACGGCCTGATCGGCGCCTCCCTGTTCTTCCTGGTGGGCGCCACCTATGACCGCACCCACACCCTGCAGCTCGATGAGATGGGCGGGGTGGGCCAGAAGATGCGCAAGATGTTTGCCCTGTGGACCGTCTGCTCCCTGGCCTCCCTGGCCCTGCCGGGCATGAGCGGATTTGTGAGCGAGCTGATGGTGTTCGTGGGCTTCGCCACCGACGACGCCTACACACTTCCCTTCCGGGTAGCGGTCGATGGCCTGGCGGCCATCGGGGTGATCCTCACCCCCGTTTATCTGCTCTCCATGCTGCGGGAGATCTTCTACGGCCAGGAAAAGGCCGAGCTCGTGGGCCACACCAACCTGGTGGATGCCGAGCCCCGGGAGATCTACATCATTGGCTGCCTTCTAGTGCCGATCATCGGCATTGGCCTCTATCCGCGCCTGATGACTGACAGCTACAAGGCCTCGATGGAAGTGCTGGTGGCCCGCAATGAGCAGGCGATGAAGGCCCTCACCGCTCCAGCTGGATCCGGTCTGATTCGACAGACCCCCTTCCAAGCTCCATCCCTCAGCTGAGCCGTTACGAAGAACAGCTCCCCGGCCCAAGCCTGTGCAGGAATGGGCTGATCTTCGTAGCCTCCATGGGCGAATCCTGCGGTCCCCCTGACCCATGAAGCAGCTGAACTTCCTGCTGATCTTCAGCTTCGGCCTGGCCACGGTGATGTTCACCCTCGAGAACACCACCCCCACCACCGTTCGCTTCCTGCCGGGGCTGACCACCACCATGCCCCTGGCGGCCCTGCTGTTGGTGGTGGGCGGCGTCGGTGCCACGGCGGCCTGGGTGTTTGCGGTGTGGACAGGCGTGGTGAAGCGCGTTGAAGGCCAGATGGATCCCGGCCAAGTGGAAGCCCAGCAAGTGCGCATTCGCGAACTGGAAGAAGACGTGCAGCGCTATCGCGCCACCGTGGATGCCCAGCTCGGCCTGCTGCCCGCCGCCGGCGAGAGTTCCGCCCAGGGCGAAGCGGCCTAAATCCCCACACAACCCACTCCAGCACTGGTTTCTACGCGTCAGAGCCGGTACTGTCGAAGCAGTGCGCAACACACAGTGGCCGAAGGGGGCGCCAGGCTTGCGATTCGGCTGTTGCAAGACGCCGCCGAGCGGGGTGACCTCGACCCCTGGGATGTTGATGTGATTGCCGTCGTGGACGGCTTCCTCGATCAACTGCGGCAGCGCATCGAAGTGCCCAAGCTGGTGGCAGCGCTGCAAAAGGGCCGCGGCGGCAGTTACGAACAGGATCTGGCCGAAACCAGCGAGGCCTTTCTCGCTGCGTCGGTGCTGGTCAGCCTCAAAGCCGAAGTGCTCGAAGCCCAGACCTTCCCGCCGGAACCGCTGCTGGAGGAGGGCTTCGACTTCGATTTCGATGAGGAAGGCCAAGGCTGGCTGTTGAACAGTGGCCTGGAGCTGCCCCGCAAGCCGGAGCGCCACCTGTTGCGGCGCCCGGTGGCCCCACCACCGTTGCAGCGCCCGGTCACCCTGGGGGAACTGATCCGCCAGCTCGAAGACATTGCCGAGAGGCTGGAGCAGGAAGAGGGGCAGACCCGCCAACGCCAACGCAGCCGGCGCTTCAGCGATCGCGCGGCCATTGAACAGGTGGCCGCCCTGGCCCACCGGGAAAAACTGCCCGAAACCACCGCCGCCCTCAGCCAGTTCCTGCTGCAGAGGCCCGAATCCCTGGAGTGGATGGCCTTTGATCAACTGGTAGAAGCCTGGGCCTGCGTGGCCCCGGAGGATCTCGACTGCGACCGGGTGGGGGTGTTCTGGGCCCTGCTCTTTCTCTGCTCCCAAGGGAAGGTCGAGCTGGAGCAGAAGGGGGGCCTGTTCGGCCCACTGCAGCTCAAACGGCTGCTGGATGAGAGCGAATCGGTGCAACTGCCCCTCCCCGCTGAACTGGGGTCAGCTCGGGGGCCGTCTCGAGAGGTGATAGCCGCTTGAGACTTTTGCCTAAGGTGCACAGATGACCGAAATCAGCCAGCGCCGATGAAGGCGATGATCTTGGCGGCGGGGAAGGGAACCCGTGTGAGACCCATCACTCACACGATCCCCAAACCGATGATCCCCATCCTTCAGAAACCCGTGATGGAGTTTCTGCTGGAGTTGCTGCGGGAGCACGGATTCACCGAAATCATGGTGAATGTCTCCCACCTGGCTGAGGAGATCGAAAACTACTTCCGCGATGGACAACGCTTCGGGGTTGAAATCGCTTACAGCTTTGAAGGCCGGATCGAAGACGGCGAGCTGATCGGTGATGCCGTTGGTTCCGCCGGTGGCCTCAAAAAGATTCAAACCTTCCAGCGTTTCTTCGATGACACCTTCGTGGTGCTCTGCGGAGATGCCCTGATTGACCTCGACCTCAGCGAGGCTGTGCGCCGGCACAAGGCCAAGGGAGCCATGGCCAGCCTGATCACCAAGCGGGTGCCCCGCGATCAGGTGAGCAGTTACGGCGTGGTGGTCACCGATGACGACGGCCGGGTGCGCTCCTTCCAGGAGAAGCCGGCGGTGGATGAAGCCGCCAGCGACATGATCAATACCGGCATCTACATCTTCGAGCCCGAAGTGCTCGACTATGTGCCCGCCGGTGTGCCCTTCGACATCGGCTCCGACCTGTTCCCCAGGCTGGTGGCGGATGGGGCGCCGTTCTACGCCCTGCCGATGGAATTCGAATGGGTCGATATCGGCAAGGTGCCCGATTACTGGCAGGCGATCCGCAGCGTGCTGCAGGGCGACGTGCGCCAAGTGCAGATCCCTGGCAAAGAGGTTCGTCCCGGCATCTATGCCGGTCTGAACGTGGCCGCCAACTGGGACAAGGTGAACGTGCAGGGGCCCATCTATGTGGGGGGCATGACGCGAATTGAAGACGGCGCCACGATCATTGGTCCGGCGATGATCGGCCCCAGCTGCCACATCTGCGAGGGCGCCACGATCGACAACTCGATCATCTTTGACTACTCCCGCATCGGCCCTGGGGTGCGCCTGGTGGAGAAGCTGGTCTTTGGCCGCTACTGCGTTGACCGCAACGGCGACCACTTCGATCTGCAGGAAGCCGCTCTTGACTGGCTGATCACCGACGCGCGCCGCCAGGACTACGCCACTCCATCACCCCAACAGAAGGCGATGGCCGATTTGCTCGGCACGGATCTGGCGATCAGCAGCGCGAGCTGAGGCCCGCGCGCTCCAGGATCAGGGGGATTCGCTCCTCAGCCTTCACCGCCATCAGGTGCACTCCCTGGGCGATCTCTGCGTAGGAGGCCACCTGCTCCGCGGCAATGTTGATGCCCTCATCCGCCGGATCCGAGGCCGCTGCCAAGCGGTCAATGATCGACTGAGGGATGCAGGCACCGGGCACCACCCGATTGATGAAGGCGGCGTTCTTGGCTGATTTGAGCAGAAACACACCCGCCAGCACCGGCAGACCCAGGGGCCCTGTGATCTCTCCGACAAAGCGCTTGAGGCACTCCGGATCCATCACCATCTGAGTTTGAAGAAAGCGAGCCCCAGCAGCGTGCTTGCGGCGAATGCGGCTCTTCAGGCCACTCCAGCTCGGGCTCTGCGGATCAGCAGCGGCACCGGCGAACAACGACGTGCCGCCATCGGGGAGATCACCCTGAACCGGGTCCAGCCCCTGGTTCAAGGCCCCCACCTGCTGCAGCAGACGCACCGACTCCAATTCGTTCACAGGTCGGGCCGTGGGCTGATCGCCCACCCGCACCGGATCACCGGTGAGGCAGAGCAGATTGCGAATCCCCAGGGCATGGGCCCCCAGGAGATCGGCCTGCAGGGCAATGCGATTGCGGTCGCGGCAGGCGAGCTGCCAAACAGGCTCCAGCCCCGCATCCAGCAGAAGGCGACAGACGGCGAGGCTGCTCATGCGCATCACCGCTCGGCTGCCATCGGTGACATTCACGGCATGCACCAGCCCCTTCAACAGGCGGGCATGTTCGAGGGTGCGGCTGGCATCACCACCCCGAGGGGGCATCACCTCGGCTGTCACCGCCAAGGAGCCCACCTCAAGTGCCTGCTGCAGCCGCAAAACGTCTCATCCAAACGAGTCCATCATCGACCACCACAGGCATGCCCAGAGGCGCTCTGCTGCCTACAGTGACGCTGTGGACACGGGGCCGATGGATGTCAGATCGAAGCAGCCTCAGCCATCAGCCCACGGAGCTTTCAGAGCGGGAGCTCGAGATCATTGAACTGGTGGCCAAGGGCCTCACCAATCAGGAAATCGGCGAGACGCTGATGATCAGCAAGCGCACGGTCGACAACCACGTGAGCAATGTCTTCACCAAGACCGGCGCCAAAAACCGAGTAGCCCTGCTGAACTGGGCGATGGATCACGGCAAGATCTGCCGTGACGGATTCAACTGCTGCAACCTGCCTCCCGACGAGGACTGATCACCGACTCCACGCTCACGAAGAGGGGTTCGATGCTGAAAGCCCCTTCCCCAAGCGCGAACAATTCGGCATAGGCCAGGCAGTCAGCCTGATCCGGGCCCGCGAAGCGCAAGACGCCGTCATGGTCGTAGAGACCGAGCACCAGAGGCCCTTCGCGCAAACCTTAAGCAAATCCTAAGGCGCTTCTTGGTTGGCGAGCAACTGCCGCCAGCGATGCTGCTCCGGGGCCGGCCAACCGGAGAAGGGATCCTGTGAGAGGGCTGCATTACTGAAGGCCCCCAGGGCCGTGATCTCCTCCACGCACCAGGGCGGGATCCGCAGCGACTGATCCGGCTCTTCCAGTTCCACCTCGGCAATCACCAGGGGACTGTTCAGCCCCTCAAACACATCCAGAACCCACTCCCCGCCGGGTAGATCCAGGCCGTAGCGACACTTGGAGAGAACGGCCGGGCAACGCTCCAGCAAGGCGCGGGCATCCGCCTCGGGAATGGCGTATTCGAACTCATGGCGAGCGATGCCCTCCCCCGGGAATTTGAGCGTGAACCAGGCGTTCTCGGGCCCAGCGCGGCGCACCCGCAGGGTCATTGCGGTCGACGAGCTCGGCAGGTAGCCCTGCTCGAGTCTCTGACTCCAAAGACTGTGCTGCCGCCACGACTCCCCCCGCACGAGGAAACGACGCTCGATCTCCAGGGCCATGGGCTCAGTTGGGGGAGGGTTCTGCGGCGGTGAGGCTGCCCGCCCAGTGCAATTTGCGGGTCAGCGTTCGGTAGTACGACGGGCTCTGATCCAACAGCACCATCAGGGCCTGATGCGGTGAGCGCCGCACA
>Ga0194126_10006755_pt1 | contig 16228 bp, 17 predicted proteins | sample TA2KigC150mmetaG_FD_148641 | JGI IMG/M metagenome (GOLD analysis project Ga0194126, IMG submission 148641) | Freshwater microbial communities from Lake Tanganyika, Tanzania - TA2015035 Kigoma Deep Cast 150m | ecosystem: Environmental > Aquatic > Freshwater > Lake | place: Tanzania: Lake... | reverse complement strand
GAACTCGGAGAGTTTGTAAGTCTCTGTGAGTCCGAGTGAACCAACGTAAGTCCTTGATGCTGTTGGAAATTTACAGTCTGCCCCCGTTGGCCACTTGGGTATCCTACCGACATCCGAGGAAGAGAACTCCCGAAAAAGCAAATCCCGTCTCTCGAAGGACGGGAAATGGCGTTCGTTTCCGAAAGTCCCAAACCTGCTGCAATACACCAGCAGTGGGACATATTTTGCAAGGGTCAAAACCCGCGGCAAGATTATTCGTCAAAGCCTGGAGACGGACGTCTGAACGAACGCCAGACTCGAGCTCGTTGATTTCTTCAAGAAACAACAAGAGCAGCAAGCGGACGGCACGCCGTTTCCCCTCTTCTCCGAAGCCGTGGAGCGGTTCAAGGAAGACGTCGCGAATGACGCTTCCCTCAAGGAACGGAGCAAGCACTACCGGACGATCTGCATTCGGAAAATTGATCTCACTTGGCCGGAACTCTGGGAGAAGCGCATCAACGAGATTTCGACGGAAGAGTGTAAGAAGTGGGCGGCCAATCTCCGCGCGGAAATCGCTGGCCAGTATTTCAACAATACCGTGGACACGCTCCGGCTCATTCTGGATGCCGCGATTGAGAATCACCGGAAGTCAGTGGGAGAAAGTACTCCAAATTCCGCGCGAGATGTGAAAGCGTGCGAAGCGGTCGGGATTCCACCGCTGCGCCATCACGATCTGCGGCATCTCTTCGCCACGCGCTGCATTGAAGCCGGCGTGGACATTCCCACCGTCGCGCGGTGGCTCGGCCACAAAGACGGCGGCGCGCTCGCCATGCGCACCTACGGGCATCTGCGCAACGAACACAGTCAGGCGATGGCGCAGAAGGTGAAGTTCTGAATCGTGGTGGAATGGCGTTGTTTCTCGAAATCTCCATTCCCCCCGCATGGCGACGGCAAAGCACAAGCGCTACGCGTACGTTGACGAGTCCGGTCAGGACACGAAAGGAGAGTTGTTTCTCGTGGCCGTGGTGGTTACCGAGTCCGAACGGGATGCGCTCAGGCGGCGGCTTGGTGAGATCGAGCGGGAGAGCGGGAAGTGCGAACGGAAGTGGACGAAGACCCCGCGAGACGAACGGTCCCGATACCCTGAGCGGATCATTTCCCTGCCTGACCTCGCGCGCCACCTCTACTTTTCTTCGTATCGCGGCGCACAGACCTACGTGGACCTTACGATTCTCTCCACGGCGAAAGCGCTCAACGCAGCCGCTCATGGCGTGTTTGAAGCCACGATCTTCGTGGACGGGTTGGGCAGAAAGGAGCGTCACCGCTTTGCCGCCGGCCTGCGCAAGCTGCGGATTACGGTCAGAAAAGTGCGCGGCGTGAGAGACGAATCAGACGAGTTCACCCGGCTCGCCGACGCCATCGCCGGCTTCGTCCGCGATGCGCTGGGAGGCGACGAAACCATGCGGGGGCTATTGGAATTGCTGCAAATCCAGTTTGGCCGGGTGGCGGCGCGGGCAATCGTGCGGAGAACCCCAGGGGCGCCGCCGATCGTCGCCCCCGGACCTAGACTGAGGGAGAATTGCCACCGACATTTCGGGCAGACTGGCTGGCCGGGTATGATACCTTGCCCACATTTCGGGCATTGATTTGGATTCATTTTTGGTTCCTTTACTGAGTTTTGAGTTGAGACGCAGTATTAGGGGTTGGGAATTGGAGACGTGAGGGGCACGGTTCCGGCTGCTGCCGCTGCCTGCGTTATGGATGCCGAGATTCGCGACGCGATGATTTGCAGTTGGTTCGGGTCGGGCGTATTAGAAATTGGGAATAGCCAACCTTGAGCAGCGTCGGACAATTCACGCAGTTGAGGCGTCTCCTCGCAAACGAGATAGAGCATTATCCCGCGTCGTTTGACATCCTCGCCAATTTGCCGTGCAGTTCTCCCGGATTGCGCTGGCTTCGTTTCTCCTCAGTCGCAGAGCCCTGGCTATGCTCCTTCGTCGTGCCTCGCCAGATCCCAAAGGCGACGCAACAAGGTGTATTCTATCCCACGGTCTGATCAGTAACGAGGGGAAACGATTCATTTTGTAAAATGGTTGAAGTCCGCTACAAAACTTCCTGTGCAACTGACATTCCACTCGTTCGGCCTGAAGCTCGCGCATCGCTGGACGATTTCAAGCGGGCTGGGGCCGGGCGGCAGCGGCGGCACCGATCTCTTTCCGGTTGTGTTTGTCGAACTGACGGACAGCCGCGGAGTCCGCGGCCTCGGTGAGGCCGCGCCTTCGACGCGCTACGAGCGCGGCGTCGAGGGCACACTCGAATTCTTGCGGCGTGTCGGTCCGAAAAAACTTTCGTTCGAGAACCCCCAGGCCAGCATGGAGGACCTCGAGGGCCCCGAAGGGAGACAATTCGCCGCAAAGGGCGCGTTGAACATCGCTCTTCTGGACGGCGCAGCGCGGCTGGCCGGTCGGCCGATATACGATCATCTTGGCCTCGGCTTCAAGGAAGGGAAGCACGTTACTTCGTTCAGCATCGGCATCGACAGCCCGGAGGCGATTCGGCACAAGGTTCGCGAAGCCGAGTGCTATCCTGTGCTGAAGCTCAAAGTGGGAAGCCCGCGGGACAAGGAAAACCTGGCGGCCTTGCGCGAGGTGGCGCCGAAGAAGGCGATTCGAGTCGATGCCAATGAAGCCTGGAAAACCAAAGAGGACGCGCTGAAAAACCTGGAATGGCTCGCCTCGGACGGCTTGATTCAGTTTGTGGAACAACCGATGCCCGCGACAACGGATGCCAAGGACTTGGCCTGGTTGAAGGCGCGCACGCCGCTGCCCATCATGGCGGATGAATCGTACCTTTCCACGGCGGATCTGCCTCGGTGCGCCGAAGGTTATCACGCGGTCAATGTGAAACTGATGAAGACCTGCGGGATCAGCGGCGCAGTTGAGGCGTTGAAAGCCGCGCGAGCCGCCGGGTTGAAGACCATGATCGGTTGCATGATCGAATCGAGCGTCCTGATCACCGCCGCGGCGCATCTCGCGGAACTGACGGATTATCTCGATATCGACGGAAATCTCCTCATAACAAACGACCCGTTCCTGGGAGCCACGGCGGAGAATGGAATCATTTCCTTCGCCAATGCGCCGGAAGCCCTCGGCTTGCGAGTGCGGCCCCGGAGCGGGAGCTTGCCATGAACCGTAGGTAGGTAGCACAGGCAACTTGCCTGTGCCGTCCGGCTACCAGCCGGACGGAACGGTCGCGGATCAGTCCCGGACAGATCGCCAGGAATTTACCCGCGACCTTTCACGCGGCAGGTTGCCGCGCGAGGCGGGCTGGTAGCCCGCTCCACCCAGCCGGCTCGCCGGGACGGACTCGCCCTACCAGGTTTCATTCAGTTTTGAGACAGGCCTGCGCGAATATGAATGCGGTGCAAAGTTTCGTGGCCTCGATCCTGCCCCGGAAATGGGCGGCGAGCCTGGAGGCTGAGTCGCGACTCTGGATGATGCAATGCCCCTGCGGCTTCGACCGGTCCGTCTGGGATTTGGGAGGAATTCGTTGGAAGGCCGCGGGCCGGCAAAAGCGTTTCCGATCCTGCCCGAAGTGCGGCCACAACACGTGGCACACCGTGTACCGCAGAAATGCCGGATGAAGATCTTTCCCGCCAAAATGACGGACGAACAAGCGATCAAACAGTTGCTGGCCGACTGCGACCTGCCGCTGGGCGACCTGACCTCCGACCACTTGCGCCACTTCTTCGTTTCCCGGGACGGCGAACGGTTGATCGGGGCCGCCGGTTTGGAGCTTTGCCACGAAGCCGCCTTGTTGCGTTCGGTCGCGGTGGCCGGCGAGTTTCGAAGCCAGGGTCTGGGCCGCCAATTGGTCGCGCGCGCCGAGGAACATGCGCGAAGCCACGGCGTAAATTCGCTCTGGCTGCTGACGACCGGCGTGGAACACTTCTTCACTCGCCTGGGTTACGAAGTCACGGACCGCGCCTTGGCCCCTAAAGCAATTCAAATCACAACCGAATTCACGAGCCTTTGCCCGTCGAGTTCGGTCTGTATGGTGAAGCGCCGCATATGAGCCCCTACCAAATCTCGACGGACCTCGCACGGATGAACCTCGATTTGATCCACGGTTTCCTTCGCTCGTCCTATTGGGCGAAAGATATCCAGCGCGACGTGGTGGAGAAATCCCTTCGACATTCGCTCTGCTTCGGGGCTTTTTGCAGCGACCGCCAAATCGGCTTCGCCCGCGTGATCACGGACCGCGCCACGTTTGCGTATCTCGCGGACGTTTTCGTGATTCCCGAACACCGCCGACGCGGCGTCGCGCAGATGCTCGTGAAGGCGATTCTTGACCACCCAGATCTGCAAGGATTGCGCAGGTTTCTGCTGGCGACCGACGACGCACACGGCCTCTATGCCCGGTTTGGATTTCAACCGCTCGCCCATCCCGAACACTACATGACCATTCATCATCCGCATCTCTACGGCGGCGGTCAGACAGCCCGCTCTCCTCTCGCGGCGGGTTGAGAGAGGGAACTTCGCCCCGCCCGCTAAAGAATTGATTTCCGGCTTGGCGTACCTAAGCTGGCTGTAATTCCTATGAAAACCACTAATCAATTCGATCTTTCTCGCCGCAACTTTCTGCAAACTTGTCTGGGGATGAGCGCCTCATTGGGCACACTCGCCAGTCTTTGCCGTGTGCCGCTTGGGGCTGTCGAACCGTTCAAGCGCTCAGGCCCGCCGCGATTTCTCCTCAGTCTGGCCGCCTACTCCTTCCGTGATTCCTTCGTCGAAGGGAACAAGCAGCCGCCGGCGGACCCAGCCAAACGGATCGACATGTTCCAGTTCGTGGACTATTGCGCGGACCACGGCTGCCATGGCGCGGAGGTGACGAGCTATTATTTTCCGAAGGACGCCACGACGGAGTATCTTTTGAAACTGCGGCGGCATGCCTTCGTGCGCGGCATGGAGATCAGCGGCACCGCCGTCGGAAATACCTTCACCGATCCCAAAGGCGAAAAGCGCGACGCCGAGATTGCTTCCGTCAAGAAATGGATCGACCGCGCGCAAATTCTGGGCGCGCCTCACATCCGGGTGTTTGCCGGCAACGCCTCGCGCGCGGGCAAAGACGAGGCGAAGAAACTGTGCATTGAGGCGCTCGAAGAATGCGGCGATTACGCGGCCCAGAAGGGCATCTTCCTAGGCATCGAAAACCACGGCGGCATCGTCGCCGAACCGGACGACCTGCTGGACATCATCCGAACGGTGAAAAATCCATGGATCGGCGTGAACCTGGACACCGGGAATTTTCATACGGCTGATCCCTACGGCGCTATTGCCAGGTGCGCTCCTTATGCCGTCAATGTGCAGTTCAAAGTGGAAGTGCGTCCGGCTGGCCAGTCGAGGCAGGAAGCGGATCTGGCCCGGATCATGAAGATTCTCCGGGACGCGAACTACCAGGGTTACCTCGCGCTCGAATACGAGTCGTCCGATCCATGGAACGAGGTCCCCAAGTGGCTCAAGCGGATGAAGGGAATGATCTGATCACCTCCCAAAAGTAATGAGTTGTACGTAACCGCTGGCGTGTGATAAACTTTTTTATTCCCTGAAACTGACGGTGAAATGGCAGAAGCGAAAGGCAACGATCTGTGAACGACAACCAAGCGACGTCTTGATGATGTCTGGCAGGGCCAAACGAATTGAAGCGCAGGAATGCCGAGGCGTTCCACCGAAGTGGTGTGCCCACGCGGGCTCCGGAGGCGGTGTGCCTCTAAACAGCCGCCGTGAAACCGCGGGTTGGTATCTCGACGAGATAGGAAGAGGTGTTTGTTCTTTATTGAAATGGCATGGGCCGGGACTGAAACGAGTCCCGGCCCTTTCAATTTCCGCGGTTGTGATTTAACAGCAGAATGCCTCGCCGCCAATTGAGGAAGTCCGGGTGCAATTCCCAGCAACCGCACCAATGATTCACCGGTCGCGCGCCCGCTTGCGCGACGGAGTCTCCGAAACTCCGCTTGCTTGAAGCAGCACCGAGGCGGCCTGCCAATTCAATTTCATGGGGCCGTGGCTGAAAAGTGAAGCGCCTGGCTCGCAAGCAGTGTTAAGCGGGAGCGTTACCCGCCGGACTCCATATTTCACTGCGGGGAACTCGACTAAAGTACAGAGCGAAGTCTCATAAACTTCGTCAACCCAGGTCCGTTTTTTCAGCAGAGGAAAGGACGAGCCGGCCCGGTGAAACATGCCAAATCTTTTAACGAATCTGGCGCGCCCGCCGCGATTCGAACGCGGGACCCTCTGCTTAGAAGGCAGATGCTCTATCCAACTGAGCTACGGGCGCACTATGCTTTCTAATAACAACTTACAGATTAACCGATGAAGGCGAATTTGACATTTCTATACTTGTCTTCTTTAGAGAGACATTAAACACACAAACGGCCAAGAACCGAGGCCCTTTGGCAGAAGACCAAGTTCGGAAATCTCGTTCGCAACAGTTCATCCGGGACATATTTTGCTCGCTTCCGGCTTAACGGCAAGCTGATTTGGCGAGGCCTCGAAACTGACGTTCTTACGACCGCTGCTCAGCGGTTACCGGACAAGATCAGGGAAGTCAAAGAGGAGCAGGAGTTGCTGACCTCAGGCAGCGATCCGCGAATCACATTCGAGACGGCCGCGAAAATCTATGGCCACTTGCGCGACCAGCATTCGAGTGAAATGGCCCAAAAGGTGACGTTCAAGAGAAGTGCAGAACACGAAGTCAAAGCCGCATAATCGAACCCACGCCTAATCGACTCCAGATCGTCACTCGTCGCTGTTTGCCTGTTCAATGCTTTCGATGAAACTCTGCGACTTCTGCGCGAGAGCTTGGTAGCGCCGCGGGCGTTCCTTCAACCACTCGACCGAAAGTGGTTGGCGAAGGCACGTTGCGGAGCAACCGGCGGCCTTCTCTCCAAGTCCCAACTTCGTGGAACGTGTAGTCGCTGCTCGTGGACTTCACGAACCACGTTCCGTCCGGACTGAAGGCAGAGCGCAGTCTGCGGGCGAGGTCCTGCGGCGGCAATTCCAAGACCAGCCGCATCTCTTGCCAATCCCACACGCCCTTTCCGACCGCGACGAACCGGCCGTCCCGGCTGAGCGTCGAGTACATGAATCCCGGCCCGGGCAAGCTGGCCAGGGTCCGCCCCGCTGGCCGCTCAGTCGAGCAGATCGCGCCTGGGCCAGGTAGGCGCTCCAGATCTGATCTTGAGCGGATTGGGAGGCTCGTCGGGCTTCGTCCGCGTTCCAGTTGGCGCGGAGCGCAGCGTAAAGAGCGAGAACCGCGAGGACGATGACGATCAAAAGAATCAACGAGCCGACGGTCGTGGTGCGGAACAACTCGCGTCGAATGACTTCACGTTGTTGTTGCAGATCCGAACCGCCAGGAAGGGGCGCGCCGACCAAGCAGCGATTTTAGCGCCAGCTTTCTGGAACGCCAGTGCGCAAGTGACGCAGAGCAATGGGAGCCCCTCAGTAAGGGGATACGGCCAATGAAATAATCTTCTTTCCTCCAGCGGGCTTATCGCGTTTATTCCCCCCCGCAAAACGTTCGACGCAGCTTGTCACGAGATTATGAAAGTGGTTTTAGCCTATTCGGGCGGCCTGGATACTTCGGTGATCCTCTCCTGGATCCAGGAGAAATATGACGCCGAGATTATCGCTTTTTGCGCCAACATCGGCCAGGGCGAGGAGCTCAAAGGATTGGACAAAAAAGCGGCGAAAACCGGCGCTGCCAAAATCTATATCGAGGATCTCCAGGAGGAATTCGCGTGCGATTTCATTTTTCCGATGATCCGGGCCGGCGCGGTGTACGAGAACCAGTATTTCCTCGGCACGAGCATCGCGCGCCCGCTCATCGCCAAGCGCATGGTGGAAATTGCCCGCGCGGAGAAAGCGGAGTGTATCGCCCACGGCGCCACCGGCAAGGGCAACGACCAGGTTCGATTCGAGCTTACCGCCGCTTCTCTGGCGCCGGAACTCAAAGTCATCGCGCCGTGGCGCGACGCCACGTTCCGCGAACAGTTTCCGGGCCGGGCCGAAATGATCCGGTATTGCGAAGAGAAAAAAATCCCCGTCCAGGCGACGGCCAAGAAGCCGTATTCGATGGATCGGAACCTTCTCCATATTTCCTACGAGGCCGGCATCCTCGAAGACCCCTGGCTGGACGCCTCGACGCCGGAGCACAAGGAAATGTACCGGCTGAGTGTTTCCCCCGAAGACGCGCCGGACAAAGCCGAGCACGTCACGCTGGATTTCGAGCGCGGGAATTGCGTGGCCGTGAATGGCAAGCCGCTCGATCCGCTCGGCGTGATGAAGACGCTGAATCGGTTGGGCGGCAAGCACGGCATCGGACGCGTCGATCTGGTGGAAAACCGTTACGTGGGGATGAAGTCGCGGGGGGTTTACGAGACGCCCGGCGGCGCGATTCTTCACTTCGCGCACCGGCAGATGGAGAGCCTGACCATGGACCGCGAGGTGATGCATTTGCGGGATTCGCTGATTCCGAAGTATTCGGAGCTGGTTTATTACGGGTACTGGTTCTCGCCCGAACGTCTGGCGCTGCAGGCGCTGGTCAACGACAGCCAGAAGAACGTCACGGGCACAGTGCGGCTCAAGCTTTACAAGGGAAACCTCATTACCGCCGGGCGTAAATCGCCGGTGAGCCTTTACAATCCCAATATTGCCACGATGGAGGCGGACCCGACCAAGTCCTACAACCAGGACGACGCGACCGGGTTCATCCGCTTGAATGCGCTCCGATTGAAGGTGGCGGCCAAGCTGCAGGGGGCGAAAGAGGGCGAAGGCCGTTGACGCCGCGGAGGACGCTCCCAACGGTAGGGCGGAGCTGCCGCTCCGTATCTGTTGGCGTTGTCAGGGACGGATTCCACTCCGTCCCTGACTGATCCTTGAGGCGTCGCTTGAAGGGAGAGACGGACATGGAAAAACCAGGAGCCTCCGTTGGCCCATCGTCTCTTCCTGGACGGCGGTCTGCCTCAAGGCTCGATTGGGGACGGAGTGGAATCCGTCCCTGCCAACGCCAAACACTTACGCCGCTCCGCCTCGGCGTGTCAAAGGCCTGGGTCCTGACGAAGAAGATCGGCAGACCGGCAGGTCTGCCCTACCGATCTTGGCGCCAAAATAGGACTGGCACGGTGCCGCTGAATCGATAGGATGTGTGCAAGTTAGCCCCCCATTTATGAGCAGCGCGACCCGAATGGATCTCACGAGCCTTTTTCGCAGCCCGGAGTTCTATGTGCCGTTCCGGGCGGGCCAGGTCGTTTTCAAGGAGAACGATCCGGGGGACGCGATGTATGTGGTCATCGAAGGCGAGGTTGAACTCACCATCCGGGGCAATCCGATTCGAGCCTTTGGCCGGGGCGAAGTCGTTGGCGAAATGGCGCTCATTTCGGACAAACCGCGCGTGGGGACCGTGACGGCGCGCACGGATTGCAAGCTCGCTCCGATCAACAAAAAGCGTTTCCTGCTGCTCGTTCAGCAATCCCCGCAGTTCTCCCTGCACATGTTGGAGACCATGGCCGAGCGCATCCGATGGATGGATTCATTGATAACTCCGAATACTTCGGGACAGTGAAGCCGCCAGGTCGTGCCCCTAAGTGGTCCATTTCATAAATACGCTCACGTTCGCGGCAAGGGATTTTTCGGCCAGACGAGGCGCGAGCGACGAGCATATCCCGAAGTGGATCTGTAAGGAGCAAGCAACGAAGTCTGGCGAAAAAGAACTGCCGCCCTTCGGGTTGCGCCGAATTTTGCCTGGGGCTGCGTTGCTCCTCGGTCACAGCCCCACTGGCGGGGGATGCTCGCTCGTCGCGCCTTGCCCCAGGCCAAATTGGGCGCAACGAACGTGAGCGTATTTACGAAACGGACCACTAAGCATGTCTCGAACACCGGCGAATCCAGTGCCGATAGTCCACGTGGGCTCGTGGCCGTCCCAAACCATGAACATGCTGGAGGGATTCTCGATCCGTGTCGTTTTGAACGGACTCTGCTTTGGAAAACTCCAAGGGATGCGTCGATTGGACATGCCCCAACCTATCGCAATGGCGGAATAATCGAACGGGAAAAGCTCCAGTTCTCGGGGTAAATCACTGCTCAGCGGCTGCCAGAAATTTGTATCCGTCAGTGTGTATTTCCGGCGATCGGCCGGGCACCGAAACACGTTCACCGGCACACCGCTCCGCGTCATGAGCATGCCGAAGACGGTATGGCCGCGTCCGTTGCCCACGGCACCCGGAACGGGTGGGTCACCCCAGTTCCGTTCCCAGATGAGCGGCGACGTGTCGTCGTGATCGGTGGCATAGATGGCCAGGGCGATGCCCATTTGCCGCAGATTGGATGTGCACGCCGCGTTGTATGACGATCGTTTCGCTTTTGAGAGCGCCGGCATGAGCAACCCCGCCAGAATGGCGATGATCGCGATGACGACGAGAAGTTCAATCAGCGTGAAGGCGTGCGCTGACCGAGGCTTGCAGGAACCACTCATGAAGGTATCCGGTTCCGGCTGCAGTTCATGCCAGGACCGCCATCACGGGAGCGCCCTCCGGAACCAAGGGGTGGGGGCGCCCATCCACCCCGTCGAGCGTGGTGCCAGGGTCGATCCCCATCGCGGCGAAAATGGTGGCGATGAGATTCGCCGGTGAAACGGGGTGCGACTCGACATGAAACGCCCGGTAATCCGAAGAACCATAAGTGAACCCGTGCTTCACGCCCGCTCCCGTCAGGAGGACATTCTGCAAATAGGACCAGTGGTCCCGTCCACCGTTGGAGTTTACCTTAGGCGAACGCCCCATTTCGCCCATCACGACCACCAACGTTTCATCGAGCAGACCTCGCGACTTCAGGTCTTCGCACAGCGCGGAGTAAACTTGATCCAGTGCGGGCAAATGAAAATCCCGCAGGACGGGGAAATGCCGCTCGTGCGTGTCCCATGCCGTGGGATCATTGCCTTGTTTCTCGAAACTCTCCCACGACACGGTCACGAAGCGGACGCCGCGTTCGATCAAGCGCCGAGCCGTCAGCGCCGACTCGCCGTAGAGGTGCCGCCCATAACGGTCACGCAATGCCGCGGACTCCCCGCTGAGATCGAACGCACGCCAAGGACTCTCGCCAGTGCGGCTATCGGCGAGAATTTCGAGCGCTTTGCGCTGGAAATCGTCGAACGATTGGTAATCCGCCCCGCGGAAGCGGTCCGCACCCGCCTGCGGTTGCTCGACCAGTGACCTTCGCTGATGAAAGCGATCCAATGTGATCTCCGGGTTCAGCAAGGTCGAAGGCACCTGCACGTGGCCCGCGGGCTCCATGCGAGTGTCGTAAAAGTCCTTCGCTTCGTACTTCTCCGTAATCACGCATTGCGTGAACAGAGGATCATACTTCCGACCCAGGTACCCACCGTAAGGGCCAGGTCGAAAGATGTCCTGCCCCCATCCCGGATAACACGGCATCCACACCGACGCCGGAGCTGTCCGGCGCTCATCCCGGGCGAGGTATTCAAGGACAGCACCCATGCCCGGGGCCTGTGTAGGAAGAATCGGAACCAAGGACTCGATCCGCTCGGGTGCGACACCGGTCATGGTATGAAGCAGCCCGGCACTGTGGTCGTTGGAATCGTGGGTGAACGAGCGGATCAACGTCGATCGGTCCATCCACTTGGCCATTCGTGGCAGATACTCGCAAAAATGGATGCCGGGGACATTCGTGCGAATGCTTCCGAATTCGCCACGATATTCCCTCGGTGCATCCGGTTTGGGATCGAACGTCTCTTGAACGGGCGGTCCACCGAAGAGAAAAAGAAGGATGACGCTTTTGGCTTTGCCACGACCCGGATCAGTGGAAAGGCTTGCTTCGGCTCGAAGCAGTTGCGGCAATGACATGCCAAACAGGGATAGGCCGCCGATGCGTAACATTTCCCTGCGGGTCAGACCATCGCACACCCTGTTCGCGGATCCTAGAACACGAATCATGACTCGATCATGGCACTGCGCCCGTCCAGCCCGACGAGAAGAAGGCAACGACCTTGCAACGCTAGTTGCGCCACACGGCTGATGTCAACGGAAATCGGGCAGGTGTCAGTTCTCATCTCACCACTGACTAGAACCCCCATGCGGTTAGGCACAGGCTCCGTTGCGCCAGCTGCAATCGACACGGTGACCACGACATCGAGGTGCTCTAAGAGCGTGTCCGAAAATTGCGCGGGGTCCTGCGGCGAGGGATTTTGGCTGTGGCCAAGGCGGCGAGGTCCGAGCATCCCCAACGCGGGCTGTAAGGACCGAGCCAACGCAGGCCACGGACAAAAGACCCGCCGCCCGGAGGGTTTTCGCGCCAAAGGCCGCCTGGCTTCGTTGCTCCTCAGTCGAAGATCCAGGGAGGATATTCTCCTTCGTTGCGCCTCGCCATCCGGCCTTTGGCGCGAAAACAGGACCCCGCGGAATTTTCGGACACGCTCTAAGGAGTTTGTCCTTGATTCCAGAACCTGAGCGCATCGGAACCGATGTCGTTTGGAAAACGGTCGTTGGCGGGCACGGCCATTTCCTGGCGCTCAAGAAGGACGGCTCCGTGTGAGGATGGCGCAGTCATCAATACGGGCCGCGGGGAGTCGGCATGGAGGAACTCCCGGACGAGCCGACGCGCATTGGCTCGGATTCGGATTGGGTTTCTATCTTCGCTTCTCAGAATGAATCCATTGGGATCAAACGCGACGGCAGCGTGTGGAGAGGCGAGGGTCTCTCTCTTGGGCAGGACGGTCGGCAGGGCTGGAAGTACTGGCCCGGTGCCGACCCCGTTCGCTGGAATCTGGATGGATCCGGCTGGCGGGTCTTTGCGCGCGTGGGAATGTCGGATCTCGTCCTCCAGCAGGAAGGAATTGTTTGGGCGGCGGGGCAACTTCCACCTTATCTGCTTGGCACTCACCTTAAGCGCGGCTTCGTTACGGAGCCTTTGCGAATCAGCCGTGGCTCGGATTGGGCTGACTTCGCGTCGCATTCTGATTCTTTGGCGGCGATCAACAAGAACGGCGCGCTTTATCTGCAGAGCTTGACGCCAGGTTCAGCTTTTTGGCCGGGCAATCTGCGAACGCCGAGCCAGTATTCGGACTGGCTGGCGGTTGGGAACTGCGGGTGGCAAGAACTGGCCGCCCTGGCTGCGGATGGGACTTTGTGCGTCTGGGGCGAGCTGTTCCGAAGTGGAAGCCTTCTCGGTCCGACGCGGAAGCCGCTGTGGAGCATTAATATTTTTGGGCAGGGAGAAATAGGCCCAAGGTGAAGCAGACGGTTGTTTTTTTTGAAGATTGTAGAGGATCTGGAGATCCTGGTAATTTGGAGTCATGCAAGGAAAGGACAAAGGGGACCCAAGGAGACCTATGCCAAAGAACCCGGCGCCAAGACCTTTGGTCTCTTCAGTCCCTTCAAACTCCGCCGGCTTCATCCCCCCGCACGGCGGGTATAAAAACCTGCGCTCATACCAAAAGGCTCTCATTGTCTATGATGCCACACTCCATTTCTGCCGCCGTTTCATAAGCCCCAAAGATCGCACCTTTGACCAGATCGTTCAGGCGCCTGCGAGAGCTCAACCGCACTGCGGGCGCAAACTACGAAACCTTCAAAAAAGGCATCGAACACCCTGACCCGGCTATCTGCGCCAACGTTATCCTCGGTTTGATCAAGCTGACCAACTATCTCCTGGACCAGCAGATTCGAGCGTTAGAGAAAGCGTTCGTGGAACAAGGCGGTCTGCGCGAAGCTATGACACGCGCGCGTCTGGCGCGTCGCGGCAGGCATTGAGAGACAGCAATATCTTCCTGGCCTCACTGCTGCGCAGGAATGCGAACTCGCAGCAACGTGAACGGCAGCACGTCGAGCTCGATCTTGCCATCCCGCACCCCGACGGTTTTGTCCAGGGGCTTGATGGCTTCCGGTCTCTCCAACGTGTTTGCTGCCCAGGGAACTTCGCCCGTGAGCATTCGCACGTCCGCCGGGCCGGCGACCTGGAATCCATTCAACTCGATCGCCACGCGGATCGGTCCCCACGAACCGCGATAGACCAAAGACAGGAGAAGGCTGCCGTCCGTGGCGAGCGCAGCCAGCGCATCGGTAGCCCCGAACGACGCGGTGCGCGTGGCGCTTTTCAAATCCGGCAGCACGAGCGGCGCGGTCTCCGTGGCCGTCTCCAATTCCACCGCCACCGGCGTCGCTCCCGCCAATGCGGCGAGCCCGTCCCGGCGAGCCGCTCGACGCGCGTGGAACACGTCCGACTCGGCTCGCTGGGGACAGGCTCGCCCTACCGTCAGGTTCATGGAGAACGGTCGTGAGCTTCACGAAGCGGATGCAAACTCGCCTTGATCGCGGGCAATCCGTTCGATTGGGGAACAACCGCGCTGCGCGTGTTCCGGCCAGCGCCTCGCCGGTCGGAACGTCGTTGAAACCTTGGTACTGACCAGCGACGCTTCGGCCCGATTGAATTTGGCCGGCGTGTGCGCCGGCCACGGCACGCGAGCCGCGCGCGCTCCCCGGCCAGTGACTGGCGTTGTGTTTAGCCCGTCAGGGCCATGTCGATCTTCTGAATCTTCTTTTCATCCCAGACGCCTAATCCCATCGCACCGGCAATCTCGACATGTTCGGGTTGACGGTGCACGAAGGTGCTGAACCGGTCCGGGGTGTCTTCCACGAGCCGCTTCTTGCCCACCGCGACTCTCTTCTTGTCGATTTCCTTCCAGCCGATGTGGTCGAGCGCGACCGGGTCGGTGGCGAAGTAGAGCGTGCGATGCTCCCAAACAAATTGGGGGCGCGCGCTCGGCCCGCCGTGATAGAGGCCCTGGATGCCATCCAGGACGTGCAAAACGGCTTTGTTCCGAATCACAGGCAATGAGACCACGGCGGGAATGAACGCGCCGCAAACATTATTCGAGGTGGAGCCGTGACTCCGGCTGACGTTGTTGACCAGGCCGTGCGAAAGATTTTTCAACGCCAGCGTCACGCCGGCGGATTGATGATCCTTCAGCACCGCCAGATTGATGAGCTTGTTCACTTCTTTGGTGATGAACTTCGCCGCGTGCGAGCGGCGCGCGACGACGTTGCTGATGTCGTAGCCGGGAAGCGTCACGGGGAAATCCAGATAAACATCCGGATCGTAACCCGCGATCGCTTGTTGAATGTTATCGTAATCTTCCGTGGCCGACGACCAGCGAACGCCTTCGGGCAGCCAATCGCGGAAGCCCGCCTTGAGAAACTGCGCCCGGTAGCGATCGTAAACGACGATGTCTTCTTTGCGCACGCCTGCCGATTGCAGGCCTTCGATGATCTTGTGCAGCACTTGCGGGCAACTGATGACGTGCGGTGAGCCGACGGGATTCACTTTGATGCCGACGACGTCGCCGCGCTCGAAGAACAGTTTCCACGCGGAAGGAATGTCCGGCGCTTCGGTGAGTTCCAACATCCCAGAGTCCATCATGCGGCGGATGGGTTCAGTTTGGAATTCGCCGTTGACGATGCAACCCGGATGCGAGACGGCGGCGACGCGTCCCGGAAACAGGCCCGGCATGCCGAGTTTGGATTTCTCGGTGCCTGAAGAAACCTGCGCGGCCCGGCTCAATTGGTGGAGGCTAAGTCCAGCCGCGGCCGCGGCCAACCATTCCCTGCGTGAGATACTTGGGTGAGCTTTCATGAGCCTAGGTTACGTCAAAGCCCTCGCGGTTTCGAGCGCATTTATCAAACACCATCAAACACGACGCTAACGGTAGGGCGAGCCTGTCCCAGCGAGCCGAGTCGGACGTGTTCCACTCACGTCGAGCGGCTCGCCGGGACGGACTCGCCCTACCCAGAATTCACCGGCACCTTGACTCGAATCAAAGCCGACAGCCTGGTCACGCTCGCAAGATCGGCCTGGCCTGTTTTTAAGAGTCATTGCCTGTGAGATCGCTTTTCGGGAGATTTGTCACGCCGCGGCGCAATCGCCCAACCTAATCGATCTCGAATTCCTGACCCAGGCCTTCACGACGAGCCGTGCTCAGGCCGGGAGCAACTCCAGACGCGCATTGACGCGGTGCCGGACGGAAAGTATGACGCCATTCTCGTCGGCTACGGATTTTGCGGCGGGATCATCAACGGTTTGACGACGCCACACACGCCGCTGGTCATCCCGCGCGCGCATGATTGCATCACGTTGTTTCTCGGCTCGCGGCATCGTTACGCTCAGGCCATCGCGGATCA
>Ga0194126_10006754_pt1 | contig 16230 bp, 17 predicted proteins | sample TA2KigC150mmetaG_FD_148641 | JGI IMG/M metagenome (GOLD analysis project Ga0194126, IMG submission 148641) | Freshwater microbial communities from Lake Tanganyika, Tanzania - TA2015035 Kigoma Deep Cast 150m | ecosystem: Environmental > Aquatic > Freshwater > Lake | place: Tanzania: Lake... | reverse complement strand
GAGGGGGGGGCGGGGAGGGCCGGGGTGGGGGCTGGAAGGAGAAAATGTGACATGAAAACCCGCTTTACCACTAGAGATCTGGTTTACATCGCCGTTTTCGGCGCTCTGTGGGGGGTGCTGGAGATAACTCTTGGCTCTTACCTGCACCTTATCTTCCCACCCGTAGCTACTCCCCTGGTGGGGGTGGGTACGATCATGACTGCCATGGGCATGGTCGTGGCCCTGATAGGGCGTCTCTTCGTCCCTAAAACCGGCTCGGTGCTGATGATCGGCGTGGTGGTGGCCATATTGAAGGCCCTGAGCATGGGCGGCGTGAAACTCCCGGCCATGCTGGCCATCATCATCGAGAGCCTGTTGGCGGAACTGGGGCTCATCCTTGCCAGGAGGCCAAACCGGGGGGGATTCATGCTGGCCGGCTGCCTGGCGGTGCTGTGGACTTTCTTCCACAAGTTCTTTGCTTCTTACGTCTTTCTCGGGCGGGGCATCTACGATGTTTACCTGGGGATGCTCAAGGAGGGGTCTCAGGCGCTGGGCATCGGGATGGGGTACGCTGTGCTCATCATCGTCGCCTTTCTGCTCATCCGTATCGTGGTTGGCGGTCTGGCGGGGTGGGTGGCCTGGGAGCTGGGTCAGGAAATCAGGGATCAGGGACTAGGGATCAGGGACTAGGCAATCCCTTGTTCCTGGCCCCTTGTCCCTGGTCCCTTGTCCCTAACGAGAGGAGTGCAGAGTGAGGGCTGTTGGCACCTGGGGGCATCTGGCCTTTCTGGTCTGGGCCATCGTGTTAGGCATCCTGGCTCCGGGAGGGCGGCTCCTCCTGGTACTGGGATTGGTGGCCGTTTTTTCCGCCCTTTTCTTCCAGGGGGGACTAAGGCCCATCCGCCGCCTGGAGTTCTGGGCCCTGGTCGCCTCGGCGGTGCTGCTCAGTCCTTTCCTCATCGGCGAGAAAGATCTCTTTCTGTGCGGCTTGAGCCTCTCACGCCAGGGCTTCTGGGCGGGGTTGTGGATGGCCCTGCGGGCGTTGAGCGTGGCCCTGGCGGTAGGAGGCTTCGCCTACGCCGTCTCGGTGGACGAGATGGCCTGGCTGTTCGAGATGGCTGGATTGAAGGGGCTGGGCTTTGCCGTGGGAGTGGCTGTCAACATGTTGCCCACGCTGGAGGAGACGGCTCGCAACGCCTACGACGCCATGCGGCTGCGAGGAGGCTTCCAGCGGGAACGGCTACAGACCCTGCGGATGCTCCTGGTGACTGTGATAGTAAACGCCCTGCGGCGGGGCGACGAGGTGGTGGAGGCCGCCGAGGCCCGAGCCTTTCGGCCCGATGGCCCCCGCCGAGAGCCCCTGCCCCTCGGCCGGGCCGACCTGATTTTGATCGCCGTTTTGATGGCCCTGGGCGTGGGCCTCCTGGCCTGGCCCTGAGTCAGGAAATCAGGGGCTAGGGAATCAGGGAATCAGGACACTGATTCCCTGATCACTGATTCCCTGGTCCCTATCGAAAGGGAGATCCTTAATGAAAGAAGAACTCTCACGTCTACAGGATTACTGGCGAGATGAGATGGAGGCCGCCCTGACCTACGAGCGGTTGGCCGAAGCGGCCACCGATCCACGGAGTCGTGACCTGTTGTTGGAGATGCAGGATGCCGAGCTTCGCCATGCTGCTCGCTGGGAGGCCCGCATCCGGGAGCTGGGCGGGGAGTTGTCCCCGCCACCATCGGGCTGGCGGGCGCGCTGGCTGGGCCTCCTGGCGCGGTTGGGCGGGCAGGAGCGGGTCTTCCGCCAATTGGAAGCGGTGGAGCGCGGGGCGGTGGCTGGCTACGGCCTGGACCTGGCCGACGCCGAGAGCGCCCGCATCGCCGCCGAGGCCCAGGCCGACGAACGCGACCATGCCATCGCCCTGCGAGCCTTGAGTAGGCCGGAACCCCAGGGCCTGGAGGCCATCCTCGGCCGCGAGACCTGGCACAAAGGTGGGGGCGGGGCCATACGGGAGTTGATCTTCGGGGTCAACGATGGCCTGGTTTCCACTCTCAGCCTGGTCTCGGGAGTGGCAGGGGCGGACCCTGGCCGCGGGGTGATCCTGCTGGCGGGGATTGCGGGGTTGCTGGCCGGGGCTATCTCCATGGCCGCCGGGGCCTACATCTCCACCAAGTCCCAGAAGGAGGTATACGAGGCCGAGATCGCCCGCGAGAGCGAGGAACTGGAGCTGGAACCCGAGGAGGAGAAGGAGGAGTTGCGCATCCTGTACCAGCTCAAAGGGTTCAGCCAGGAGGAGGCTGAGCGCCTGGTAGAGCGGCTCAGTGAGGATCGGGAACTGATCTTAGAAAGCCTGGTCCGAGACGAGTTGGGCCTGATGCCGGAGAGCTTTCCCCATCCCTGGAAAGCCGGTGCCTTCTCCGGCATGGCCTTCATCGGGGGGGCTTTTGTCCCTCTGATCGCCTACTTCTTCCTGGGGGGACTGGAGGCTGTCCTGGCCTCAGCGGGGCTCAGCATCGCCGCCCTGTTCGTCATCGGAGTGCTCAAGACCCTCTTCACCGGCCTGTCCTGGTTGCGCAGTGGCCTGGAGATGGTGGGCATCGGCCTGTTTGCCACGGTGATCACCTACTTCATCGGGAGCTTGTTTGGAGTGCAATTGTCGTAGTAAGACCTGACAGGTTTTTGAGAAACCTGTCAGGTCTTGAAATTTTAAGGTTTGGGTACTTGACAAACCAAGATAATTTTGGTATAATAGCAAGCGTAGTTAGAATACTAACGCCTAAATCGGGAAAACATGGGTAACGATGCCATTGACAAACTGGTGCAAATCGGCTTCTCGGAGTACGAGGCTAAGGCCTACGTGGCTCTGCTCAGAGAGAATCCTGTCACAGGATACCAACTGTCTAAGCTCTCTGGCGTCCCCCGCTCCATGATCTACGAGGTGATGGGCAAGCTCACTGCTCGTGGGGCGGCTATGACGCTGCGAACCGGCGGTTCCACGAAGTACGCGCCGGTTCCGGCCGCCGAGTTCCTCGATCAACTCCACCGTGAGCACGAAGAACTCATCGGCTCGCTCAAGGACGATTTGGCTGCCCTCACTTTGGTCCCGGACTTAGAATACGTCTGGCACATCGAAGGCCACGACAACATCATGGCCAAGGCCATGGAGATGGTCGGCCAGGCCCAGAACCGAGTCTGCCTGGCCCTCTTGCCGGATACATTCCCGACTTTGCAGCCCGCGCTGGAGGGAGCCATCCAGCGGGGAGTGCGGGTGATGATCTACACCACGGACAATCTCGATCTGCCGGGAGGTCAGGTGGTCGTCGCTCGCATGTCGGAGGAGGCCCTTAGCCAGGCGGGAGGATTGGGGTTGATCCTGGTCATTGACGGGGAGGAGGTGCTGATCGGCGAATGGCTGACGGCGACCCAGGCACGAGCTTCCTGGACCAGCAGCCCTCTCCTCGTCTTTATCGCCGAACATCACCTGCGAACAGACCCGTATTTGCCCCAAATCCTGGCTCTGTTGGGGGATCGGGCATTAGAGGTTATCCAAGAGGGGGATCGCGAGCTGTTCGCCCGCGCCCTGGAGAGTCACATCGGCAATTAGCCGAGTTCATCATTCTCTGAAGGAGGTGCTTATGTCTGAGAATATCGCTTTGATGACCCAGGGACTGACCAAGTCCTACGGCAAAGTTCGGGCGCTGCGCGGCGTGGACCTGGAGGTGCAGCGCGGAGAAATCTTCGGTTTTCTCGGCCCGAACGGGGCCGGCAAGACCACCACCATCCGCTGCCTGCTCGACCTCATCCGCCCCGACGGCGGCACGGTGCGGGTGCTGGGAATTGACCCCCAGGCCGATCCCGTGGAGGTGCGCAGGCGCACCGGCTACCTGCCCGGCGAAATGCAACTGGATCCCAACATGACGGTGGAGGGCGCGCTGCGCTATTTCAACGCCCTGCGGGGAAACAAAGTGGATTGGGGCTTCGTGCGCCAACTCGCCGCGCGACTCGACCTCGATCTCAAGCCCGCCATCAAGAACCTGTCGCACGGCAACAAGCAGAAGGTCGGGGTGGTGCAGGCCCTGATGCACCACCCGGAGTTGCTCTTGCTAGACGAGCCGACGCTGGGCCTCGACCCGCTGATGCAGCAAGAAGTGCTGCGCCTGATCATTGAGGCCAAGGCGAATGGGGCTACCATCTTCTTCTCTTCCCACATCATGAGCGAGGTGGAGGCAGTGGCGGAGCGCGTGGCCATCATCCGCAAAGGCATAGTGGTGGAGGTAGCCGAGCCGGTCTCTCTGATTAACCGCGCCCTACACCGGGCCAGAATCCGCTTCAAGCAGCCGGTGGACGTGAGTCCGCTGACCAACGTGCCTGGCGTGACAGTGCTGTCGCATGATGATGGCACGAGCGTGCTGTTGCAGGTGGAGGGGGAGATGGACGGCCTCATCAAGGCGCTGGCCGCCTTCCCGGTCAGCGACTTCGAGACCGAGCGGCCCTCGCTGGAGGAGATTTTCCTGGCCTACTACGAAGGTGACCAGAAGGAGGGGTAAGATGATGACGATTTTCCGCTATGCACTGCGCCGTTTGCGGGGCCAAATCCTCGGTTGGGGCATCGCTTTTGCTCTGCTGGGCGTGTTGCTCGTTTCGATGTACGACACCATCGCCGCGCAGCAGGAGCAGATCGAAGACCTGCTGAAGTTCTATCCGCAGGAGTTCACCGCGTTTTTCGGCGACTTCAGCGCGTTTGGCACGGCGGAGGGTTTCCTGAGCATCGAGTTGCTCTCCTATATGCCGGTTATCCTGGGCATCTTCGCCGTGCTGACGGGCAGTGGTCTGCTGGTGAGCGACGAGGAAAACGGCCAACTCGACCTGATCATGGCCTACCCGGTCAGCCGCACGGCCCTGTTCCTGGGCCGCCTGTTGGCCTTTGTCGTTGCTGCCGTGGCTATCCTGGCCATAACCTGGCTGGGCCTCGTCGTTCCCATGAACTGGTCTTCGATGGACATCGGTTGGGGCACGATCTGGCTGCCCTTGCTATCGGCGCTGGCAGTGCTGCTGCTTTTCGGCGCGCTATCGCTGTTCCTCAGCATGGTCCTCCCATCGCGCCGCCTGGCGGCCACGACGGCCGGCCTGCTGCTGGTAGCCAGCTTCTTCATCACCGGCCTGGCGAAAATCAACCAGGACCTGGAGCCCGTCGCCAGGCTGTCCCCGCTCAACTACTATCAGGCTCAAGATGCCTTCCAGGGGCTAAACGGTGCGTGGCTCGCCGGTCTGTTTGGTTCGGCGGTGCTGTTCGCCGCCCTGGCCTGGTGGTGCTTCCTGCGGCGGGACATCCGCGTGGGTGGGGAGGGCGGCTGGCGGCTGCCTTCGCTGCCCTTCCGCCGCCGCGCTGGCGCCGGGCGGGAGACATAGCTAAATAGCACGGCTTGGCGGCCCAGTTGGGCGAGGTGTACCTCTGTCCACCGAGCCGCGTGGTTTTTCAAGCAAAGCATCATTGAGGAGGGGAAAATGAACGCCAACACATCTCCGATTCAGCCAGATGAGCAATCTGACACTCGCCGCGGGATTACGAAGTGGCTGATAAGGGAGGTAATGGGTGTGCTGCTTGTAGCAGCGACTCTGTTCATTCCCGCGGGCCGCCTGGATTGGTGGCAGGGGTGGGCCGTGGTCGGCATCTATGTGGTCTGGAGTGCTGCCAATGCGCTGATCTTGATACCCAGGGACCCAGAGTTGTTGATCGAACGTGCCTCGCGCAGGAGGGATGCTGCAACCTGGGACACCCTGATTCTCAGTATCATCGGCCTGGCCACGATAGCCAAGCACATCGTGGCTGGGCTGGATGTGCGCTGGGAATGGACGGCGCAGATGCCGCTTGCTCTTCATATCAGCGCGTTGGTTATCGCCGCGCTGGGCTATGCTCTGGGGACCTGGGCCATGGCCTCGAACCCCTTCTTCTCGCTGGTCGGTCGCATCCAGGAAGACCGGGGGCACGCCGTCGCCACCAGTGGCCCCTACCAGGTTGTGCGTCACCCGGCTTACATCGGGACGATTGTCTTCGAGCTTGCCACGCCGATCCTGCTCGGCTCGCTGTGGGCGCTCATCCCCGGCGGGCTGGTAGCCCTGCTCACTCTCATCCGAACTGCACTCGAAGATAAGATGTTGCATCAGGGACTTTCGGGCTACGCCGAGTATGCCCAGCGGGTGCGCTATCGCCTGCTGCCGGGTGTCTGGTAGTCGCCAGTCAGTGAGACACTGGGGGGGTGAGAAAATGGAGGACGAGAAACAACTTCAGCTTTCCTACTTTGAATTGCAGGCTTACGTTGGCACCACCAAACACATGGGAGGCTTCGAGACCACAAAGTCGCTCATCGAGTTGTGCCACATCAGCCAGGATACAGACGTTTTGGAAGTCGGTTGCGGCGTCGGTGCAACGGCCTGCTACCTCGCCAAAGAGTATGGCTGCAGAGTGGTCGGTGTAGACGTTAGTGAGGCGATGGTTGCCAGGTCAAATGAGAGGGCGCAAAGAGAAGGTGTTGCGGATCGCGTTGAGTTCAGGGTGGCTGATGCGCAAGACCTCCCCTTCGAGGACGCGAATTTCGACGTCGTTATTGCCGAGTCTGTGCTCACATTCATAAGAGACAAGCAGAGCGTGGTCGGCGAGTGTGTGCGCATGGCCAGGCCAGGTAGCTGCGTGGGGCTGAACGAGGAACTCTGGATCGAGACACCGCCCGCACGGGTGGTCGAGCGGGTAAGACACACCTGGGACATCAAGCCGGAGATTCTAACTCTTGAGGACTGGATGGGTTTGTTGAAAAGCGCTGGACTGAGCGACATCGTCGTGCGACCCTACAAATTCGACGTGCGACGCGAGTCCACTCAAATCCAGCGGTATCGTTTCCAGGATATGTGGAGGATGTTCTATCGAACGCTGTTCCTGTACATCAAGAAGCCGTCTTTCAGAAAATACATGGCAGAGAGGCAATATCTTCCGAAGGATCTGTTCGAATATCTGGGATACGCGATATTCGTTGGACGGAGATAGCAATGAGCACCAATGTTGAGCAACCAAAAAGGGCATCTGAGATAATCAGGGCGGTGGGCTGGAAAGCCTGGCTCAGGCTTGCCGCATTCACGTTGCTGCTGCCAATGGTCTTGTTCATTGCCGCTGGCCGCCTGGATTGGGTGTGGGGTTGGGTCTATGTCGGCATAGTTGTTTTTTTTACATTGATCAGCCGCATTGCCGTCATACGCACCAACCCGGATCTGATAGCCGAACGCGCCCGATCCCTTGATCGGGAGGACGTCAAAGGCTGGGATCGGCTGATTCTCTTTTTCCTGCTTCTGATTGGCCCGTTAGCCATGATGATCGTGGCTGGGCTGGATGAGCGCTTCGGGTGGTCGCCACAGATACTACTCACTCCCCGGCTGGTTGCGTTAGCCGTCATGGTGCTAGGCTACATTGTGAGTACCTGGGCGATGGCAGTGAACAGGTACTACTCGGCCGTGGTGCGCATCCAGAAAGACCGCGACCAAACCGTCGTCACCGACGGGCCATATCGGTTCGTGCGCCATCCGTCTTACGCCGCTGGGAATGTAGCCTCCCTTATGATTCCGATTCTGCTTGGCTCACTGTGGGCGTTCATCCCATGCGGCCTGGGGGTGTTGCTCACCATCATCCGCACCGCGCTGGAGGATAAGACCCTGCTGGAGGAACTCGACGGCTATGCCGAGTACGCCCAGCAAGTGCGCTATCGGCTGCTACCAGGCGTGTGGTAGCACAGTTGTCGTGATCTGGGGGTCAAGATGGATCAAAGAGGTCGTAAGGTGAACTTTGTCCGCCTGCTGAAGCGGATCGTGCAGGTGCTCGTCGTCGTAGCTGCCCAGGCGGCTATGCTCTTCCTGTCATCCTGGCGACTCGACTGGGTGATGGCGTGGGTGTACGTCGGCACGTTTACCGTGGTGCTGGCGGCGATGACCATCTACCAAGAAGTGAACAACCCCGAACTGGTAGAGGAACGCTCTGAATTCAAGCCCAGGGAGGGGGTGCAGACCTGGGACGTGATTCTCTCCGCCGTCGTCAGGGTGTCACTGCTGGCGAATTACGTCGTCGCCGGGCTGGACATGCGCTTTGGTTGGAAGCCGGAAATCCCACTGGCGTTTCAAATTGCCGCGTTTGGGCTCGGCTTGCTCGGGGCAGTCCTGCTCGTCTGGGCGATGGCGGCCAATCGCTACGCGGCGGTTTACACCCGCATCCAGCAAGAGCGCGGGCACGTCGTCGTGACGACCGGCCCTTATCGCTTCGTGCGCCATCCGTTTTACGTCGGGACGATCACCTTCTCGTTGATGATCCCGCTGGCGCTGGGTTCGCCGTGGGCGCTCATTCCAGGCGGGCTTGCCGCGCTGCTTTTCATCGTCAAGACGGCGGCCGAAGACCGCATACTGCGCGAGGGCCTCGCAGGCTACCGCGAGTACGCCGGGCGCGTGCGCTATCGCCTGCTGCCGGGCATCTGGTGAGACTGGTACATTGGTAAATTGGTAGACTGGTGGCTGGGACCGCAACATGATGCACGGGCTGAACCGCGAGCTGGGCACCACTTTCATCGTCGTCACCCACGATCCGGCCGTAGCTCGTCAGACAGAGCGCATCGTGGTGTTGGATTCGGGGCACATCGTGCGGGAGGACATCGTTGGCGACCCCTATAGCGAGGACCTGAAGATGCTCAAGAATTCCCCCCCGGGGCAGGCGGTTCTAGAGGGCACGGAAGCGCACCTGGCTATTGAGGGGATGGTTCTCTACCACGATAGCCAGCTCACCGAGACGGGACGTTTCTTGAAGGAGATACTGGGGAGGATATAAGCAACCAAGGTTGACTTTCCGTCGCCACCCCGCCTGGGGCTGATCCTTCGACTGGCTCAGGACAGGCGCCGCCAGGCTCAACATACAAAGGCCTACGGCCTGTCAAACCCAGCCCCAGCGGGGCTTCGTAGACTGAGACAGGGGCTTGAGCGGAGCCCCTGGCGGACTGAATTGACGCCGCCGGGCCAGCCCCAATCGAGGCCAGCGAGGATGCCGGCGCAGCGCGGCCTACCTGCGCCAGATCTCCAAAGGGCGCACGTAGAGAGAGCCAATCAGGGCGCCGTAACCGGTCCGCTCTTGCACTTCCTTATCATCAACCAATTTGACGTCGAGCATGGAGCACAGCGCGTTGGCCTTGGGACAGGCGAGTCGCCCGAACTCCTCGGCCAGAGCTGAGCCCAGCGAGGTCACCACCGACGACAGGGCCGCGCTCTTGCGACTGACCCAGGCGAGCATGCTGATGCCCGGCGAGAGGTTAGGCCGGCCAGGGAGGGGATCGTCCACGCTGGTCGCGTATTCGGGCTCATAGGTGTAGATAGCTTTGACAGTGTCATCCACCGAGCCCAGATAATCAGCCACCCCTTCGGCCAGACCATAGCGCAGGTATTCGCAGACAGAGCAATCTCCACAACGCAGAGCCTCTAAGGTTTGGTCCCGGCCTTTAAGACCCATTTTCTTGGCACTGAACTCAATGGCATCTTCCATCATGCCTGTCACAATAGTAGTGTCAAATGTGCTCACGGACATTTTCATTGCCTCCTTATTACTGATTACCGTTCACTGATTACCGTTCACTGCCCCACCTCCCACCAGGGCAACCTTCTCTCATAACCGATCAACTTGAGGCCGGTTATGGCCGCCGTATTGAGATCCATCGCCCGCAGGTCTTCCTCACTCAAATCCTTGATGTCGTCGTGACCGGAAAGCATGGTCAGGATCTTGAGCTCCTCAGCCGTGGCCTTGATAAAGTTAGCCAGGCGGTCGCCAGCCTCCTCGGGATCGAGCCGGGCACGAAGTTCGGGGTCTTGAGAGGTGATGCCGTAGGGACAGCGGCCGCTGTGGCAGGCCATGCAGGCCCGGCAGCCCATGGCGATCTCGGCCGCCGCGCCGAAGCCGACGCCGTCGGCCCCCATGGCCATCGCCTTGTAGGCGTCCAGGCCGTCGCGCATACCACCCAGGACGAAGAGCTTGACCCGGCGATGAACCCCCATGTCCTTCAGGGCCTGCACAGACGGCGGGATCAGGGCTACCGTCGGAATGCCCACGCCCTGGGTGACAATGGCCGGCGAAGCGCCCGTGCCGCCTACCAGTCCATCAATGGAGATGGCGTCCGCCCCGGCCTCGACGCAGGCCCTGACGTCTGCGTAGGGGCGACTGGGGCCAAGCTTAAAGAAGATAGGCACCTTGTAATCGGTCACGTCGCGCAAGAAAGCAACCATGCGCTTCATGTCCTCCAGGTCCTGCACGTCGTAGTAGCGGCAGGGGGAGAGGGCGTCGCTGCCGACGGGGATGCCGCGCACAGCGGCTATCTCTGCGGTGACCTTGGCCCCCAGCAGGTGGCCGCCCATGCCTGGCTTGGCCCCCTGGCCGATCTTGACCTCGACCCCATCGCCGGCGCGGACGTAATCGGCCGAGACCCCCCAGCGGCCGGTGGACCACTGGACGACCAGGTAGCCACCTGGCTGCCATCGCTTCAGCGTCCGCTCTTCGTTCTCGTATCCCTTGATCAGCCAGGTTTCGTCCCTTAGCAACCCGCCCTCGCCGGTATTGTTGATGATGCCTGTCTGAGCCGCGCCGATGGACAGGGCCATCCTGGCTTCTCTGGACACTGCGCCGAAGGACATGGCGGGGAAGAGGAAAGGATGCCGCAGGCGTATCGGATTCTCGCAGGTCTCCTCGCCGATGACCACCTCCAGGTTGCACTCCTCCCGATACTTGTCGCGGGGGGCGGGAGAGGCGATTTGCGAAGGCACGACAGTGATGTTGTCAAAGCTGGGCGCGTAGCCCATGGTGCCAAAGCCGCGCAGCATGTACTGGCCGGTCTGCGCCTTGTGGTGAATCTCCTCCACCTGGGGAAAAGTCCACGGCGAGCGCACCAGGAACTCCGATTCGGCGGGGTTGATGCGAATGGCGTCCTCCGGGCAGAACTCGGCGCAGATGCGGCAGCCGACGCAGGCATTGTAGTTCTGCACGCGGACGGTCCCCGCGCCGTCAATGGCAAAGACCTCGTAAGGGCAGACCTCGACGCAGGCGGCACATTTGCCGGGCATCCTGGCATTGATGCACCGGTCTTTCATCACGGTGACACAAAACGTCCCATTAACTGGTGGCATAGTAGTTCTCCTTCAATCAATCTCGCGGTAGCTACTTGTAGAAGGGCTTCTCCGACAGGCGGACGATCTTTTTGAAGGTCGTCGGGTCGGCCTCGATGCCATATTCGTCAAAATAACCGCGCAGCTTGGCCAGGTCGGCCTGAGTCATCTCCGCCAGCAGGGTGTTGTGTCCCAGGCTCTCCCACTTCCCGCCGATGTAGATGTGGCCGCGGATGAGATAATTGCCCAGGTTCTGGCCGGCGTTGCCCACGATGACCAGGTCGCCAGCCAGCATGTAGGTCGCCACTTCGTCGCCTACGTCTCCAACGACGATGATGGTCGCACCCTTGTTCATCACCGCCGTAAAATCGCCGGCGTTCCCTCTGACCACGATGGTGCCGCCGTAGCAATATGCCCCCACGCCGTAGCCGGCATCACCCTCGACGATGACCGTGCCCCGCGTCATGTTATCGGCCAGATAGCGACCGGCGTTCTCCTTGACCCGAATGGTCGCCCCGTCGTTCAGAACGCCCAGGTAGTCGCCACTATCCCCTTCTACGATCACCTCGCCACTCCTGAAACCGGCTGCCAGGCCATGCAGATGGGCCGCCTCTTGGATGACCACTGGCCCTTTAGCGACCGCCCCTTTCAGCTCTGTGCTGACGGATCGCAGATCGCGTCCCCTAGCATCCACTACAAGTGACATCACACACCTCCCTCTTCGCGGCTCCCGCCCCCCCTTTCATCCCCCCCAACGTTGGGGGGGAAAGAGGGGGGGCGCCGTATAGGCTGACGAATTGCTTCCTGACCTGAGCCCGCTTCGCGGGGTCGCTCAGGGCGTCCAACATCAGGATGCGGAACTCGTCGAAGGCCTGAGCCCGCGCCCGCCGGTCTTTTTCGACCTTGGCGGCGTTCAACGCCGCTTCGTCCACCTGGGCGACGGTCTCCAGCAGGCCAAAGCTGATGGCATTCTGGACGAAGACCTCGCCGGCCGGCGTGCGGGTGATGAGCGTGGCGTAGCCCGGCTGCGCGCCGACGGTTCCCACGGCGATGTCGGCCGACTCGCCCAGGTAGTCGTCACAACTGCCGCAGCCGTGCCGCGTGAAAGGCTCCACCTCGGTCAGCGGGATCGTGCGCTCTGTGCCATCCCACAACGACACCGTCAGCGTGCCATCTGTTATCGAGGTGGCCAGCCCTCGGATTTGGTGCCGGGAGATGCCCATTCCGCGCTCAAGCAGTTCGGTGATCATGTCTGGGTTATGGATGCCGGTGCAAAAAGAGGCGATGGTCAGGCGGATCGCCTTTTGGTAAGGCCATAAACGTTCGTTCTCGGCATTCATCAGTCGGCGCGCCCCTTCGGCCACGCAAGGAGGACCGACGATGGCCAGCCTGGTGAGACCCAGCTCAAAGACGGCCTCGTTGAGCGCGCTCAGCAGCGGGGCCCAGAGATACTGCATCCCCACGCTGCGGACGATCTCGTCCACCGTCGTGGCCACGCGAGCGAGCGGCTCCAGCGTCCAGGGGTCCATGTCCAGCATGACCACGCCGTCAATCAGCTCGGCCGAGCGGGCGGCCACCAGCAGCGCCTGGATGACGTCGTTGGGGTTGCCGCTCTGGACAATTCCTGTCGAGCGCGCCGAGACCATGGTGCGGGGCTCCAGCGGCGTCCAGTCCACCAAGCGGGGGCAGCTCAGCTCGCAGAACTTTTCGCAGACCTCGCAGGTGCGCAGCTTGAGGCGCGAAAGGCCCAGCGCCTTCTCGCGCTCCTCCAGGAGGGGATGCTGCTCCTCGTCCCAGTAGAGCACTCCTTTGGAACAGGTCGCCACGCACACCCCGCAGCCGGAGCAGCGGTCCAGGGCCCATACTTCCTGTTGCAATTTCGTTGACATACGTTATTCTCCTCTACTGATTCATTCGCCCCGGGCGGGGCTCGGCCCCAGAGCCCGCACCAGGTTCGTGAAATCGGTGATCTTGCCCACAAAATCGTGCGGATCGTCGGGGGTGATCCACTCCAGGCGCAGGCGGCGCGGGTCGAAGCCGCTTTCGGCCAGCATTCCCCGTAACAGGTTGATGCGCTCCTGGGCGTAGCGGTTGCCATTGGTGTAGTGGCAGTCGCCCGGCGGGCAGGCTCCCAGGAAGACCCCATCGGCGCCGCTGAACAAGGCCCACAGGACGTGAATCGGATCGAAGCGGGCTGAACATCCTACTCGAATCAGGCGCACCTCGACCGGGTAGCTCAGCTTATTGGCCCCGGCCAGCTCGGCAGCGGCGTGGCTGCTCCATTCGCACCCAAAGACCACGATGCGCGGCCGGCCGTCCGGCGATGCACCCGCCAGCGCCGCATCAATCTGGGCCAGCACTTGCGCGTCGCTGTCGAGCGGCTGGCTGATGGCCTTGACCGGACAGGTGACGACGCAGTTGCCGCACCCCTTGCACAGCAGGGGGTCAATCTGTGAGAGGTCCAGCACTCCCTCTCGTTTGTGCATGGAGATAGCGCCGAAGGGGCAGCTCTCCACACAGTTGCCGCAGCCGGTGCAGCGCTTTTCGTCCACGACGGCGACGGGGGCCTGGCTGGTGACCTGGCCCGCCTGCAGGTGACGCAGGGCGTTGAACGCGGTGCTGATGGCCTGGAACTCAGTCTCCATCCTGCCAGCCGGGTAGTGGGCTGCGCCGCAGACGTAGATGCCCCGCTCAACGTAATTCTGCGGCCGCAGGCGATAGCGCACCTCAGGGAAAAAGCCGTTCTCGTCCTGAGCGATGGCCAGCATGTGGGCTACCACGCTGGCGTCGGGCTGCGGCACCAGCGGAGTGGCCAGGACGACGCGGTCGTAGGGCAGGTGGTGGTCCATACCGGTCAATTCGTCGTGGACTTCAACCGCCTCGTCGGTCACCTGCGGGGGCGACGAGGGCGCATAGCGGATGAACTCTACCCCGGCCCGCTGTGCCTCGAGCAGTTCCTCATAAATGTCCTCGCCCGGCAGGTACAGGTCACGGAACAGGATGGTGACGTTGGCCTGCGGGTTAGCCGCTTTGACCTCCAGCGCCTGCGTGAGCGCGCCCATGCAGCACACGCCGGAACAATAAGGGATGGCCTCGTTGCGCTGGCCGGCGCAGAGGATCATGACGACGTTGGTTATTGGTCTGTTGGTCCTTCGTCCTTGGTCTGTCAATTCGCGCTCGAACTCGAGTTGGGTGATTACTCGCTTTCTGTCGTAGCGGAATTGACCCCACGGTTGCAGAACGCGCGCACCGGTGGCAACGATGATGGCGCCCACGTCGAATTGTTGACCGCACCCACTGACGCCAACGGTGTAGCGCCCCACCGTTCCTGCGATGCCCGTCACCTGGCTCTCCAGCAGAACCTCGATGCGTGGATGGCGGGTCACCGCCTCAACCTTCTCGGCCAGGAACTCGGCCGCGTTGCGCCACTCCCCCCTTCCCCCCCCTGGGAGGGGGGGATAGAGGGTGTACACGTCGCGCAGCATCCCGCCCAACGTCGCTTCTCGCTCGACCAGCTTGACCGGCAGGCCGGCGTTGGCCAGGGTCAGGGCGGCGGTCATGCCGGCCAGCCCCCCGCCGATGACCAGCGCGGCAGGCACGACCTCGGTGCTAACCGGCTCACGTGTCTGGCGAAGCGCGACTCTGGCCACTCCCATCCGGATCAGATCAACCGCCTTGGCCGTGGCCGCCCCCCCTCCGTTCCCCCCCTGGGAGGGGGGGGCAGAGGGGGGATGCACCCAGGCGCAGCCTTCCCGAATGTCTACCAATTCAAACAGGTCACCGTCCAGGCCAGCTTCCTCGCAGGCGGCGCGGAAGCGGGGCTGCAGCGTGCGGGGAGTGCAACCGGCGACGAGCACTCGATTCAGCCCCTCCTCGGCGATGGCCGACTGGATGGCTGCCAGCCCGTCGGGTGAACAGGAGTAGCGCAGCCGCCGGGCGACGGCTACTCCTGACAGATCACGGACTTCCCTCGCCAGGGCATCTACATCCAGAATGGACGCAATCCGGTCGCCGCAATCGCAGATAAAAACGCCCAGCCTGACGTCGCTCATGGCCCAGCCTCCGCCTCAGCCAACAAGGCCGTATGCTCAGCAAGCTCCGGGGCCAGGTAGTGATGGCCGCAGACCCGGCAGTCCACTGCCTCGAACTCGGACTCCCAGGGGTGGACTGTTTGCGTGCCGCCGGTGATGTCAGCCAGGGTGATGGCCCCGGTGGGGCAGACCAGGACGCAGGTGCCGCACTCGATGCAGGCGTTGGAGGCGATGCGAAAGGGCGGGCTGACCTTTTTCTCGATGCCCCGGTTGATGACACTGATGGCTCCCACGCCGACGATCTCCTCGCAGGCGCGCACGCACAGCCCGCAGAGGATACAGTCGTCTGGCTCCATCGTAAAACGAGGTGTGGTCACGCCCAGCTCCTCGGCCATAGCGCGGATGAGAGGGACGTGGGCCGCCGAAGCCATCAGCAACTCGATGGTCATGCGCCGTGACCTGCGCACCTTCTCCGAGTTGGTACGCACGATCAGCCCTTCCTCGCACGGATAAGCACACGCGGGCACCAGTTGTCCCCCACGGCGGTTCTCCAGCTCGACGACGCACATGCGGCAGGCGGCAAATGGCGCCAACGCCTCGTGGTAGCAGAGGGTGGGGATGGGGAAACGGTGCTCCCGCGCTGCTTCCAGGATCGTGCGGCCCTCAGTGACCTGGATTTCCTGGCCGTCTATCGTCAGCGTGATCATGCGCTCCTCCCTTCAGCAACCGGCAGCCGCTCCGGTATCGGTACGTGGGCGAGCCCCATCGTCTCCAGCCATTCCAGATCGCAGCGGATGCAGCGCTTGCACTCCTCCTGAATGGTCTCTTCATCAAACAAGAGCTCCACCTCACGAAAGTTGCCGCGCCGCTGCTCAACGGGGATCTCCCGCGTCTGCGGGCGCGTGGCCTCGGCGTACTGCTCCAGGTCGAACGGTTGCTCGATGACCTCGTAGCCGGGCCTGACCACGAGCTTCTCCACGCCGCCGGTGCGCAGGTAATGATCCACCTCGTCGGCCACCTGGTTGCCCTGGGCCACGGCCTGGATCACCGTGGCCGGGCCAA
>Ga0194126_10006751_pt1 | contig 16234 bp, 9 predicted proteins | sample TA2KigC150mmetaG_FD_148641 | JGI IMG/M metagenome (GOLD analysis project Ga0194126, IMG submission 148641) | Freshwater microbial communities from Lake Tanganyika, Tanzania - TA2015035 Kigoma Deep Cast 150m | ecosystem: Environmental > Aquatic > Freshwater > Lake | place: Tanzania: Lake... | reverse complement strand
ATGATGATTTGCCACCACTTGTCGCCATGTACGCCCTGTTTCCGTTTATGATTGAAGATGGTGGAAAAGCGTGAAGTCAATACTTGTTGGAAAACTTGAAAAAACGAAGGTTTATTACGTCGTTGACTCAATACACAAAAATGCTGACTGCATTCTGGTCGGCCAACTAGGCGATACCAAGGTGACAAATTTCTGGGAATTTATTGACTGGAATAAAAACATTCAAAAAATAACGAATACTAATTTTCACGATTACCTCTGGAATGGACATCAGTCCAAATCGGGTCCGCACTGGTATTCTGTTTTTGTCGAGAAATCTTTGCCAGTCGACCAAAATCTTCTTGATGGCACAGTTGTCAATGAGGATGTCTTGAGAAGGCGCCCCAAAGTACTCGAATACGAGAACAGAGCAATTGACTTCATGGTTTCACTTCAATCACAGGTCCCATCATCGAAGACGATGCAACACTGGGCGACAAGAAGAGTAAATAGGAAAAGAAAAAAGCGTGGCAAGAATTATGAATGAGCGTTACGAATTCAAAGCGCCACAAGATGTCATTTTTGACCTTCCACAGGAAAGAATCACTGGAGATATTCTTCGCGGTTATGGCCCAAGAAGAGGAAACTTGGAAAGACTTTTGCGCTACTGGCGACCAATCATGCGCAAGCCAGGGGGCTTTAGACGTTGTCGTATTATCCTGGCCGACCATCCAGAACTGTATCCGTTAAACAACATTTGCGCTTGGCTACACCATGAAACTACAGGACTTTGGCCAAACGAAGGTTGCCATCACCCTGGCATGAAAAATTGCAAAGGAAAATTAAAGAAAAGAAACTGGACAAATAGGGAGTTTTTGTCTCGACTAAAAAGGCCAATTCGTGCTCCTGGAAAACTTGCGCGAAGCGCGGGCAAGGACAAGCCGCTTGGGAAGTCTGCCAACTATTTGGAAGTAGACGAGTTTTATTCAGAAAAAGTTTGGCGAGCCACGATTGATGAGGAAGCGCCAATTATTACTGGCGGAGACCAAAAGTACGCCATGACTGTTCTTAAGGAATTCATGGATGCAGAGCCAGATTTCGTAAAGTATCTTCGTGACGACAACAACTGGGAAATAGAGGGCGAAGATGATGCTGGCATGCCAGCAAAGGCTGCTTATATTGCCCAGAAATGTTGTGGTGGATGATGAGAACAGATAGACGAGCGGTTTCGCAAATTAGGAAAATAATTGAGAAAAGTGCTTGCTGCCCTGATTCGGACATTGTAAAAACACGCGTTGTTTTTGTTCATGGAGAAACAGCCCCACAAGATGTAATGCGTTCATACGGCGCATATCGCCAAGAAATCATTTCTTTCAAAGCGCTAATCAAGCGAGGCGGCAGGGGTAGAGACTTTGAGTTCAAGAGAATTGGTTTAGTTGCCTCCAACAACCCAGTACTTCAAGGTGTTCAGGCGGTTGGCTCCGTCCTTACTCCTGGAAACTTGAGCGTGATAAGAAGCCCAATTCGCTCCGCAATCGCAAGAACATTGACCCCAGGCGTTCCTGGAATGCCTGGAAGAAATCAATGGAGAGATGGTGTGTCCAGATGTCCAGAGGGTTATCAATATGGCGGAAGATTTACGGATAATAGATTCTCCACGTGTGGCCAAAAACTTTTTGCACTACCTGGACCACTGGGAGCGGCGATTGGTCTCATCAGAAGACTTGCACGTGCGGCAAATCCACCAGTTTCAAACGTTTCTTCAACTGTTCTTGGCGCTGGTGATGCGCCAGACAATCTCATTCAATCTCGCGCACCGCAGATTCCAAAGGTGACAATGTCCAATCCACAAAAGGCATTGGCGGAAGTTAAAAAGTTGGTGAAGCCATTGGGCTCTGTCGATAATCCAGCAGCACGAATGGTTCGTCGCGATGGATTTGTTCTTGAGCCAGTTGTGCCGCCATCAGTTTTGAGAACCATTCCAGACAACAGGGACATGGAGGGCGCAACTTACATGTTGAGCGTCGCAAGCCCTGACCTGATTGGCAAGGACGAACTCGGTCTTTTGTCAAATACTGGAGTGACAAGTCTTAAATACGTTCTGCCTGGCGGTTCTGTTCTTACGTTGGAAAAACGTCGTCAACTGACCGTTGGCGAAAGAAGAAAACTTGGAAGAACTGTAAATGCGGCAATGGATGCTGACAACTCTCGCGACCCATCGGCGCGTCTAAAAATGGTCGCACAAGAGACTGGTGAAGGTATCGGATATTCAGAATCGTTTGTCGGTGTTTCGCGACCAAACGAAATTGGCGAAGACGGCAAGCAGCGCTGGGCAACCCGTGCATTCAAGAAGCGTGTTGCAAAAGCACAAACTGAAGAAAAGCCAGAAGAACAACAGCGCCAGCCAGATTCCGTTTCCCCAATTGGTAAGGACATCACGACACTTGCTGGAGCGGTGGCCCATATTCAGCGCGGCGGCTCACTGGTCAACATATCCCCAGACATCTTGCAGCAAGCACTTGCCAAGGTTTCCGAAATCAAGAAAGACAAGATAAACGACAATCAAACAATGCTGACACTGCCCAATGGTGACCAGTATGTTCAAAAGGCGGCAAAGTCGGATTTCGAGGCAGTAACTCAACGATTTGTGTCGCAAGTTCAGCAACACATGGGCGTCGAATCACCCAACATCGTATTGGTCGGTACTGGTAATAAACGTTCGTATTTGGTGGAGGACGCTGCAACCGCCTTGAAAGGTGCAAAAATTGATACAGAGGCTGGGTTTGCCCAGGCGCCGTGGTCAGACGTAATGCGATTGATGGTCGCAGACCTGTTGACGGATATGGGCAACAGAAACAGCGGCTCAATTGAAATAGCCGACTACAACGGAAAAAAGAAGTTGATTCCAATATCTAATGACGGTGCAGGGTTGGTTGAATTATCTAATATTTCCATTCGTGAAAGAACACAGGCCCAACTCCGAGACTTAGTCCAGCCTTCCGAATCGCAGTTGTACATCAAGTATTTCAAAGAGTTGAAGGCACGACAGCGCGCTCAGCAATTGCAATTTCTTGCTACACTTATTCAGCGCGCACGAGCGTTTAATTTGAGTAGTTTTAAATCAAGGCTTTACACAGATGGTAAACTTAACTCTGGCGAGAAAATTCACTTGAATATTCTTGAAACCTTGTACACAACCAGACTTGAAAAACTCGTACAGCAAGACTCAGCGCTACAAGACGTGATTTCGGGAAGACAATGAGACAATACGCGGTACTAAAGAATGTGGTTCGCGACGTTAATTTTGGCGTCGTCGTAAAGTCCGATGGAAACCTTAAGTTTTTTGGTTGGTCCCAAAAAGCAGTGGAGTGGGCAAACTGGGCAAATTCCAACAATGCCGACCTAAGTCAACTTCCGCCGAATATCTCTGTGGGTGAATTCAGGGGTATGTCCGACGAGACAATGAAGAGCATTATTCTGAATTCCCAAGATGCCGTCGCTGCTGGTTCGGCAACAATCAGCACCAAGACCTTGGCCTTTGATTTGGGGCGCGAGCACAACCCAAATGCGTCAAAATTCCCCTCTTTTATTGATTCGCCAATTTCTGGAGACTGGGTCTCAAAGCATAAGTCAATAAATTTCAAGGCGCATAACTTCAGAAAAGAAGTTGTACAGAATGAACTTGCCCTAAGGGTCCGCATTCACGAATTGGCTTTCAATAACGAGACTAAACAATTTGTTTCAAAGCCCAATAAAATTACCGCAACCCACACTCGTTCAGAAATTCAAAAAAAGATGTCACGCGGTGCGGAGCGAAAATTCGGTAAGCAAATTGTTGAATACACGAACAAAGAAATCCTGAAAAACTACGTTGCCCCAACAATCAAGAGAGATACGCTGGGGAAATCCACCAAGGAAATTCTTGATACCTATACAAAGGCAAGGCTCGGACGAGCGATTGGACGCGCTGCTGGTAACGCGATTCGCGGAGCAGCGTCAAGCAGGACAGCAAGAGGTGTTGCACGAAGATTTATTTCTGGTACTCTCGACCCACGCAAGAGAAGAGACCATGACGGAGACGGGTTGATTTTTGACGGTACATGGCGGGAAATGCCAGACCCCAATAGATTTGTTTCTGCGCCGCGTGCCAGCGAAACCTCAACGGGCATGTTGATGGAGGGTACTCCTGGTCTTCGACGCCGCGGCGGAATGAACCTTCCAGGTGGTGGCGGTGTTGGAATTAGAAGTACTGACCCAGAAGAAAATAGGAGAGTAGAAGACAGCCTAAGAGCCCAAGATGAACTGCGACAACAATTTACGGCAGAAGTAGAAAAAATAGTCAATACACTAAGGGATGCTGGTCTTACTATCGAAAAACCAAAGCGTGGAAAGCGCGAACGAAGACTTTCTGACGGCACTTCCCTAAGAAGTTCTGGTGCAACCGCGAACGAGCCGCCACGTGCCGCCGCTGCGGTTCAGATGGCGTTTGACACGCGAAATAGTCGCAAAGCATCAAAGATGACGTATGACCCGCAGACGAATTCTGTTGAAGTCACATATAAAGACGGAAGAATGAAAAGATTTGACAATGTCCCATACGATGAAGCAAGACGCGCTGGGGCCGATGACGCAATAGACAGACTCATTACAGACATGGAAACTGGCCGCATAGGCAAGGAATCCAAAGAGCCAATTATGGGCATTCGTTCATCTGGCAGAAGACCCAAACCAGACGTTGACATGACAGATATGACGCCAGAAGAAAGAGAAGCGAATAGACCTAGTAGCGTTTCAGAAGATGAGTATCGTCGCCGAATTCGACGTGATGTCGACCGAAGTTTGCGCAGGGCCGACGAAGAGGGTTTGCGTTCGTCTGGGAAATATACACGCGGGAACATGTCGCGCCTCACCCCTCAAAGCCAAAGTCGCGTTGACAACGCAAAAGAAATGCTTGATTCTGGAAGAGTTGACAACGTCAGGCAACTGACGACCCAGGTCGAAGGTCTTGATTTACGTATTTCCAGAAATCAAAATTATCTTGATTCGCTAAGGGACACGCTTCGCAGGTTGGGCCCTGGTGACAAGCGCCGCCCAGATACAGAAAAAGATTTTGAACGCGCCGAGCAAGAACTTGGCGTTGATATGGCGATTCGCGACCTAACTCAGCAAAGACTCAAGAAAATCGACAGGGGCCCAAAGCCAGGTGGTTTGCGCTCTAGTGGTAATCGAAATACTGCAGAAAAACTCCCTGACGAAGGCGGAGAACCTGGTCGCTATGACGACATGCCGAGCGTTGAGGACGCTGTTAAAAAACTTACCTCTGGCGACAGAATGTCAGCAGACGAACTCGAATATCTGGAGGAGGTGACGGACAGAATCCTCGATGACCCAGACACACCAGAAAATATTCGGGATTCAATGTTGGATTTGAAAAATCAAATTGCTGCACGAAGAAAGAATGGCGGCAATACGCTTCGCTCCAGTGGTGGAGGGGGAAGACGACGCGCAACCACGCCAACCCCAGTGGACGTTGAAGCATATCTCAAAGACTGGTTGGAAAATCGAAATCGCAATCGGCCATATATGCCTGGACAAGATACTGGCCAAAAAACACCTGTCGATGATATCCCAGACCTGTCCGACGAAGCGATTCGTGACGAAATCGACAGAATTGAAAATCGTCCTCGCGTATATGACGGCAACGTTACTGCTGCTCGCATGGACGGCGAGCGCAAGGCGGCGCTGGAAAGAGAATTGCAAAGAAGACGGAGAGGCGGAGGCAGAAGAAAGCCAACTCAAAACACTAAGCGCCCGTTCTCGAGCGAACCAAAACCAGAGACCAACAGACCACTTTCGACGGGCAGTAACCAGCGCGTTAGTAACTGGTTGAATTCACCCGAAGGTAGAAGGAGTGTTCAGACCCTTAGGTCATCTGGGGCAGGCCGTGAGGAATTTGGGTCGACCGCAACTGGTGGTTTCAAATACCCCAATGCGTCGCAAAGAAAGCGAATATTCAACAGCAAGGAAGACGTCGACGATTTCATACAGGACCTCAAAGACGATTACGAGGCTCGCCGAAGACGATTAGAACAAGAACTTGGCTTTGAAGATGGCTACTACATGGACGACGAAGAACTTATTGAAAAGTTCATGGACGACTACGGAATGTCGAGAGGCGAAGCGCGCCAAGAAATGCGCAAATACAGACGTAATTACGACCTTCTAGAAAAAGAACAGGAAATTCACGAGCGTCGTCTCGATGAACTTGATGCAGAGAAATCAAGGCTTCCACACCAGCAGGAAATTGACGACCCGATTGAACTCGACACAAATGGTTTCCCCAAAAATCCAGAACAGACGGAACGTTTTAACGAACTGATGGAGGAGGGGAATCCAGTCTTCAAGGCCCGCAAGAGGCCAACACGAAAACCCAAGGAAACAGAAGACAAACGAGACCCAGAAGTTGAAGACCTCATTTCCAACATTATGTCGTCCACCGCTGGTCCAAGCGAAGGGTCAAAGCGTTCACTCCGCTCTTCTGGCGCTGGCCCAGAAACCCAGGATAGACCAGAAATAACATCAATTACGAAATTGATTGAGAATGACTACGACAGCATGCTGCAGGGTGGGGCCGACATGGATTCTGGCATGAGAGAAGTCGCTAGAACGGTTGGACTTAACGAAAAACAAACTGAAAAGTTGTCCAAGATTGCTTACACCTTGGACAGACAAAGGGACGAACTTCCGCAAACCGCAAGTGACCAAAAGAGGCTCGTTGACGGAATCATGGAGGAAAGATTTGGCAATCAACCACTGAATGACGACCAAAAAGCGTCAGTGCGGGAGGCTCTGTCGGCATTTATTGCCTACGCCGCGAAGAACGCAAAAGCAGAAGCCAACGGAAAAGCGAAGCCACGCCGCGACAGCGAGCCAGATGACATTCAGTCGATGATTAGAAGATTGCAGAGCGGGCAGCAACTGAGTGATGACGAACTCGACATGCTTGATGAACTGAAAAACATCGTCAGAGGGAAACGGAATGTAACCGAAGACGAACTTGATGCAATGGCTGACCTGGAAAAGGAAATACAAAGGGCACGACGCGCACCACGTCGCCAATTCGAACCAGCACAGCAGGCTCTCTTTTCACGAGGAAACGTAAGAACGGATGTGCCGCTAAGTTCCCGTAGGTCTCTTGCAAGAACCGAGCGTGCCGCTAAACCACGAGGGACAACGCTCCGTAGCGCTGGTGGAGATAAAACAAAAACACCAAGAACACCAGCACCAAAGAGTGGCGCTCCGCGCGGTGTTGGTGCTGGTCCTGGTGGCAAGGCTGGCCACGCAAGAATGACAAGAACGTATGGTCGTGACAAGAAGGGCAGTGACGGAAAGGTATTTGACTCCCTCACACCAGAACAGAAGGATGCCGTTAAGAAGACTCTTGTCGAAGAGGTCAAGCCAGCATTGGATAAGAAACTAAAGGGTTTCTTCAGTAAGTATTGGAAAGCCAGAAGCGAAAGAGGCTCTAAGAAACAAAGCCTTTTGGCTGTCCGTAGAAGAGCAAAGGGTGACGCTCGCGGAAGATACGACAAAGTCGCAGAAGACACCCCACTTGAGTCGGCAGATATTTACGAGATGCTTTATCGACTTGACGGACAAGTGTCCGAAGGTCTACTTGAAAAGTTTGAAGTGTCCGATAAGGACTCGCGAGAATTAAAACTCACCGAAGATGGTGAGGCCAAGGTGAGCGCGGCCAAGAATGGATACACAGTTCAGCAAAGAGCCTTGGATGACGCTCAGACAATCATGAACATGATTGAAGACGGGGACTTCTCCGCTCTTGAGCACTTGCATCCTGCCACCAAGAAGAAGATTGCTGACGTAATCAAAAAGAACGGCGGCGAGGTTCCAAAAGGTTGGATTGATTCAGAGTCATCAGTCGCTGGTTGGGCTGGCGGAGAAGGACGAACAAAGGCCCCAGACGCAATCGACCTAGAGAAAGAACGTGGAATAGGGAAAAAGAAAAAAGAAAAGCGACTCTCCCTGTTCCAAAGACTGCGCCGCGTCGACCCAGAAAGAGAACGAAAAGTTGAATTGCGCGCTGCAAGAAGACAGGGCCGACTCCGCGAGGGTATTGAACTTGACCCTGACCTACAGTTGAAGCGACGTATTCTTCGTGGCCGCGCCATGAAGAGAACTTTTATGTCGAGGTTTAGGAAGAACCGCGACCCAGAAACGCTTGCAACAGACATGAGGGAAAGGCGAGAAGAGGTTGCAGTTCTTAAAACAAATGCTACGGATGGAAAGGTTGAGGTTACTGACGGTTATGTCGACCTTTTGCACGCTCTTGACCAAGGCTTGATTGGGATTAATGAAAAGAAGAGAAAGGGAGCAAGCGAAGAAGAAGTTGAAAGCGAACATAAAGCGTTGTTGCGCAGACTGTGGGAAAACTCGGGCTTTTCAGAAACGCCAATCCAACTGAAAGAAGATGAGGTTAAGTTACTCCTTGATGCTGGTTGGCAACCCATCATGCGTGGCACTGGCCACGAAAAAGTCAATAGCGAAACCTATGTTGAGCAATTCATCACCTCGGAAGGACGATTTATCCCAGGTCAGGGTGGCTCCGCGTTCGGAATCGGCGAATACTTCTCGTACCCAGGCGAATGGGGTAGTTACCATGGCGCGAATCCAACCGACAGACACACGCTCGTGGCACTCCTGCCCCCAACATCAACAATTGTCAAGCAGAGTGAAATTGCACGTGAACATGCAAATCTCGGCGCCATCACAACAAAAATTTCGGACGCATTCAAAATAATCGGTGGTCGAGATGCGACCAAAGCCATGGAGCCAGAAGAACTGGTCGCCGAAATAGACAAAGCGGTCCCAGACCTGTCATCCGACGCATCGCGAACTGGTCAGATAATTAAGCAATTACGCGACAGGCTTGAGGCATTGTCAAAACTGCCCAAAACAAACGACGAAGAACGCGGTGCAGTTCAAGCACAAAAGGAAAAGATTTTGAATTCGCTTGACTATCTACAGCGTTTTTCCAAGCAACGCTCGCCAGAAATGATTGCACCGCTTATCGGTGTTGACGCTATTGACACAAACGAGAATGACTCCTCCATTAAGGACCCAATTCTCCTTCACAACAGAACGTCTGTTGCGGTTCTTCAGGTACCGACAACCTACGACCAGGGCTTGGCATTGGTTTCTGGCCCCAATGGCGAACGAAGGCCCAAGGCGTGGCTTAAGTGGAAGCGGAAGAGTGTTGAAACACCAGAAAGAGAAGCACCAAGAAGAAGGTCGCCACGTCGCGCAAGACGAGCACAGCCGCCAGCACCCCAGCCAGCAGCAACCCCAAATCCGCCGACGCCAACCCCAAGTACGCCAACGCCATCCCCAAGTACACCAACGCCACCCACTCCGTCACCAGACGGCAAGGGCGCAAAAGCACCAGTTGATGTTTCGTCATGGACTTCAAGCAGACCACAGTCGACTGGCTCAAATCCAGCCACACTGCTTACTGCGCCAGACGGAACCCAGTACTACACCAAACTGCCAAAAGGAACCCCAGACGACAAGGACAGAATGGAAACAGAAGCCCTTGCATCAGAACTTTATAAGTTGGCTGGGATTCAAAGCGCCGATGTTCAAATGGGGACCCGCAATGGTCAGCCAGTGACCATTTCAAGAATGGTGCAATCGCGTATGCCAAATTCGCAGGGTGACCAAGACGAAGCACTTAAGGGTTTTGTTGTGGATGCGTGGCTCGCAAACTGGGACGCGCCGCTTAACGACAATATCAAGATTGATAGCAATGGCAACGCAGTGAGACTCGATGTTGGCGGCTCACTTGATTTCAGGGCGCAAGGCGCACGAAAAGGTAAGGCATGGGGCAACACGGTTGGTGAAATTGAATCAATGAAAAAAGGTGGAACATACGATTTCAAAAAGATTACGGATGCTGCAATCAAGCAGCAAGCCAAAGCACTGGGTAACGTAACTGACACAGATATTAGGGCAACAGTTTCCAGAATTGTCTCTGACCCAGCAAGGGCAAAGGCACTTGCTGATACGCTTATTGCACGACGAGATGACATAGTCAAGAGGTATGCATAGTCATGGATTACTCACAGGGTATTAAAGCGATGGAGTTGGCAGAAAAAGAATTGCTGGAATTAATGGACTATCCCCCATTCAGCGAAATCGACGGCGGTGACGAAGTCGAACCCGACTGGGGTTTCCCGTCAATCAGTGAACGTGGTGAGGATTTGGCGGAGGCAATCCGCGATGCCATTGACCTCGTACGGACCGAGCAAAAGCGTCTAGAAAAAGCGGGCAAACGAATGTATGACATGGATGGCGCCATACTCGCTAAAGCATTTACAGATGTAGAGAAAGAATTTGCCGATGACCTTGACGAAGCACGCTTGTACCGAAAGCGTTTTCCAAAAACCAGAATTTCTGCCCTGATGCAGGCGTGGAAGCCAAAACAACAAAAGTAGGTTTGGCTCATGGCCGATGAGCAGTCCGATACAAATTCTCGTGTTTTTGCCATTCGCGCATCACAGTGGATTGGTTGTTCTGGAGCGCACAAACACGAGGGTAAGTGGATGCCGTGCGAAACGCATGAAGAACTTCTAAAAATTTCTGGTGAGGCAGAGCCAAAAAAGAAAACTGCTTTTGAAGATTTGTACAAAAGATACAACACGCGAAAAGCAAAAGGGAAAAAGAAAAAGCGCGGTTGGGAAAATTTAAGAGAATTAAGACCGCTTGGCGGGTTTGCAACACTTGAGGGCGGCGGCATAGTTTCTGCCCCAATAAATTCAACAATTTACTCTGGTGGCGTTAAGTCATACATTCCTGGCGTAACTCCAAGAGATAATGACCCAGACGTTTTCACAGACATCGAATCGGCGCGCAAAAGAAGCAGGATGCTGGGGTGCATTGGGGTGAGAAGAATGCCTTCTGCAAGCGGAAGAACAGTTTGGATGCCGTGTACAACGAATACCGATTATGCGCGCCTTGCTGGAACGACATTTCTTGGCAGAAGAGGTCAGCAAGAAGCACAGCGCAGAATGATTAGAACGATTGTCAGAAACGAATTCCGTAACGAAGAGCGAAACAGAAGAATTAGAAAGAAGTCACTGTTCGAGGAGTTGGTCCAAGACAAGAGTCTACTTGGAAGAGCCATAGGCAGAATAAATTCACCTGGTTCTTTGTCAAGAAGACTAAGAAGAGGAATGTCTGCTGGCGGCAGAATTGAAGGAGTACTTGACCCCCGCGTGAGAAGAGACCTTGATGGCGACGGTCTCATTTTTGATGGCACGTGGAGAGAAATGCCAGACCCAACCAGGGCGACAACCGCAGCGTCGAGAGTGCTACGAAGTTCTGGTGATGCGACACCACCAGAAATGAAATGGTGGAAATCTAAAACAGACAACACCTGGCTGACGCCAAACAGAATTGGCAAAGGGGGGAAACTCAAAGCCTCCGAAATACTCAACTTTGACAGAGTGCGCTTGCGAAAAGACAGAGACGAACAAGCCGAAGTTCTCGGTGTATCACGAGAAGTCATAGACGCCATGCACCAGCCAGGCGCATCATTGGACCCAGAGGATGCAGACAAACTCTCCCTAAGAGCACTTGAATTGCACCCAGCGCTCATTTGGGGCGCATCATGGCTAGAGCCAGATAGGAAAAAGAAAACCAAAATACGAAGAACCAAAAGTTCACGCGGCAAGTACGGCTCGCTTGACGGAAGACAGGTTCGCGCCAAAAAACGTGGCGCTGGGGAATTGGACGACAGGGACAAGCGCGTTCTTGAAATGCGCGCAAACGGCGCAACAATGCAGGAAATAGCGGATGAACTCAAAGTAACAAAACAAAGGGCTGACCAAATTTACAAGAGGGCGGTTAAAAGAAATACGCAAGCAGACATCAGTAGAGATGGCAGCATCCTTCGCAGTCAGGGGACAAATCTTGCGCGCGGTGACGGGATGATTCGCCGAGACGAACGTGGAAAGCCAATTCGTCAGGCAGACAGAAGAAAAGAAACCCTTGAGCAGACAATAGCCAAACTCAAAGAAATGGGTTTTTCTGATGAAGAGATAAATCTGCTTATGACTGGTGACCGAAACACACCTGTCGATACGACCACAAGAGATGTTGATACCTCAGAGGCAAGAAGGCTTCGGTCTTCTGGTCGAGTCAATTCGCCAGTTGGTCTAAGGTCTGGCGGCTTCAGTATTAGTCAGATGGAAATAACGCCGCCCAAAGAGTGGCCAGAATCGTCAAAAACACACATGCTCAACTGGGCAAATGGAAGACCATCTTTCAATATCCCATACTCAATAAGCCAAAAACACAAGCGTGATGGAAGTCTTTCCGACAGAGAATGGAAGACGCTACTTAGGTTCTACAAGCAATGGGGCCCAGAAAATACATCTGGGAGAAGATTGCGTTCTGGTGGCGGTGGAAACATCACTGATACATACACCAATGTTGGTGCAAGAAGAATGGCACAAATCATTCTTGACAGAGTAAAGCCGCAGTCCAGAAATAAGCCAGTAGGTAAAAGACGGCACTTCCACATAATTGGTCCAGGCGGAATGGGAAAGACCACGCTGCGCGAGTTTCTAACGAAAGAAGGGGTAATACCTGGCGACGACGAAGCGGCGCTTGTTGACCCCGATTTCATCAAAATGGGAATTGTTGGGTATGAGGGTGGAAAAGGTTCAGAACTTGTTCATAGGGAGTCGGCACATTCGGCAACACATACGGTGAATGACGCGCGAAAAGAGGGCATGGACATAATCACTGAAGGAACTGGATACAGACTGCACGACTACAAAACGACAAGTGACAATACCTATGAGAAGGTGTTTCACATTCCGTACCTGCCATACGATGAAGCAGAAAGGCGAGTCCGCGTAAGAAATGCACAAGGAAAAAGACAATTGCCAGTTAGTCAAATAAGGGCCAAGGGTGCTGGCCTGTATGGATTCATAACCGACCACCTGAGAAGAGGCGAAGCGCAAACAATGTATATCTGGGACATGGACGTTCCAGAAGGGGCTGCGCCAAGGGTCATCGCAAAAATAGAAGATGGTGTTTTTCAGGCTTTTGACGAACCAAAATTCAAGGCTTGGGCCGTGCAGCACGGTGGTAGGGGTGGGGATTCCGATATCTCCTGGTTCAGGAGAAACTTCCCTTCTAAATAAAACATCTATTTACACACATTGATTTGCCCATATTTACACAAGAGTTACACTACGCAACAATTATTTTCTGTATCTTTGATACCTAAGGGCTGGGTGCTTACCTGAGCCATGAAGCAACAAGTCCAAATACTCACAAGAAAGCAAGTCAATCACATGTCTACTCAAGACACCAGCAGATTGAACGAACTGCAGACAGCACTTCGTTCAAAGATGGCGGACAATAAGGCAATCGCCGATTCGTTCCGCGTCGAAGACGGCACCGTTGTCGTCTCTTCGGCACAAAAGAATGCGTTCGACAAGAACATGTCCGACATTCGCGAAATCAAGTCGCTCATCAGCGGCCTTGAGGCAATGAGCGAAGTCGAGTCGTGGGGCGGTTCGCAGGCCAAGGAGTCGGTTGCTCAGGCAGCCGCCGCACAGGCCCAGCAGTTCGGCACGGTCGAGACGCGCAGCATCGGCGAAGCGTTCCTTGCGTCGCCAGAGTTCAAGTCGTTGCAGAATGGCCGCGCGGGCGCCAACATGGCCGCTCCGTTCCAGTACAACGGTGGAATCCAAGTCAAGGACGTGTACACCACGCTCCCGACTGGCACTCTTGGCAACAACGCCAACGCAGTGTTCGGCACCGTGCAGCGTGACCCGATGATTGTTCCGCCGAAGCGCACCAAGAGAGTCCGTGACCTCTTCCCAGCGCGTTCGACGACCTCGACAGTCATCGAGTACTTCATCATGTCAGGCTTCACCAACAACGCCGCGATGGTCGCGGAGCGCGTTGGTAACCAGTTCGGCATCAAGCCGCAGTCCAGCATGTCCTTCACGGGCGCGCAGACTTCGGTCAAGACGATGGCCCACTGGGAAGCAGCACACCGCAACGTTCTCGCCGATGAGCCGCAATTGCGTGGCATCATCGACAACGAACTGATGTACGGTTTGCGCCTGCAGGAAGATGCGCAGATTCTGTTGGGCGACGGCACGGGCGAGAACCTTCTCGGCGTGTTGAAGACCCCAGGAATTCAGACCTACAACTGGTCGTCGGGTGCAAACGCAACGGCAAACGAAAAGGCTGACTCGCGTGCAGATGCTCTGCGCCGCGCTCTCACCTTGTCTGCTTTGGCGTACTACGAGCCATCAGGCATCGTCATTCACCCGAATGACTGGGAGAACATCGAACTGACCAAGGACGCGAACGGGCAGTATCTCATTGCCACGTCGGTTGCCCTTGGTGGTGAGCCACGAGTGTGGAGAACACCGTTGGTCGAGTCGGTTGCAATGCCAGAGGGCACGGCCCTTGTCGGTTCGTTCGGTCAGGGTGCGCAACTCTACGACCGCGAGCAGGCGAACATCCGAATTAGCGAGCAGCACGCGGACTTCTTCATCCGCAACGCCATTGTGATTCTTGCCGAACAGCGCCTTGCGCTGGCCGTCAAGCGTCCAGAGTCGTTCGTGCGTGTCTCGTTCGACAACGCCCCAGCCTGATAACGGCTGACGCGCAATAAGCGTCGCCCCCGCCCTAGCCGAGAAACATTCGGCGAAGGCGGGGGTGGTGCTTTATACTGGCACTTATGCAGATGCCACAGTTCACCACCGAAGAACTTGAAGAAATGACCAGTTATTTTCTTATTGCCGACCCAGAACAGGTGGAACTTGCAGAAACCCTTGCCACCATTTTATGCGAAGATGAAAGAGACAAGGGAACTGCCCATTTTCTTTATAAGTTTTATTATTCCTTGGAAGAAAACAAGGACGAATTATTGGACATGTTGAACCAGTTGAATATGGAATAAGGGTATTATTGGTCGTGGCGAAAAACAAGAATTTCACCTCAGAATTTGGCAGATTTGCCCTAAATACACGTTCCAATCCAGAAGTTTTTGAGACCTGGATGGGGTCGATGTATGGGCTTCCGCCTAAAACAACCAAAAGAAAAAAGCGCAGGAAATAATGGCCGTTATTAAGTTTGACCCACAACGGTTTGATGATGACCCCGCCGCTGCAATAAGGCTGATTAAAAACGTCAGTAATGCGACGAGAAATGCGTCATCGCTTACCCCTTCTGGCGAACTGTATTTTCACTTGGTCAAACTGGCAGAAGCAAAAAAGAGGTTCATCGAAGATACAAAATCTCTTCCCGAAAAAGACCGAGCCAAGGCGATTTTCGACATGATGAATAAGTGGCACGTAGATAATCCGCCACCAAAAATTGTCGCGAAGGCCACCAGTGTCGCAGAAAAGTTTGACATGGATTCACTGCTGACCAATCCAAAAGACATACAGGATGCAATCGATTTCCTTGGAATGAGTCCAAAATATTGGGATGAAAACAGTCTTAAAAAAGGGATTGAAGTAATCAAGGCAAGTGTAATAGCGAAGGCCCAAAAGAAAAACGAGAAGGCAAGCAATGAGTAACGAACCGCAAAACCTTGAAGAAATGATGGCGCGCTATGGGCGTGCGGTAATAGTTGTTGATGAGGATTCGGATGGAATTAAGGTCATGGGCATGGGAGGCGCACACAGCGTTGACTTTGAAGGAAAGCCCAAGCCTGGAGTCAAAAGACCAAAGAACGATGGTTTTGACCCAAATGAAGACGAAACAATAGAGGCCAAAGGCGATGGTTTCATGTGCAAGGCCTACAACAAGATGGTTGACCAAGCATGCCCAGAGTGCAAGGGTGGGTGCGCCCCAATGGGGTATAAGGAAGCAAAGGGTTTCATGTGCAAGGCCCAAAACAAGATGGTTGACGAAGCATGCCCAGAGTGCAAGGGTGGTTGCATGTCTATGGACTATAAAAACTATGAACTAGAGGACGAATTCGACTCGCACGGTTTTGAATTAAGCAACGATGAAAGAAAAGTTCTTTTCTATTTGTCAGAAATCGACGAAAACAAGTTTGAAGTTGATTATCCAAAAGAGAAGGATGAAGATTCTGCGGAAGAAATCAAGGTTTTGTTTGACGTTGGTTTCGCATTTGCAAGAAGGGCGCTTACAAATAGACGACGCAAGAAAAAGCGCAAATTGTTTGGCAAAGATG
>Ga0194126_10006748_pt1 | contig 16239 bp, 14 predicted proteins | sample TA2KigC150mmetaG_FD_148641 | JGI IMG/M metagenome (GOLD analysis project Ga0194126, IMG submission 148641) | Freshwater microbial communities from Lake Tanganyika, Tanzania - TA2015035 Kigoma Deep Cast 150m | ecosystem: Environmental > Aquatic > Freshwater > Lake | place: Tanzania: Lake... | reverse complement strand
CATCGACAGCGAGTTGCGCCAGATGGTCCTCGAAAACTGCTCGAGCGGCGAAATCTGTGCCGCCGCGCGCCGCAACGGCCTGCGCGTCCTCAGCGAAGACGGCTGGCGCCTCGTGCGTGCCGGTGTCACCACGCCCGAAGAAGTCCTGCGCGTGACCAAAGACCAAGTCGTCAATGCGCCGCCGCAGGAAACCTCGCCCGCCACCGAGACCGCCGACGCCCGGTCCGCCCGCAAAGCCCATGCCCTCGTTTCAGTATAAAGCCCTCCAGCTCGACGGTGGCCTGACCGAGGGCCAACTCGAAGCCGCCGGTCGGCAAGAAGCCTTCCGGCGCATGGACGAGCTGGGCCTGCGCCCCATCAAACTCGCCGAGCGCACCCCCGGCGCCGAGGCCACCGCCTCGCCTAGCCCGGGGCTCGCCCTCGGCGGGCTCACCCTCGGCGGCAGCGCCGAGCGGGTTTCCCCGCGCGCCCTCGAGAACTTCACGCGCCTGCTGTCGAGTTTGTTGGCCGCCGGCGTGCCGCTGAGCCGGGCCCTGGTCATCTTGCACAAAGAAGCTGCCAGCCCGGCGGCCAGCGCCAAGTGGAAGGAGATCCATGACCTGGTCATCGACGGCATGTCGCTCGCCGATGCCATGGCCAAGTCGCCCAAGGTCTTTCCACGTGTCTACGTCGCGATGGTGCAAGCAGGTGAGACCGGCGGGTTTCTCGACTTGGTGTTGGCGCAGATCGCCGACTTCCAGTCGCGCGAGAAGGAGCTGCGGTCGAAGGTCCTCACGGCCATGCTCTACCCGATCATCCTCCTGGTCTTGGCGTTGGGCGTGGTCGTCTTCCTCCTCACCTTCTTCATCCCGCGGTTCCAGTCCGTGTTCGCCGGCTTCGGCGCCGCCCTGCCCTTGCCCACCCAGATCGTCGTCTCCGCCAGCGACACCGTCCGCGCCTACGGGCCGCTGGTGCTCATCTGCCTGGTCGTGGGCGGGTTCCTGCTGCGCCATTGGGTCGCGTCCGAGTCGGGCCGGCGCGTGTGGGAAGGGCTCGTCCTGCGCGCACCCGTGCTCGGCTCGCTGGTGGCCCAGTTCGCCATGGCGCGCTTCTGCCGGATGCTCGGCACGTTGCTGGGCGCCGACGTGCCTTTGGTGCAGGCCCTCAACGTCGCCCGCCGATCCATCGGCAACCAGATCCTCGTCGATGCCGTCACGCAATCGATCGAGCGGGTCCAGGAAGGCGGCCAACTCGGCGCCAGCTTGGCCGACTGTCAGGGCCTGTTCCCGCGCTCCGTCCTCGAGATGATCTCCGTAGCCGAAGAGAGTAGCCGCTTGGACGAAGAGCTCGTCCGCATTGCCAACGTGACCGAGGGCGACCTCGACCGCGCGCTGAAGACGGCGGTGGCGTTTGCCGAGCCGCTCATGCTGTTTGTAATCGCCGGGTTCATCGGCGCCATCTTTATCAGCATGGTCCTCCCCATCTTTACCCTGCAGCAATACATCAAATAAACCCCATCCAACCCATCTGAACCGAGACGCACACACCTCGCCCTCCCTAGAATGAAAACTACCGCCGGGCCACTCACCCGCCCCCAAGCCGCGCGCCGCTCGCGCCGGAGAGGCTTTACCCTCATCGAGCTCCTCTTAGTGCTGGTCATCCTGGGCGTCTTGGCCGCCATCGTCGTGCCCAAGTTCGCCGGCCGCACCGAACAGGCCAGAATCACCGCCGCCCAGACGCAAATCGCATCCTTCAGCACCGCCCTGGACGCTTACGAAGTCGATAACGGCTACTACCCAAAGGGCAAAGACGGCCTGATCGATCTCATCGAGCAACCGCGCGACACGCCCAACTGGCACGGGCCTTACCTCAAAGACGTCCCCCAAGACCCCTGGGGCAACGATTACCTCTACGAGTGTCCGGGCAAGAATAACCCCAGCTCCTACGACCTCATGTCCATGGGCCCAGACGGACGCGTAGGCGGCGACGATGACATCACCAACTGGCAAACCAGTGGCCCGCGCCGCTAGCCAAGGGCTTCGGCGCGCGTTCACCTTGGTCGAGTTGATGCTCGTCATGACTCTGCTCACCGTCGTGATCTCCGTCGCCGCACCCTCCCTGGCCGCGTTCTTCCGCGGGCGCACCCTCGAATCCGAGGCGCGGCGACTGCTGGCGCTGACCCGTCATGGCCAGAGCCGCGCCGCCTCCGAAGGCCTGCCCATGGTCCTGTGGATCGATGTCGACACTGGCACCTACGGCCTCGCGGAGCGATTCCCCATCGACGGCTACGACCCCAAAGCGGTCCAGTTTCAAGCCGACCGCGACGTGCGGATCGAGGTGATCGCGCCTGCCAACGACCCCGCCCTCGCCGCCTCCACCCGCGCCAGTGGCACGCTCACCGCCCAAACCACCGCGCGCACAACCTCGCCCCTGCTCGCCACCCAACCCAACGAATCCGACATCTACTTCCTGCCCGACGGCTCGATCGGCGAAGCCAGCCTGCCCGCCATCCGACTCCTGGACCGTGACGATCGCGAACTGTGGCTCTCCCTGGCGCAGCATCGGTTGTACTATGAGATTGGCAATCAAACCAACGATTGGATCGCCACCTACCGCTGACCGGGCTCGCGCTGGCTTCACGCTCGCTGAAGTGCTGGCCGCCTTGTTGTTCATGGCCATCGTCATCCCAGTCGCCATCCAAGGCCTGCGCATCGCCGGCCAGGCCGGTGTCGTGGCCGAACGCAAAACCGCCGCCGCGCGCGTGGCCGAACGGATCCTGCTCGAGAGCGTCCTCACCACCAACTGGAACGTCTCTGCCCAAACCGGGGCCCTCTTCGAGGGGTCTCGCGAATACCGCTGGACCTTGCGCAACGACGAGTGGGGCTTCGACCCGAACCAGAGCACCTTCCGGCTACTCACCGTCGAGGTCGAATACCCCGTGCAAGACCGGGCTTACTGGGTCCGCCTGAGCACCTTGGTGGACAGCTCCCAATAACCTCATGCTCCCCCTGCGCGCCCACCCGTCCCCCCTGCTCGACACGGCCCTCGTGGCCCGAGCGGGCGCGCCCCGCTCACGCCAATTCCACCGCCGCGCCTTCACGCTCCTCGAAGTGCTGGTGGCCGTCGCCATCTTCGCGATCGTCCTCGCCGCCATCAACACCGTCTTCTATAGCGCCCTGCGCCTGCGCCAAAAGACCGTCGCCGCCCTCCAAGAATCGCTGCCCGTCCACCAAGCCCTCAACCTCTTGCGTCGCGACCTCCAGGGCGCCCTGCCGCCCGGCCAGGGCTTGGCCGCCTCCTTCCGCGTCGGCGCCGTCGGCACGGGCCTGGTCCTAGCCCAAAACATGGGACTCGAATTCTTCACCTCGACGGGCGCACTCACCGACACCGCCCCTTGGGGTGAAGTCCAGAAGGTCACTTACCAACTCCTCGAGCCCTTGAACTCCGGCGGCACCAACCGCCTGGACCTGGTCCGCAGTGTCACCCGCAACTTGCTCAGTACCGTGGCCGAAGAGCCCCTCGACCAGTGGCTCCTCAGCAACGTCCAAACCCTCGAATTCGCCTGCTTCGACGGCACCGAGTGGCGCGATACCTGGGACACCACCCTCGGCGACACCGGACTGCCCCAGGCCGTCTTGGTCCGGATCCTGACGGCGCCCCAGGCGCTGCCGGACCATCTCTCGCCCGTCCTCCCCGGCGACCTGGCCCCGATCGAGCTGATCGTCCCGCTCCTCATCCAGGCCCGCACCAACCAAACCGAGACCACCCAAGGTCAGCCGTGATGCGCCTGACCCCCAGCCAACACCCCACCGCAACCGGCTCACCCCCGCGTCAACCGGCACGGCAGCTCCTGCCCCTCCGAGGGTCGGTCCTCATCATCGTGTTGTGGGTCGCCCTAGGCCTGGTCACCCTCACCCTCTACTTCGCCAACTCGATGAGCTTCGAGCTCCGCGCCGCAGACAACCGCGCCGCTGCCTTAGCGGCCGACCAGGCCATCGACGGGGCCGCGCGTTACCTGAGCTATGTCTTGTCCACCCTGGCCACCAACGGCGTCCTGCCCGACCTCACCGCCTACCAATACGCCGCCGTCCCGGTCGGTGAGGCCACCTTCTGGCTCCTGGGCCGGGATACTAACAACTGGCAGGCCGGCCCCCACTTCCCTACCTTCGGCCTCGTCGACGAAGGCTCGAAACTCAACTTGAACATCGCCACCGCTGCCATGCTCGAGCAACTCCCACGCATGACGCCCGAGTTGGCGGCCGCCATCGTCGATTGGCGAGACGCCGACGACGAAGTCTCGGCCAGCGGCGCGGAGATCCAGACCTACGCCCTCCTGCGCCCAGCCTATGCCTGCAAGAACGCTAACTTCGATACGACCGACGAATTGCGCTGGGTCTTCGGCGCTACCCTCGAACTGCTCTACGGCGAGGACGCCAACCTCAACGGCACCCTCGAGCCGAGCGAAAACGACGGCGAACTCAGCGCCCCGTACGATAACCGCGACGGCCGACTCGACCCGGGCTTGCTCGAGTACGTCACCGTCTACAGCCGCGAGCCCAACACCCGCAGCGACGGCTCCGACCGCATTAACATCAACCCCGTCAACACAGCCCAGCTCACCGCCCTCCTCCAAACCAACCTCAGCTCCGCCCGCCTTAACCCCGTCCTAGCCCAACTCGGCCTGGCCGGCGGCGCACCCGCCGGCGGCGGAGGCCGAGGCGGAGCAGGCGGTGCCGCCGCCGCCGCCGCCGCCACCCCCTCCTTCGCCAGCCCGCTCGAGCTGTGTGTCCGCGGGGGCCTCACGACCGAAGAATTCGCCCTCGTTGCGAACGACCTGACCGCCACCAACAGCTCTTACCTCGACGGACGCATCAACATCAATACCGCCAGCGCCGCCGTGCTCGCTTGCGTCCCCGGCATCGGCTCCGAAAAGGCCCAGGCCGTCGTCGATTACCGCCGCTCTAACCCCACCGCCTTGACCTCCGTCGCTTGGTTGCGTGACGCGCTGGCCGATGACGCCGCCGCCATCAGGGCCGGACCTTACGTCACCACCCAAGCCTTCCAGTTCTCGGCCGATGTCGCCGCCGTCGGCCCCTACGGCCGCGGCTACCGTCGGACCCGGTTCATCTTCGATACCAGCGACGGCACCCCCAAAATCGTCCACCGCCAAGACCTGGGCCACCTCGGCTGGGCCCTCGGCCAGGAGGTCCGCCAAGCCTGGCTCCTGGCGCAACAATCCCGATGACCACCCCGCTCAAGTCCGCCCCCTTCAGCTTCGCTTGGCTCAATCGCCGGCGCACCACCGGTCTCCTCGGCCTCACCCTCGACGGCGGCCGGCTCGATGGCGTCGTCCTCCGCCGCACCAATGGCTCCCTTCAGCAGCACCAATGGCTCTCCGTTGCCCTGTCCTTAGACCCCTTGACCAACGATCCCGAGTTGGTCGGACGCGAGATCCGTAATCACCTCGACGCCGCCAACGTCCGCGAACGCCGCTGCGTCGTCGGCCTGCCCTTGAAATGGGCCCTCACCGCCCATACTCAGGTCCCCAACCTGCCCGACAACGACCTCCCCGGCTTCCTCCAACTCGAAGCCGAACGCGGCTTTCCCTGCGACGTCGACACCCTCCAGTTGGCCACCTCCCAATACCAGACCGCCGCCGGCGAACGCCATGCCACCCTCGCCGGCGTCCCACGCAACCACCTCGCCCTCCTTGAACGCGTCCTCCGCGCCGCCGGCCTCAAACCCCTCAGCTTTACCCTCGGCCTCACCGTCCTCCAACCCCTCGGCGCTACCGCCTCCAACGGCGTCCTGGCCCTGGCCATCGGCGAAACTCAAGTGGGCCTCCAAGTCACCGCCGGAGGTGGGGTCGTCGCCCTGCGCGCGCTCGAAGGGGCTCTCGAGACCGAAGGCGGACAGCGCCACCTGCGAGCCGACATCGTCGCACGCGAAATCCGCATTACCCTCGGCCAGTTGCCCGCCGCCTTGCGCGACACCATCCGCCGCGTCCGTATCTTCGGCCCACGCGACCTGGCTCAAAAACTCGCCGACGAAATCGACCTGCGCCTCGAATCGCTGAGCCTCAAGGTCGAACTCGTCACCGCTTACCACCCAGGCGACTTCGCCGCCCAACTCCCCCCAGCCGCCACCGTCTCGTCCGCCTTCAGCCTCGCCGCTAACCAGTTGGCCGGCCCCGGCGCCACCCTCGAGTTCCTCCCCCCTCGAGTCAACGCCTGGCAGCAATTCCTCGCCCGCTACTCCGCCGGCAAACTCCAACGCGCCGGCCTCGCCGCCGCGGCCCTCGCCCTCCTCCTGGCCGTCGTCTTCCTTTACCCAGAGTGGCAACTGGCTCGCTTGCGCTCCCAATGGACCAAGATCGGCCCCGCCGTGCGCGAGCTCGAGGCAGTGCAAAAACAGGTCCGCCTCTTCCGCCCTTGGTTCGACGACTCCGTTCGCAGCCTGAGCGTCCTGCGCCAAGTAACCGAGGCCTTCCCGGAGGACGGTGGCGTGACCGCCAAGACCCTCGAACTCCGCGGCCCCACCCGCGTCTCTTGCGCCGGCGTGGCCCGCGACCACCCCACCCTCCTCAAAACCCTCGATAAACTCCGCGCCGCACCCCGCGTCTCCGACCTCAAGGTCAATGTCATCCGCGGCAAGTCTCCCATGCAGTTTACCTTCGATTTCCACTGGACCGATGGAGGCGGCGATGAACATTAAAAACCGACAACAACTCCTCACCCTCGCGGCCCTCGTTGCCGTCGCCCTCTTCGTCGGCGACCGCCTCCTCTTCTCCCCCCTCGTCAGCTTGTACAAAAGCCGAGCCGCCCAACTCGCTGAACTGCGCCAACGCGTCACCACCGGGGAACGCCTGCTCGCCCGGGAACCAGCCATCCGCAACCGCTGGGCCCATATGCGTACCAATACCCTCCCCGCTAACCCGTCCGAAGCCGAACAAAAGGTCCTGCGCTCCTTCGACCTCTGGTCCCAGGCCAGCCGCATCAGCGTCACCTCCATCACCCCACAGTGGCGCCGCGAGCCCGAGGATTATCTCACCCTCCTCTGTCGCGTGGACGCCTCGGGCAGCCTCCCCGCCCTCAGCCGTTTCCTCTACGACATCGAACACGACCCCATGGCCCTCAAACTCGAGTCCCTCGAACTTACCGCCCGCGACAAAGACGGCCAACAACTCACCCTCGCCTTGCTCGTCAGCGGCCTCATGCTCTCGCAACCCGAACCCGCAGCCCGTCGCGAATGAATCACCCCGCCACATACCACCCAAACTCGCCCCTGACCCGCCCCCAGGCCCATCGAGCCAAGGGCCTCCTAGGCCTCATCTTGGCCGGTGGGCTCGCCCTGGCCGCGCAAGAACTGCCTGCCCCCATCCCGCCCACCCCCCCGCCAGCCACCGGGTTCGACGCCTTCAAGCTCGTGACCGACCGCAACATCTTCAACCCGAATCGGTCCGCGCGGTCCGACCGCCGCGAAGTCCGCGAAGCCCAGCCCCGGCGCGTCCAGACCGATACCATCTCCCTGCTCGGCACCATGATCTATGAGCAGGGCCAGTTCGCCTATTTCGACGGCAGTAGCTCGCAGTACCGTAAAGCCCTCAAACCGGCCGATAGCATCGGAGGCTGCAAGATCACCCGCATCGCCCCAAACCTCGTCCAACTCGAGATCGATGGCCAACCCCTCGAGTTGCGCGTCGGGATGCAGTTGCGACGCGAAGACGGCGGCCCCTGGGACCTCGTGGCCCAGCCCGAGCCTTTCGCCCGGACCAGTACCCCCACCACCGAGGCCGGATCCGCGAGCACCGCTGCCGCCGGGAAACCCGCAACTGGCCCCTCGACGGGGAGCGACGAAAGTGAAATATTGAGACGCTTAATGCAAAAGCGCGAACAGGAGCTCAACCGATGAAGACCATCCAAATCATCCTCCAAGTGGCCGCCCTCGCCGCCACCCTCTCTGCCCTGGCCGCCGATCCGCCCGCTAGCCCACCGGCCCAAGACCAGACTCCCCCACCCCCAGCCACCACCCCCGCTTCCCCTCCAGACCCGCTCCCGCCACCCGTCGCCCCGCCGCCGGTCGACGAATCCATCAACCCGCCCCCCGCGCCGGCCACCCCACCCGCCGCCGCGCCCGCTACCCCTGCCCAGGTCGCACCAGGGGAGAAAGGGCTCCGCCTCAACTTCCGCAACGTCCCACTCGACATGGTGCTCAACCACCTCAGCGAAGCGGCCGGCTTCGTCATCGTCCTCGAAACCGAAGTCAAGGGCCGTGTCGACGTGTGGAGCAACCAACCCCTCAACCAAGACGAGGCCGTCGATCTGCTCAACACCGTCCTCAACAAGAACGGCTACGCCGCCATCCGTAACGGGCGCATGCTCACCATCGTCAACCGAGACGAAGCCAAGAAACGCGACATCCCCGTCCGCGTGGGCAACCAGCCCAACGACATCCCCAAGACCGAGGAGATGGTCACCCAAATCATCCCCGTCCGCTACGCCAATGCCGTCCAGATGACCCGCGACCTCCAGCCCCTCCTCCCCACCTACGCCACCCTCACCGCCAACGAAAGCGGTAACGCCCTCGTTCTCACCGATACTCAGTCCGACATCCGTCGCATGGTCGAAATCGTCCGCGCCCTCGATACCTCCATCTCCACCATCTCCGCCATCCGCGTCTTCCCCCTCGTCTACGCCGACGCCAAAGAACTCGCCAACATCGTCAGAGAACTGTTCCCAGCCCCCAGCGGCACCAGCGGCCGGGGCGGCCGCGGCGGCGACGACCCTCGCGCCCAAATGATCGCCCGCTTCATGGGCGGCGACGGTGGCCGCGGCGGCGGTGGCGAACCCACCGGCGCCATCGGCGCCAGCGAGGCCCGCCAGGCCGCCTCCCGCGTCACTGCCGTCGCCGACGAACGCACCAATTCTCTCGTCGTCAGCGCCCCCGAAGAGTTGGTGCCCACCATCGATAACCTCGTGCGCGAGATCGACACCAACGCCGAAAACATCACCGAACTGCGCGTCTTCCGCCTCAGCTTCTCCGATCCTCAGGAAATGGCCGACCTCCTCAGCCAACTCTTCCCCGATGAAACCCGCTCCCAAACCACCCGCTCCGCCATCCAATTCCGCGGCGGTCCCGGCGGTCCCGGCGGCCCCTTTGGCGGCTTCGCCTTCGGCCGCGGCGGCGGCGCCGGCAACCAAGCCAACACCAGCGAGCGCGCCCGCCAAAAAGGTCGCGTGCTCGCCGTCCCCGATCTGCGCACCTCCTCGGTCATCGTCAGTGCCGCCAGCGATCTCATGCCCCAAATCGCCGAGATGATCGCCCAACTGGATGCTAACCCAGCCAAGAAACAGAGGGTGTTCGTCTACTCGCTCGAGAACGCCGACGTCACTCAAGTCGAGCAAGTCCTGCGCGATATGTTCGACCGCGGCACCACCGGCAACCGTTCCTCCTCAAGCCAAAACAATAGCGCACTCACCACCCGCAGCCGCCAAAACCAAGGGACCGCCACCGGCACCCGAACCGGCACCACCGGCTTCGGCGGCGGCGGCTTCGGCGGCGGTGGCACCACCGGAGGCGGACGCTCCTTCTAGATCCGCCCCGGCCGACCATCAAGGGCCACCGGCCTGACCGTCCAGTGGCCCCACACCCACCCAACTCCCACCCCACCGCCATGACACCCGTCCCGACTCTCAACCGCGCCTCCCGCCTCGCCACCACCCTCCTCGCCCTGGGCCTCGGCGCCGCTGCCCACGCCCAGTTCCCACAGACGCCCCAGTTCGGTGGCCAAGGCCAAACCCGCTCCCGCTCCACCGCCGCCGGCTCGACCCGCCAGTACTACAACAACAGCACGATCGGCGACGCCATGATCTCCGTCGACCCCGAGTCGCGCCGCATCATCGTCATCACCGACGACGAAACCAGCGAGTACGTCGGCCAAGTCATCACCAACCTCGACCGCCCCAAACCCCAAGTCCTCATCAAGGTCGTCTTCCTCGAAGTCACCTACAACAAGAGCTCCGACGTCGGCCTCGAAGGCGGTTTCCGCAAGAAAATCGATAGCTCCACCACCGGGACCGGCGCCAATGCCTTCGGCCTCTCGGGCCTCAACGCCGTCGGCGGTACCAACGCCCTCGCCAACGTCTTCGGCCAGCCCGTCACCAGCTTCGCCCCCACCCCGCCAGGCGCCGGCCTCTACCAAGTCCTCGGCCAAGATTACCAGGTCACCCTCCGCGCCATCGCCCAGGCCGGCAACGCCGAAGTCCTCTCCCGCCCCTCCGTCCTGGCCCGCAATAACCAACCTGCCACCATCACCGTCGGCCAATCCGTCCCCCTCATCAGCAACGTCCGCTACGATAACTTCGGCAACGCCCTCTACTCCCCAACCTACACCGACGTCGGCATCATCCTCCGCGTCACACCCTTCATCACCACCGACGGTATGGTCGAAATGATCGTCGCCCCAGAGCTCTCCTCGATCTCCGCCACCGATAAAGTCCCCATCGGCGCCGGCGTCGAAGTCCCCGTCATCGACAAACGCTCCGCCGATACCGTCGTCGTCACCCCCGACGGTCAACCCGTCATCATCGGCGGCCTCATGGGCCGACAGAAATCCGTCCGCGACAGCAAAATCCCGCTCCTGGGAGACATCCCCCTCCTCGGCAATGCCTTTAAGCGTAAGGCCCGCGCCGAAGCCAAAACCGAACTGCTCATCTTCTTGACCCCACACATCGTTCAGGCCCCGTCCCAACTCGCTGCCCTCTCCGACAGCGAACGCAGTAAGTCCACACTTGTCCCCAAAGCCTTCACTGAACAGGAACTGGACGAGTTCCTCGATAAACTCCCCTCCCGTCCAGACGAGCAGTCCAGCCCACCGCCACCACCCAGCAGCACCCCCCAACCCCAACCTCGTAACTCCTCCTCAGACTCGAATCTCATCCGCCAACGCTACTGACCCACCCGCGCACCGCCCGCTCCCCCAACAGACCACTCCCCATCATGAACCTGTCTCGTCGTAGCCTGCTGGTCTACGGACTGCTCCTCGCTGCCTGGGCCGTCACGCTCGCCTGGCAGGTCGTCGAGCACCTCCGCGTCCGCAAGTCCGCCCGCGCCGCCCTCATCGTCCGCGCCAAAGACATCTCGAATACCGTCGGCCTCGTCCTCCGATCCCAACGCCGCTTCGGCGGCATCATCTCCAAAGACCGCCTCGAATCCGCCCTCGACGCCCTCGTGCGCCAAGGCGACGTCATCTCGATCGCCCTCCTCAACACCGCCGGCGACGTCGTCGCCTCCGCCGGCGCCCCCGTCGACCTCGAACCCCAAGACCTCGTCCGCTCCGAAGTCCACTGGGCCCGACACAGCGTCACCCTCGCCAACCTCGTCGACCTCGGCACCAACGTCACCCAAGACCTCGGCGGCCCTAACCCCACCATCGTCCTGCCCCGCCGCGAGGGCTTCGGCCCCGGCGACACCAACCGCCCTCCACCCGCACCCCCAGGACCACCGCCAGATCCCACCCTCACCGCCGACTCCAACGACCGCGCACGCTTTTCACCGCCCGACGGCCGCCCCGGCCCGCGAGGTCCCCGCGACGGCCGCCCCCCCTTTGGCCGGCCCTTCTGGATGACCGAAGCCGAGTACAAAGCCGTGATCGAAAAACAAGGCGTCCACAGCTTCGTCATCGTCCTGTCCATGCAAACCGTGCGCGCGGTCGCTAACCAGGATTTCTGGCTCCGTTCCCTCATCGGCGCACTCGGCGCACTCGCCGTCGGCGGCTTGGCCGTCGCCTGGCGCAACGTCACCAAATCCTCCGACCTCCAAATCCGCCTCATCCGCGCCAGCGAACTCAACCTGCGCCTCAAAGAGATGAACCTCGCCGCCGCCGGCCTCGCCCACGAAACCCGTAACCCCCTCAACATCATCCGCGGCCTCGCCCAGATGATCTCTAAACGCCCCGATGTCCCCGCCGAACTCCAAACCAAATCCCGTGACATCATCGACGAAACCGACCGCGTCACCGCCCAGTTGAACGAGTTCATCAACTACTCCCGCCCCCGCGAGGTGCGCCGCTCCACCCTCGCCCTCAGCCCGCTCGTCAGCGAAGTCGTCCGCGCCCTGAGCGCGGACCTCGAGGAGAAAACCATCCGCCTCCAACCGACCGACGTCGCCCTCACCATCGAGGCGGACGAACAAATGCTCCGCCAGGCTCTCTTTAACCTCCTCCTCAACGCCGTCCAGGCCGTCGACCCAGGCGGCGAAATCCAAATCGTCGCCGAGAAACACGACGCCGGCCACGCCTTCCTCGAAGTCCGCGATAACGGCCCCGGCGTGCCCCCCGATCGCCGCACCGAGATCTTTAAACCCTACGTCACTTCGACCGCCAAAGGCACCGGGCTCGGCCTCGCCGTTGTCCAGCAGATCGTCCTGGCCCATAGCTGGGAGGTCGAGTGCCTCCCCAACGAACCGCGCGGTGCCCGCTTCCGCATCTCCCACCTGCGCCTCGTCTCCTAACCCCCCATGCCGCCCAGCCCGGGCAAACTCCCCGCCAAACCCGCCTGCATCCTGATCGTCGACGACGACCCCGGGCAACGCAGCTTGCTCGACTCCTTCTTGCGCGGCCAAGGCTTCGATACCCTCCCGGTCGGCTCCGGCGAAGAAGCCCTCGCCATCCTCAAAACCGCCCCCATCCAGATGATGATCTCCGATGTCCGCATGCCGGGCATCTCCGGCCTGGACACCCTCCGCCAAGCCCGCCAAGCCCACGCTGTCTTGCCTGTCCTCCTGGTAACCGCCTACCCCGAGGTCCGCGACGCCGTCGGCGCCATGCGCGATGGAGCCGTCAATTACCTCGAAAAACCCATCGACCTCGAAGAACTTCTCGCCTCCGTCCGCAAAGCCCTCGGACTCGAACCCGAGCCCAGCCCCACCGCTCCCCTCGACCGCCCCTTGCCCGAGCACGTCATCGCCCGTAGCACCCTCATGCAGGCCGTCTTTCGCGATGCCGCCCTAGTCGCCGGCTCCGACAGCCGGATCCTGCTCACCGGCGAAAGCGGTGTCGGCAAAGAAGTCGTGGCCGACGTGATCCACGCCTGGAGCCCGCGCGCCCGTGGCCCCTTGCTCAAAGTCAACTGCGCGGCCATCCCCGACGACCTCCTCGAGAGCGAGCTCTTCGGCCATGAAAAAGGCGCCTTCACGGGCGCGGTCGCCCAGCGCATCGGGCGATTCGAGGAGGCCGATCCAGGCACGATCCTGCTGGATGAAATCAGCGAAATGTCGCCGCGCCTGCAGGCCAAGCTCCTGCGCATCACCCAAGACGGCCGCTTCCAGCGCGTCGGCTCGAACGCCGAGCGCCACACCCATGCACGCCTGCTCGCCGCCACCAACCGGAACCTCGAACGGGAGGTCGCCCAAGGTCGCTTCCGCGAAGATCTCTTCTACCGCCTCAATGTCATGGAGATCTATGTCCCCCCCTTGCGCGAGCGCCAGGCCGACATCTTGCCTCTCGCCAGCCACTTCGTCGCTACCTTCTCCAACCGCCGCGCCCGTTTTTCCTCGGCCGTGGCCGAGTGCCTCGAACAGTACCCTTGGCCCGGCAACGTCCGCGAGTTGCGCAACGCCATGGAACGAGCCACCCTCCTTTGCCACGGTGAACTCATCCTCCCCCAACACCTCCCCCAACGCCTCCGCCTCCCCGCCCAGCCGCCCCCCCCCGAATCCACCCTGTCCGCCAACCGCCTCGAAGACATCGAGCGCGAGTCCATCCTCCAAGCCCTCCGCGACAACCACTTCAATCGCACCGAGACCGCCCGAGCCCTCGGCATCAGCCGCCGTGCCCTCCTCTACAAACTGAGCCGCTTCCGCGACCTCGGCTACCCCGTCGATCCCCAGCCCCAACTCGAGTGAACTCAGCACCGTCTACAAACCCGGCTAATCCTGTGCCGCCTGCAGTCGCACCAGCACACCGCCCCTTCGCGGCACCGTAGCCGAGAACTCAGCGGCAAAAAGGCCGAGGTCCTCGTGTCGCCACAGATCGCGCACGCGTTGCGAGCCAGTGAGGCCTAGGGCGGCCCAGCGGGCCGTGACGCGCGCAGCCAGTTCGCCGCTGTTGAACAGGCCCACCGCCTTGCTGCCATCGGCCAGGTCCTTGACCATGACGAATGTCTCTTCGTCGGCGGCGAGGACCCGGGCGCATTGGCCGAGCGGGTCTTGGTCGATGGCGATCACCTCTGGATTGCACAGCACGTTGAGGGTGAACTCGTCGAGCCGACCCATGTCCCCACTGTAAAACAGCGGCGCCGCCATCAGACACCACAGCGACATGAAGGCGTACTGTTCCGTGGGTGATATCGGGCACCGACTCGGCTCGCCCATCCCGCGGGCGTTGCCGATAAACCCGATCTGGATGTAGTCCGGGTCGTTCCAACTGCCCGGTCTCGAGTGCGCGCGATACTCGGCATTCTTGAGAGCCACCTCGAAGATGCGGTCCAGCTCGAATCCCAGGTCGCCCGCCGTGCGCCAGCAATGCCCCCCAACCTCGGCACCCCACTCCCACACGTTGCCCATGCCGTATTGGCAGAGGTTAAAGACGATATCGCGCGGCTGTCGCTCGAGGAGGTCGCCCATCAGACGATAGGGCTTCTTGAACTTAGCCAACTGCGGCTCCGGATCTTTCTGGGCGATCTGCCCGTAGGAACACCAGTCGTACTTGAGGAAGTCAAAACCCCACGCCGCGAACTGGCGCGCATCCTGTCCCTCATGCTCGAAGCTGCCCGCAAACCCGGCACAAGTCAGCGGGCCGGGTGAGGTATAAAGCCCCGCCTTCAGCCCCCGGGCGTGGATGTAGTCCGCCAACGCCTTCATGTCCGGGAAATGCCGGTTCGGAATCAGGTTGCCCTGCGCGTCCCGCAGCGGACCCACCCGCAGGGGGTCACGGTGTTTGGGCGCGTTCATCCAGCAATCGTCGATGTTGACGTATTGATAGCCCACGTCGGCCATGCCGCTGCGGATCATCACGTCGGCCGCCTCGCGCATGAGTTGATCCGTGATCCGATCGTAGTGCGTGTACCAATGGTTCCAACCCATCGGCGGCGTCAACGCCAACGTGTCGCCGCAGACGATCTCGATCGTGCGCGCAGCGCGACCATGGGCGTTGGCGGCCTCGAGCGTGACCAGGTACTTGCCGCGCCGGTCAACCCGCCCAGTCACGATGCCGGTGGCCGAATCCAGTTCGAGCGAGGCCGGCAAATTCGCCGCGGTAAATCGGATGGGACGCTCGCCGGTCGTAGGGATCCGATATAGAAACGGGTTCCCCGGCCGGCAGCCATAGACGCTTGGGCCATTGATGCGCGGCCCCGGGCCCGGTTTCGGAGTGAGCACGACCGCTTCGTCCCGGGGAACTGGGCGGTCGATGACCTGCGGCTTCGCGCCACTGACCAGGAAGCGTGCATCGGCCCAATTAGCGTGGTCGAAGTCGATGCCGTCGCCCCCATCGTTCACCAGCAGGACGAGCGTTTGGACCCCTTTGAGGTCCAGGTCAAGGGGCTTGCCAGGTTGACCCAGCCGCATCAAGCCGGAGTCCCAGAGGCGCCGACCGTCGCCAACCACCCGGAATGAGACCGAGGCCTTTGCGTTGCCGGCGTTGTCGTCCACGCCGACCGTCGCTTGGAACCGGTCGGCCCCCCCAGCCAGCTCCAGCCAGCAGGTGCTGCGGGCATGGGTCCCCACGCCGCGCTCGTATTGGTGCCCGCCGATGGCCATCGGTTTGCCGGTGACGGCCTGGTTGGCCCGGGGTTGGCCCCAGCCGGAATGCATCTTGCCCAGGTCCAGCTCGCTGAGCCAGACCGTCTCCACGGCGGCACCTGACCAGACCATCAACAGGGCGGAGAGTAAAAGATGAGGTTTCATATGCATGCTAGTCTTGTGGGCGAACTTGCGCGGCTAAGCTGCGCCTCTCCTTGATCTGCATCAAGTCCTCCAGCACACCGCTGCAACGCGCCACTCCGAGGCGATCCTCCGCGGCAACACCGCCAGCACGACGACCGATGTGCAGCCGGAAGAGCTTCCTCTGCTCACGAGATAGCCCCTACCTGCAGGTCCCGTAACGCACTCAACCCCGCCAACGGCGCCCCCCCACCCCGAATCGGCCGTGCCCCGCTCCGACGCTTCGACCCAAACCGCTCCCGATGCGCCAACCACACCTCATCTACAAACCCCTTCGACCCCAACACCACCCCGTCCGTCAGGTGCCGTATCCGCAGTCGC
>Ga0194126_10006740_pt1 | contig 16259 bp, 18 predicted proteins | sample TA2KigC150mmetaG_FD_148641 | JGI IMG/M metagenome (GOLD analysis project Ga0194126, IMG submission 148641) | Freshwater microbial communities from Lake Tanganyika, Tanzania - TA2015035 Kigoma Deep Cast 150m | ecosystem: Environmental > Aquatic > Freshwater > Lake | place: Tanzania: Lake... | reverse complement strand
AAAGTGCGCGCTCTGCTGGGTCGCAACGGTTTCAAAAATGTGCAGATCCACCAAGATTTGGCGCATCGCGACCGCATCGCCGTCGGTCAAAAATAATTCAGAGCAGCAGGTTGCCTGTTGGGTCGAGGGTGACTTGTCGACCGACCCATTCGTCGGTGCAGAGACTTTGCGCGACTTGTGGATCTTTTGAAGTCGCCCAGGCGCGCCGCGAATCGCCGAGCAGTGTCGAGGCGATTGCGGTCTCGGGTTTCCCGTCGCGGTCGTGCATCACCGTGTAGGCCTCGATTTTCGCCGGCCCGACCAGACTCGTGGCAGCCTCGGCGGCAGTCACCAGTTCGCGTTTCGGCAACGCGTCGATTTCGGCCTGTGGCGATGCGTGACGATACGAGTTCTTGCCCGGCGAGTTCGAATAGACACCAAAGGAGTGCTTGGTCGCATAGCCACCATTGGCCCAGATGAAACCATCTTCGTTTTTGTCGGCGGTCTGGCGAAGTTCGGTGATCATCGTGGCGATTGCGTGCATCACATAGTTGTTCCATGGTCCGCCGGCGAACGAAAGACCGCCCGTGATCGTGAGTTGACGATCGATCGACAGGCCGAGTGACTGCGCGCCGAGTTGAACCGCCGATGGAAAACACGAATAAAGATCGATCAGGCGAAAGTTGTCGATAGATTTTTCGGCAAGTTGGCAGGCCAGTCTTCCGCCAAGTTGTACGGCTGGCGTCTCGGCGAACGAGTGGCGGTTCGAGATGTAGTAGTGCTCGTGGCAGTCGGTGCCAGAAATCGGGAACACCCATTTTGATCGCGGCACGCCGAGTTGCTCCGCTTTTTCGACGGAGCAGATGATCAGCGCCGCCGCCATGTCGACCTGGTTGTTCGAGTTCATTCGCTTTCGATAGGGCAGACCGATCATTCGATTCGACGGCGTGACCTCGAGAATTTCCTTGGTGGTGAAAGCGCTCCTGCTCCAGGCAAATTCGTTTGTTTTTGCGACGCCACTGAAACGCGACCAAAGATCGCCGATGTGGTTTTCGTGCTCGCCAACCGAGCGGCCGGCCCGCGCGCGAAGGGCCGACTCGAACATCGGGTAGATCTGCACGGGCAAGATGATCTGTCGGGCGATCTCGGTTTCGCTGCTCATCGCCGCATCGTCGACGATCGTCGTCGGAGCGATTTTCTCTGCTTCAGGTTCGGGCGACGACCACGAAAGCGAAAAGTTCTCACGCTGCGCTCGAGCGCGCGAATTTGAGGCTTCACCACCCGCGACGATCGCGATGTCGAGCTCACCTTTTTGTATTTGCAAGGCGAGTTTGTTGACGAGCAATTGCGGCATGTTGCCGCCGTGCGGGGTTATGCCGGTCACACGCGCTTGAATGCCGAGTTGCTTGGCGACGCTCAAAGCCGGGTTGTGGTATTTCCATGACAACAGACGAACGACATGCAATGCGTCGACACTGCGCAACGACGCGATTTCGGCGTCGGTGATCGCGGTTCGAATCGCGTCGGCGATTAGCGAAACGGGCTCGCGCGCCTCGTTGAGGCTGGTGGCACGATTCACAATCTGGCCCTGCCCGATCAGCACGGGTGCGCGCGGATCTGTCGGCATGACTGATCAGGCTAGTTATATAAACTTTCAGCGATGAGAAAGATCGCGATCGGTGCTGACCACGCGGGCTACGAGTTGAAACAGCATCTGATCAAATATCTGACGGGCAAGGGAATGCAGGTTGCCGACCACGGCACTGATTCGAACGAAAGTGTCGACTATCCCGAGATTTGCGCCGGTGTCGCCCGCGCCGTGCGCGACGGAAATGCCGACTTGGGCATCGTGCTCGGGGGAAGCGGCCAGGGCGAACAGATTGCCGCGAACAAAATCAACGGTGTGCGGGCCGCGCTTTGCAACGACTTGTATCTGGCCGAGATGGCACGATCGCACAACGACGCGAACGTGTTGTCGATGGGTGGCAGGGTCGTGACGCCACAACTAGCCGAGCAAATCGTTGATAAGTTTCTCATCACCGAGTTCGAAGGCGGACGTCATGCACGCCGTGTCGCGCAACTCGGCGAAATAGAGAACTCTGAACAGAAGCAACGGAAGAAATAGCAGGAGACGAAACATGCCTTGGCCATCTGAAACGAACCATGATTCGGCGTTGTTTGCGTTGCTCGAAGACGAGAGGTCGCGACAGGCGACCGGCTTGCAGTTGATCGCCAGCGAAAACTTCGCGTCGCCCGCGGTGATGTCGGCGACAGGTTCGGTGTTGACCAACAAATACAGCGAGGGTTACCCGCAGAAGCGTTACTACGGCGGCAACGCGGTGGTCGACGACATCGAGGCGTTGGCCATCGAGCGGGTGAAGAAGTTGTTCGGTGCCGACCACGCCAATGTTCAGCCGCATTCGGGCGCCAGTGCGAACATGGCCGTGTATCTCGGGTTGTTGAACCCGGGCGACACGGTGTTGGGTCTGAGCCTCGACCACGGCGGGCATTTGACGCACGGGTCGCCGGTGAACGCGAGCGGAATCTTGTATAAGTTTCATTCGTTCAAAGTCGGCGCGACCGACGAGAGATTGAATTTCGACGAGATTCGCGAATTGGCGATCGCCCACAAACCGAAATTGATCGTCGCCGGAACGACCAGTTATCCGCGCCGTCTCGAGCCGGAGCCTTTCAAGAAAATCGCCGACGAGGTCGGCGCGATGATGATGTTCGACATCGCCCACATCGCGGGCCTGGTGGCGGGCGGCGCGCACCCTAACCCGGTTCCGTTCGCCGACGTGGTCACATTTACGACGCACAAAACTTTGCGCGGGCCGCGCGGTGGTTGCATTCTTTGCCGAAAAGAATTGGCGCCAGTGATCGACAAAGCGGTTTTCCCCGGCAGTCAAGGTGGGCCGCTTGAACACGCGGTCGCCGCGAAGGCCGTGGCTTTTCACGAGGCGTTGCAACCAAGTTTCAAGGAGTATGCGCATCAAATCGTGAAGAACGCGGCTGCACTTGCCGCTGCTCTGGCAAGTCATGGTTTCAGGCTCGTATCGGGCGGCACCGACACGCACATGATGGTCGTCGACCTGCAACCGTTCGACCCCGACTTGACGGGCAAAGAGGCGCAACTCGTGCTCGACACGGCGGGTATCACCTTGAACAAAAACGCGATCCCCAACGATCCGCGCAGTCCGTTCGTCACCTCGGGTGTGCGCATCGGCACGCCGTCGGTGACGACCCAGGGCATGCGCGAGGCCGAGATGCCGTTGATCGCCGAATATATAGTCACGACTCTTCGCAACAGAAACGATGCGGCCAAGGTCGCCCAAGTTCGCGCCAAGGTCGCGCAGTTGTGCGCCAAGTTTCCTGTTTACGAAAATTTGAAAGCGAGCTGATGCTGATTCGATGAAAGACCTTTCGGGTTATTTCATCGTCGGCGGGGTGGCCGCGATCGTCACCGCGATTTTCACGCCTTTGGTCGCGATGCTCGGTCGAAAGTTTGGCTGGATGGCCACGCCCGATGCCCGTCGCAATCACCCCGAAGCCACGCCCGATGTGGGCGGCATCGCATTTTTCGTCGCGCTGGTGGCGGCGATCACGGTGGCGTGGCAAATGGACAGGTTCGACCCGTTGTTCAAGAACAACTCCGAGTTGCTCGGTGTGATCGTCGCCGGTTTCATCGTCTTCGTTCTCGGATTCATCGACGACATTCACGAGGTCTCCGCGCCGATGAAGGTGACGGGCGTCGTCATCGCCGCCGTCGCGCTCATCTGGTTCGGCGTGACGATGATTTACTTTCGCGCGCCGTTCGTCGACGTGTTCGTGCTGTCGCGCGACTGGATTCCGTTGTTCACCGTGCTGTGGTTGCTGGGCATGACGCAGGCGATCAACTTGATCGACGGCCTCGACGGCCTCGCCGCCGGCATCGTCGCCATCGCTTCGGCGGCGTTTTTTGTCTATAGCCGCAACATGGGCGTCAAAGGGTTGCTCAGCGAACCGAACATCGGGCCGCTTGTGGCGATCATCACCGTCGGAATCTGCGTCGGATTTCTCCCGTTCAATTTCAACCCCGCGCGAATCTTCATGGGAGACAGCGGCGCGCTTTTGCTCGGCTTGTTGGTCGCGGTTTCGACCAGCGTCGTCGGCGGTCGCGCCAACCCCGACACCACGAACCTGAGCGGACAGACATATTTCTTTTTGGCGCCGTTGTTCATTCCGATACTCGTGTTGGCCGTGCCGATTTTGGACGTGATCTTTGCGATCATTCGACGCACCCGCAGTGGCGTCGGGTTTGCCACTGCCGACACGGGCCACCTGCACCATCGGCTGATCAAATTGGGCCACGGCCCTCGTCGCGCGGTGGTGATCATGTGGTCGTGGACCGCGCTGCTTTCGGGCTTCGTGCTTTACCCCGCGTTGTCGGAGGGACCGACGAATCTTTGGCCGTTCTTGTTCGTGGCGCTCGCTTTGGGCGGGTTCACCCTGTTTCACGACAAGGTTTGGTCGCGAGGTGAGGGTCAAACGACTACCTGAGTCGTTCGTCGACACAGCCGAAATCTTTTCGGCACAAGTTCACGAAGTGCCTAATTTGCGCCGTTTGATGCTTTGCGTCTAGTTTGTATTTTCGTTCACAAGCGCCGACCCGACAGAGTTGGTGAAAAACTATCGAGGTTCGACGTTGAAACTCCTGCCAATTCGCAAACCAGTGGTGCGCTCGGCAAGTTCGTCGCACGACTCGCTTGGTCGGGGCGCGGAGATCGCGGTCAGCGTCGGCGTCTTCTTTGCTGTGGGTCTTTTGCTCGACAATTATTTCGAGACCCGACCAATATTCATGATCGTTCTCAGCTTGTTTTCGGTGCTCGGCAGTTTCACCCGACTGTGGTTCGTCTATGAAAACGACATGCGCGCACGCGAAGTGGAGCGAAGAAACATGGCGACGAGGAACGGGTCGTAATGGCCGTCGATATCGACACCAAGATTTCGATCCTCTCGATGCGCGACACGGGCCCCGCACCCGAGGCGGCGTTGGTTCGCGACATCATCAAGCGCGGTTTGATCGCGACGCCGGTCTTGCTGGGCGCCTCGTATGCGATCTGGGGGATCAACGGCGCTTACTCGTGCGCTTATGCGCTCGGCATCGTGTTCGCAAACTTCGCTTTGGCCGCGGCGCTCGTCGCGTACACGGCGCGAATCTCGTACGCCTTGATGATGGGCTCGATGTTGTTCGGTTACATCTTTCGTTTGGCGCTCGTCGCCGTGGCGGTTTTCGTCGTGCGTCAAAGCAGTTGGGTCGAACTTTTGCCGCTCGGGTTGACGATCATCCTCGCGCACCTGGGTCTGCTGTTCTGGGAGTTGCGCTATGTTTCTTTGTCGCTCGCGTACCCCGGCTTGAAGCCGAAAAAGTCGAAACAAAAAAAGTCAGAACAACCAACTGAAAGCGCAACGCAATGATCCTCAATAGTGTTTTGTCGTTCGAGTTCCCGCCGATCAACGAGTTGTTGCGTTGGCGCGACGTCGTGCCGGGTCTGAACAAGGTCGGCCTGATCGCGGTGATCGCCGCTCTCATCGGCACCTTGATCTTTCTCTCGGCCGCCAGAAAAGACCCGAAGGTCGCCCCGAAGGGCACGCGCAACCTGGCCGAAGTCGGCGTCGAGTTCATCGAGAACAACATCATCATGCAGACGATGGGTCGTGACGGCCTCGGTTGGACGCCGTTCTTGTTGACGCTGTTCGTTTTCGTGTACCTGTGCAACGTTCCGGGAATCATCCCGTTCATTCAGATGCCCGCGACCGCCCGCATGGCGATACCGATGTTTTTGGCGGTGTTGGTCTGGGTGATCTTCAATGTGCAGGGCATCAAGCACCAGGGTTTTTTCGGATACTTCAAGAGCGTTCTGTTTCCGCCGGGCGTGCCCAAGGCGCTCTATATATTGGTCACGCCGATCGAGTTCATTTCGACCTTGATCGTTCGTCCGTTCTCGTTGGCGGTCCGACTTTTCGCCAACATGCTCGCCGGTCACTTGTTGTTGGTGATTTTCGCGTTGTTGAGCGAGGCCATGTTCCAGGCGCGCGACAAGATCCTGATTCCGATCGGCGTGCTGCCGTTTTTCATGCTCGTGTTCTTGACCGGGTTCGAGGTGCTGGTCGCATTTTTGCAGGCGTATATTTTCACGATTCTCGCGGCGGTTTACATCGCGGGCGCGGTTCATCCAGAGCATTAAGTAATCAATAACAACAGACAGGAGACACAAATAATGGAAGCACTAACAAAGATCGTCAAAGCGGCCGCCGAGGCCGCCACCGGCGACGAGAAGAACATCGCCGCCGCAGGCTCCGCGGGCTTCGCCTACGGTCTCGCCGCGATCGGACCGGGCATCGGCATCGGTTTGATTTTCGGTAGCGCGATCGAGTCGATGGCTCGTCAACCAGAGGCCGCCGGCATGGTGCGCACCACGATGTTTCTCGGCATCGCGTTCACCGAGGCGCTCGCGCTCATCGGTTTCGTAGTGTTCATTCTTCTGAAATACGCCTGAGAGATTTCATGCTCACGGTTTTCGTCGACATCAACTCGGTTTCGCAGGTGCGCGTCTCGTTCGACGCCGTGTCTGCAGAGACCGGCGCCGAAGAGGGGGCACCCGTAAGCGCCGGGCCGAACCCGATCGCACCAGAAATGAAAGAGCTGGTGTGGGGTGCGGGCTCGTTCATCGTGTTCTTGTTCTTCATGCGGCTGTTCTTGGTGCCAAAGGTGCGCAAAGGAATGGCGAGTCGCTACGACTCGATTCGCGGAGATCATGAATACGCTTCCGCCACCCGTGATGCCGCCCAGGCCGATGTTGCGCGTTACGAATCGGCCATCGCCGACATTCGCAGCGAAGCGGCGCGTCGATTGGATGCGGCCCGCCAGACGCTCGACAAGGAACGATCCGAAAAGATCGCCCAGGTCAGCGCCGAGATCGCCAAGCGTCGCGTCGCGGCAGAGGCCGAAGTTGCCGCTGCCCGTGCGGCAGCGCAAGGCCAAATTGTTTCTGCCGTGACGGCGGTGACGACTCGCGCGACGCAGATTGCAGTTGGGGTGTCTCCCGACGCAACTGTCGTCTCACGATCGGTGCAGCAGGCGATGGAAGGAGCCAGCAAATGAACTTGATGTTCGAAGTTCTGTTTGCCGAGGGCGACCCGAGTCAGACGCACCACTGGTTGTTGCCCGAGACCGCGGAAATTATTTATGGCGGCATCGCATCGGTGATTATTTTCTCGGCGCTCTACAAATTCGCCTGGCCGATGATCGTCAAGTCGATGAATGCGCGCACCGAAAAGATTCAAAAAGAGCTTGACGGCGCCGCCGCGGCACGCACGAAGTCTGAGTCGGACGCGGCCGGTATTCGTCGGGCCCTGGGTGATATCGAGGCCGAAAGAAAGAAAATCTTGGCCGAGGCAGAGACGCAGGCGGCGGCGATCTTGGCCGACGGTCGGGCGCGTTTGGTGAAAGAAGTGGCCGAACTCGAAGCCAAAGCCGAGGCTGATTTGGCCGCGGCGCGGGGTCGAAGCGGCGAAGAGTTGCGCGGCGAAATCGCCCGTTTGTCGAGTGCGGCGATGTCGGCATCGATCGCGGCGAGCCTCAACGATCGCGCACAGCAAGATTTGATCGAGGGCTTCATCAAGAGCGTGGGAGCGAGCAAATGAGCGACGCAAAGATCGAAAGTTACAGCCGCGCGCTGTTCGAGATTGCGCAAGCCGAAGGCAACCTGCCGATTGTTGAAGACGAATTGTTTCGTATGGCGCGGGCGTTCGAGTCGAACGAACAATTGCGCGGCACTTTGACCGACTCGACGATCCCCGCCGATCGTCGACAGCAGGTTGTCGAGCAGTTGTTGGGTGGCAAGGCCAGCAACACGAGCGTGCAACTGGTTTCGTTGATCGTTGGGGCGGGACGCGCGCGCGATTTGCCGGCGATCGTCGATCGCCTGGTGCAACGAGCGTCGAGCGAATTGCAGCGCGAGGTCGCCGAAGTTCGCAGCGCCGTGGCTCTCTCCGAGGATCAGACCAAGCGCTTGGCCGAGGCTCTCGGCAAATCGACGGGCCGCAAACTGAACTTGAAAGTCGTCGTTGACCCGTCGGTGCTCGGCGGTTTGGTCGCCACCGTCGGCGACGAGGTGATCGACGACACGGTGCGAACACGACTTGAACAACTGAAGACCCGAATCTGAAATTCTCGAAAGGAAACAAACACAATGGCTGAACTAACACTTTCCGCGAGCGACATCGCCGCGGCGATCACCAAGGGCCTCGAGGGCTACAAACCCTCGGTCGAAGCGCGCACGGTTGGCCGTGTGACCGAAGTCGGCGACGGCATCGCCCGCGTCAGTGGTTTGCCAGATTGCGCGGTCAACGAGTTGCTCGAGTTCGAAGATGGAACGGTCGGCTTGGCGTTGAACCTCGACGAAGATTCGATCGGTGTCGTCGTGCTCGGCGATGCCGATGCGATCGAAGAAAACCAAACGGTCAAAGCCACGGGGCGAATTTTGTCGGTGCCCGTCGGCGACGCGATGTTGGGTCGTGCGGTCAACGCGCTCGGTCAGCCGATCGACGGCAAGGGTGAAATCGTCGGGGCGACGATTCGACGAGTCGAAGTTCAGGCCCCGGGCATCATGGGTCGAAAGCCCGTGCACGAGCCTTTGCAAACCGGCATCAAAGCGATCGACGCGATGACGCCGATCGGCCGTGGTCAGCGTGAATTGATCATCGGCGACCGCAAGACGGGCAAGACGACCGTCGCGATCGACACGATCCTCAACCAGCGCGGTCTCGGAGTGAAATGCATTTATGTCGCGATCGGTCAAAAAGGTTCGACGATCGCCCAAACGGTCGAGGTGCTGCGCCAGTTCGGCGCGCTCGAATACACGGTCGTCGTCGCCGCCCCTGCGTCGAACCCCGCGCCGTTCAAATATTTGGCGCCATACGCGGGTTGTGCCATGGGCCAGCATTGGATGGAAAACGGCGAGCATGCGCTCGTCGTCTACGACGACTTGTCGAAGCAGGCCGAGGCATATCGCCAGATCGCGTTGCTGCTGCGTCGACCACCGGGTCGCGAGGCTTACCCAGGCGACGTGTTCTATCTGCACAGTCGCTTGCTCGAGCGCGCCGCGAAATTGAGCGACGAGCGCGGCGCCGGTTCGCTGACGGCGTTGCCCGTTATCGAAACAAAGGCCGGCGACGTGTCCGCGTATATTCCGACGAACGTGATCTCGATAACCGACGGTCAGGTTTATCTGCAGGACAACTTGTTCAAGTCGGGTGTGCGCCCCGCGGTTGACGTAGGCATCTCGGTCAGCCGAGTGGGCGGCGCCGCGCAGATCAAGGCGATGAAGAGCGTCTCGGGCACTCTCAAACTTGACCTCGCGCAGTTTCGCGAACTCGAGGCGTTCGCCACATTCGGCAGCGAACTCGACGCGATTTCAAAAGCGCAACTTGAACGTGGTTATCGCCTGGTCGAGTTGCTCAAGCAGCCGCTCAACTCGCCGATGCCCGTCGAAGAACAGGTTGTTTCGATCTTCGCCGGCACCAAGGGTTATCTCGACGACATTCCCGTCGGTGACGTACGCCGCTTCGAGACCGAACTGCTCGAGCACATGCGCTCGCGTCATGCCGGTCTGCTCTCGGGCATCCGTCAAGAACCAAAAGCGGATGTGCCCAAAGATCTCGCATCGATCGTCGCGGCGTTCAAGGCCGGCTTCGTGCCGACCAAGAAATCGGGCGCCGCTGATCCGACGAAAACCGACGCCGGCGAAACCGGCGAAGCAGCGAGCGCAAAAACGCTCGCGACCGAGTAGGTATCACCAAAAATGGCGGGCGGGCAAGAGCGCATACTGCGCAGTCGGATCAGATCGGTCTTGGCGACCAAGAAGATCACGCGCGCAATGGAGCTGATCGCTGGCTCGCGCATCGTCAAGGCCCAACAGCGTGTCGCCGCGGCCGTGCCGTACAGCGAACGCATCACCGAGGTCGTCAAAGATCTGGCAGCAGGCGGCGCCGGAAGTTCGTCGGCGTTTCTCAAGACGCGCGACGAGATTCGCACGGCTTGCTATGTCGCGATCAGCGCCGACCGCGGTCTGTGCGGCGGCTACAACGCCGGCATCTTGCGCGCCACCGAGGGCGAGGTCAAGGCCGATGTCTTGGCATCGAAGAATTATTTGGTCGTGCCCGTCGGGCGCAAAGCCGAGAATTACTTCAAGTTTCGTCAATATAAAACTTCGAAGAGTTTCACGGGTTTTTCCGATGCCCCAAAATATGAAAATGCCAAGGAGATCGGCCAGTTCGTCGTCGATCTATATCTGAGGGGCGAGGTTGATCGCGTCGAGTTGGTCTACACGCGGTTTGTTTCGTCGGGTCGACAAGAAGTCGTGCGACGACCGCTCGTTCCGCTTGAGCGTGACGTGATCGCGGGTGGCGACGGCAAGTCGGCGGCGGGTGGCAACTACGAGTTCGAACCCGATCCTGAGATGATTTTGCAGACGCTGTTGCCGCGCTATGTCGAAGCCCGCATCTATGCGGCGCTGCTCAACGCGGCGGCGAGCGAGCACGCGTTTCGCCAGCGGGCGATGAAATCGGCCACCGACAACGCCGAAGAGTTGATCAAGAATCTTTCGCGCATCATGAACCGCGCGCGCCAAGATTCGATCACCACCGAGATTATGGAGATCGTCGGTGGCGCCGAGGCTCTCGGCTCTGACACCGACGACGTCCGCGAAATGGCGAGCAGTTGAAGAACTTGAATTATTACTCGAATTACTAAGGGAGAAGACATGAGCACATCAACAGCAACAGAAAGAAAAGACGGGAGAGTCGCCGCGATCGCCGGACCGGTGATCGACGTCGAGTTTCCGCGCGGCTCGCTGCCCGAGTTGAACCAGGCGCTCGAGTTCACCGTGACGGTCGACGGCAAGCCGAACGTCATTTTGGCCGAGGTCGCGCAGCAGTTGGGCCAAAGTCGCGTACGCGCGGTGTGCATGAAGCCGACAGACGGTCTGCGTCGCGGCACGCCCGTGCGCGACACGGGTCGTGGCATCACCGTGCCGGTGGGCGACAAGACTCTCGGCCATGTCTGGAACGTGTGGGGAGACTGTCTCGACGGCAACAACGACGACTTCAAAGATTCGGAGCGTTGGGAGATTCACCGTTCGGCACCCGCGTTCGACGCGCTCGAACCGTCGAAGCGTCAATTCGAAACAGGTATCAAAGTTATTGACTTGCTCACGCCATATTTGGCGGGTGGCAAAATCGGTTTGTTTGGTGGTGCAGGTGTAGGCAAGACCGTTTTGATCACCGAGATGATCAACCGCGTGGCCTCGAAGCACGGCGGCGTGTCTGTTTTCGCCGGCGTAGGTGAGCGAACCCGTGAAGGCACCGACTTGCGTCTCGAAATGGAAGAGTCGGGCGTGTTCGAAAAAGCGGCGCTCGTGTTCGGCCAGATGGACGAACCACCAGGCGTGCGCCTGCGCGTCGCGCTCTCTGCTTTGACGATGGCCGAGTACTTCCGCGACGTCAAAAACCAAGACGTGTTGTTGTTCGTTGACAACATCTTCCGTTTCGTGCAGGCGGGCTCCGAAGTATCGACGCTGCTCGGTCGCATGCCCTCGGCGGTGGGTTATCAACCGACGCTGGCCGACGAGATGGGTCAGTTGCAAGAGCGCATCACATCGACGCGCGGTCGTTCGATCACGTCGTTGCAGGCCGTTTATGTGCCCGCCGACGACTACACCGACCCGGCTCCGTTCACGACGTTCGCGTTCTTGGATGCAACCACCGAGTTGTCGCGACAAATCGCATCGCTGGGTATCTACCCGGCGGTCGACCCGCTGGCGTCGACCTCGACGATTCTGACCCCAGAAACCGTGGGCGAGCGCCACTACAACGTCGCGCGTCGTGTGCAAGAAATTTTGCAGCGCTACAAAGAATTGCAAGACATCATCGCGATTCTTGGTTTGGATGAACTCTCGGAGGAAGACCGCATGACGGTTTCGCGCGCCCGCAAGGTGCAGCGTTTCTTGTCCCAGCCGTTCTATGTCGCCGAAGTGTTCACGGGCGTCAAGGGCGAGTATGTGCCGACGGCGCAGACCGTCGAAAGTTTCGAGGCGATCATCAAGGGCGACCTCGATGAGGTGCCCGAGCAGGCGTTCTTGAATGTCGGCGGTGTCGACCAGGTTTTGGCGAAAGCCAAAGCGTTGCAAGATTCGGCGGCGTAGTTCAGATCGTCATGGCCGAAGCAGCGTCGCTCAAAGTCGAGGTGGTTTCACCAGAACGCGTTTTGTTTTCTGGCGAAGCGCGACAGGTGATCACGCGCACCCTGCAAGGCGGCGAAATCGCCTTCTTGCCGGGGCATGCAACCTTCTTGGGCGCGCTCGTCGAAAACCACACCCGCATTTATCTGGTCGACGGCAAGGTTCAAGATTTGGCGGTTCACGGCGGTTTCGTCGATGTCGCGCCAGATCACGTGACGATTTTGTCCGACAGCGCCGAATTGGCCGAAGACATCGATGTCGTGCGGGCGCGTGCGGCCCAAGAGCGCGCGCAACAGTCGATGCGCGGCGAACATGACGCGACGGTCGAAGCAGATTTGCGGCGTGCGCACGCGCGGTTGGCCGCGGCCGGTGGCATGGGCAACTCGGGCAGTTCGGTCGGGTCTGCTCACTAACGAGCATTGCTGATGGCCAAGTATCCGTTCACCTGCGCTTTGGTGACGGGGGCATCGAGCGGCATCGGGTATGAGATGTCGGTGCAGTTGGCGACCTCGGGCGTGCGGGTGATTGCTGTCGCGCGTCGTCGCGACAGACTCGAAGAACTCGCGCGCCAGTTCAAGAACGTCGAGGTGTTGGTGGCCGATCTAACGACCGATTCGGGTCTGGCTACCGTCGAGGCGCGAATTCTGGATGCCAGCGCGACGCCGATCGACCTGGTCGTGAACAACGCCGGGTTTGGTTCGTCGGGTTTGATGCACGAGGTCGACGCCGATCGGTTGTCGCGCGAAGTTCAGTTGAATGTCGGCGCGTTGACGCGACTTTCACACGCGGCGATCAGGGCGATGGTGCCGCGGGGTCGGGGATATCTGTTGAATGTCTCGAGCGTCGCGAGTTTTCAGGCTTCACCAAAACTTGCGGTCTACAGCGCGACCAAGGCGTATGTCACGAGTTTGACCGAGGCGCTGCACGAAGAGATGCGCGGCACCGGTGTGCGAGTCACGGCGCTTTGCCCCGGTTTGACCCGCACCGAGTTTCAAAGCATCTCGAGCACCGAGAATTATTCGCGCGACTTCCCGTCGTTCGCTTGGCTTGATGTCACCGATGTGGCGCGCGCCGGTTTGCGCGATGTCGCCCGCGGTCGTGTGCTGAGCGTGCCCGGGTTGCTCTACAAGGTTCTCGTCGCGGTCTCTGATTTGGCGCCGCGCTTTCTAGTGCGCCGCATCTCATCTTTCGCCACCGGCCGCCGCTGAACTTTGGCTTTCTGCCATAGGTCGTGCAGGTACGATAAATGAAATGAAGTGTCGCCATTGTGGTGCTGATGTATCGCATGTTCTTGTCGACTTGGGTACCGCGCCACCGTCAAACGCGTATTTGTCAAAAATCGCGCTGAAAAGGCCGGAGAAGTACTTTCCGTTGAAGGTTCTCGTTTGTGAGAGTTGCTGGCTCGTTCAAGCCGAAGCATATTCGCGAGCCGCCGAACTCTTCAACGAAGAGTATGCATATTTCAGTTCGTTTTCGACCGAATGGCTGAGCCATGCAAGAAAATACGTAGATCAAATGATTGAGCGATTCAGTCTGGGAGAGACGAGTCTGATTGGCGAAGTCGCCGCAAATGACGGTTACCTGTTGCAATTTGTCAAAGATAAGGGCATCAGCTGTTTCGGTATCGAGCCCACGGCCAGCACGGCAACCGTGGCACGCCAAAAAGGTCTAGAGATTATTCAAGAGTTTTTGACTCTGAGTTTGGCAAACGACCTAAGGTCTAGCAGTCGAACTTTAGATTTACTTGTGGCTAATAATGTGCTTGCACATGTGCCAGATATCAATGACTTCACGCAATCTTGCCAGTTATTGCTTAAGGCAAACGGCGTTCTTACTTGTGAATTTCCACATCTATTGAATCTTGTTTCCCAACATCAATTCGACACCATTTACCACGAGCACTTTTCGTATTTATCATTTGGCACGGTTTTGAACATTTTTGCGAAAAATGGTTTGCAAGTATTTCACGTAGAGAAACTCGGCACGCATGGCGGAAGTCTGAGGGTTTTTGCGCAGCGAAGCGATATGGGGTCACACACGCTTGACCCTTCGGTTGAGAAACTATTGGGTGAAGAGGCAAGTGCCGGAATGCATAGCCTTGACTTTTATCGCGGTTTTCAAGAACATGCCGAGAAAGTAAAGAATGACTTTCTGAAGTTTTTGCTTGACAAGAAAAAAGAAGGCAAGGTAGTCGTTGGCTATGGAGCAGCCGCCAAGGGGAATACGCTCTTAAATTTTGCGGGCGTGAAGTGCGATCTAATCAAGTATGTTGTAGACCGAAGCCCACACAAACAAGGCAAATTCATGCCAGGAAGCCGTATTCCGATCGTCAGCGAAGATCACTTGAATCTCGACAAGCCTGATTTTGTAGTCATATTCCCTTGGAACCTCCGCGACGAAATCACGGAGCAACTCAATTATTTGAAAAAGGTTCAAACGACCTTTGTCGTCGCCGTGCCGAATCTCGAATTGACCAAGTGAAAATTGCAGTTACAGGCGCGACTGGATTTATTGGTCGTCACGTCAGAAATGTTCTGGCAACCAGCGAACATAGTGTGCGACTATTGGTGAGAAATCCGAATAATGCAGGGGCACTTGCGCGAAATGAGACCATAGTTGAGGGCGACATCAGCGCAACGAAGTCAAACTGGTTTGAAATTTTGGGATTTCCAGACATCGTGATTCATTTGGCATGGGGCGGCCTACCGAACTATCTGGATTCGTGGCATATCGATGCCGAACTTCCACGTCAGCTTCGGTTTTTAACCTCACTACTGAGCGGTGGATTGAAGAAAATATTGATAACTGGCACCTGCTACGAATACGGTTTGGTAAGTGGATCTTTGTCTGAGACCGACGAGACGAAGCCTAATACCCCCTACGGGTTAGCCAAAGATAACCTGCGTAAAGAAATTTTCAAATTAAAGTTACAATTGCCATTTGACTTGATATGGGCGCGAGTTTTTTATCCATACGGTGAGGGACAATGTAAGAGTTCGTTGTACTCGGAACTTCAAACGTGCATTGAGTCAGGGCAGAAAGACTTTCTGATTGGAAGTGGTGATCGGGTTTTAGATTTCGTTGATATTCGAGAAGTAGCTCGAACGCTTGTCGAATTGTCGGTATCTGCATCAAATGTCGGAGTCATCAACATTGGCTCTGGCAAGCCGAAGAGCGTCTATAAGTTTGTCGAAGGTCTTATTGCATCAAGGAACTCAAACGTTCAAATTGTTGTCGGTGGACGCACTGACAGGTCTTATGAATCGCCTTCGTTCTGGGCTGACAAGTCCAAACTAGAGTCATTGTCACTTAAGAAGTATTGATTCGGGGCGAAAATTGAATTTTTCAGGGAAAATTACACAGTCTTCAAAAACTTTTCTGAAGGACTCGATTCAGAGTAAATATTCTTATAACTTCAGTTGGATGGGTCGGCCGATTATTCAGTATCCGCAGGATTTGGTTGCGATTCAAGAGATCATTTGGCAGGTTAAGCCCGATTTGATTGTCGAGACGGGTGTAGCTCATGGTGGCTCGGCGGTGTTTTTTGCTTCGTTGCTCGAATTGAATGCCCATGCGGGCGGGCCGAAGGACGCGGAGGTTTGGTGTGTGGAGATCGATCTGCGTAGTCATAATCGCGAGGCTTTGGTGGCGCACCCGATGTATCCGCGTGTCAGAGTTTTTGACGGGTCGAGCCTTGATGCAGATATTGCCGCGACGATTGCCCGTAAGGCTTCGAGTTGTGAGCGGGTACTCGTGGTTTTGGACAGCAACCATACGCATGAGCATGTGCTCGGTGAATTGCGGTTGTATGCGCCGCTCGTTACCGTCGGCAGTTACTGCGTAGTTTTCGACACGGTTATCGAGGATCTTGAGGGCGTTGAGTTCACGGATCGTCCGTGGGGTAAAGGCAACAATCCGAAGACCGCGGTAGCCGAGTTTTTGAGGTCGAATGATGATTTTGTGGTCGACAGTTCCATCGACGAGAAGTTGCTGATTTCT
>Ga0194126_10006734_pt1 | contig 16272 bp, 11 predicted proteins | sample TA2KigC150mmetaG_FD_148641 | JGI IMG/M metagenome (GOLD analysis project Ga0194126, IMG submission 148641) | Freshwater microbial communities from Lake Tanganyika, Tanzania - TA2015035 Kigoma Deep Cast 150m | ecosystem: Environmental > Aquatic > Freshwater > Lake | place: Tanzania: Lake... | reverse complement strand
ATATCAATTGATACATTATCGCTTCCTTCATCCTGATATAAATACACTGTCAGAAAGTAGCTTTCATTTTGAGCTTCAACATAAAACTCAGACCAGTCCCCCATGTCACCTTCAGAAAAAGAACCAGCAACCCACCCTTTTTTAAGGGATTGTTTATACCATTCCGATAATTCTTTTATATCGCCATCACATTTCAATACAAGCTTATAAGTTATTTTCCCGTCAACTTCATCCTTAAATGATTCGATTATACTTGCACCGGGATATATCGGAACCAAAGAAGGAAAACCCTCTGGGAAATCAGAAACTGATTCTTCATCTGCTTTCTCATCTTCTTTTTCAGCCGTTTTATCAGAAATTTTTTCAGATATATTTTTACCTATTTCTCTACAGCCTGATAGGGAAAATAAAACCAGGGATATTACTATTATTAAAATTATGGCTGAAAGAATAAATAACCTTTTAAGAACAGGAAAACCTTTCATTTTCGATTCCTTTCTCTAATAATTCCCAAGAGATGAATTAACTATATATTTTTAATCTATATATTATTATATATATTCTTATTATAAATTATATCATATTTTTAGTTAAATTATCTTTTAAAATTTTTTTAGATAAATATCTATTATTGTTTTTACATATGTTAAAATAAAATTTATCCCAATTTTTTTTAACATATAGCTTTCGCAGGTACCCTTTTTAAGTAAATAAAACATTTACATCTGGATTTTGTAGGTTTAATATGACAAACTATTGTCATATTAAAAGCTTAAAATATATTTTTATTGGAAGCTTTACTGTTATTAATTTAAGTTTTATGGGTGATGGGGTGTATTGTATATGGGTGAATATTTAAAAGTTTTTTTAAATTTACCATGATTATAATAAATTATATTTTAATAAATAACTGTTATAAATATTATAACAATGAATGCAATGAATACATTGCTAAAAACTTACTATTTTAAAATCTAAAAACTAAAAAAAACAAAAATATAATGAAAATTGCAGTAACAGCAGATATACATTTAAAAGCAGACGGAAAATATCCGGAGCGTTTTAATGCTTTAAAAAATATCCTTGAACAGCTTTTAAAAGACGGCATTGAAAACCTTATAATTGCCGGGGATCTGTTTGACATAGAAAGCCAGAATTATGCGGTGTTCGATGACCTCTGCAGGAATAAAAAATATAGCCACATTAAGTTTTATATTATTGGCGGCAATCATGACCTAACTATTAATTCAAAATATTTTACTGCTAAAAATATAAAAATTTTCAACGAGCCGACTCTTATGAATTTTGATGGCTGTGCCTTCAGCTTTTTCTTCATCCCTTACCTTTTGGGTAAACCAATGGGTGAAATCATTGCAAAATACAGGCAGGCCCTGCCAGAATCATGGGTATTGATAGGCCATGGAGATTACCTGTCAGGCATAAAGGATATTAAAGATAGAAACACATATGAAGCCGGAATTTATATGCCGATTGCAAGAACAGATATTGAATTCTACAACCCTTCCAGGGTAATACTTGGTCATATTCATAAAAGTCTTCAGTTAGGCAAGGTTTTTTATCCGGGTTCTCCCTGCAGTATGGATATCAATGAAACAGGCAGGAGAAATTTCCTTATCCTTGATTTAAATGACTTGGCTATAACATCAAAAACAGTTGACACCGATTACATTTTTTTTAACGAAACTTTTGTTGCTCTTCCAGCCCCAAATGAATTTGATTATGCAAAAGATAAGCTAACAGACATCATTAAGAGCTGGAATTTAAACAAAGATGAAATACCAAAAGCAAGGATACGATTAAAAGCTAAGGGTTATACTTCGGATAAAAAAAAGCTTGAGAAAGTTATTATAGAGACTCTTTCTGGATTTTCTTTTTATAATAATGAAGAACCGGATTTAAGTGAAGTTTGCCTGTTTAATGACCCTGAGCGAATAAATATTGTGGAAAGGGTAAAAAAGAAAATAGATTTTCTGGAAGAAAGCGCAGGCTATACACAGATAAAAAAAGAACTGATTTTAGAGCAGGCTTTAAATTTAATTCTGCAGGATTAGATTGATAAATTGATAGATTAAATAAATTAAATATTTTTTAAATGCATGGGAATAAAAATAGAAAAAGTAGCTGTAAAAAATCTGGGCCCCATTGAGAGCTTTTCAGGTGATTTCGGTCTTTTTAACCTGATATTCAGCAAAAATGAATGCGGAAAAACATTTTTAACTGAATTTATTATTCAGTCTTTGTTTAAAAATATAAAAAGATGGAAATTCAGGGAAAAGGGGACCGGGAAAGTAATGGTAAGCGGCTTGATGAATGAAGATAAAATTGTTGAATTTTCACCCGGCTCGGTTAAAAAGCTTGAAGATTACTGGGAAACAGATGAGAAAGGATTGCCTCCCTCAATGGCCCACCTGCTTGTATCAAAAGGTGCTGAACCAGAAATAGAAAATACTGAAGAAGGCATAGGTAAAAGCCTGATTAAGGAGATTTTTTCCGGTATAAGCCTTCTGGATAAAATAGACAAGGACAGCAATATTTCTAAAACTATAAAACAGGCAAATCTTGATGATGGCAATATAATTATTGGCAATACGGGCGAAGGAAAAACGTACCGTCAGCTTCAGGGAGAATTGGACCGGATAGATAAGCTGTTTTCTGAAATCGAATCAAAATATTCCAAAGGTGTAATCGAATCTCTGGGAATTGAAGAAAGACTTCTGAGAGAGTATGCAGATAAATTATATAAGGCAAAATGCTACGAAGCCTGTCTCGCTTCTGAAAATATTAAAGATTTGAATAACAAACTTAAGCAAAATGATGAAGAGGAATTAAACAGGCTTTTAGTGTCTACTGAAAAATATGAAGGCAGCAAAGGTGAATATATTAGAAAAATAAGCCAGCACAAAGAATTTCAGGAAAAATGCAAACATTATGAATGGCTGCAGAAAGCCCTGCCTTTGTATGAAAAACTTTCTGCAACCTCTGTTAAAAAACCAAAAATTTTCATAGCTGTTTTATCAGGTGCTCTTGCTGCAGCAGCAGTTTTATTTTCCATTTTTGGAATCTCTATTGGCGCAATTGCATGCTTAGCAGTGGCAGCAGGACTGGTCGCATTCTATATAATAAAACTTTTGAGTTCCATTAAAAATGCAGGACCAAATAAAGAATTAAATAATATAAAAAAAGAGTTTAAAAACAGAACAGGGTCTGATCTTAGTGATATTGTCACACTAAACCTTGAGCTTGGAAACCAGAAGGAATCATATGATGTGGCAAAACTTTTAGCCAAACAGCTTGAAGAGCTTAAAAATCAAAATGAATCTTTGGCTTTTTCAATTCAACAGGCTTTTTATAATCTTACCGGCAGGCAGACTCATGAAGATGAATGGCGTCCTTTAATAAATGCTAAAAAGTTGGAAAATGCAGGTTTTAGGTCTGAAATAGAATTCCTGCAAAAAAAACTCATAGATTTTGCAGTGAGGGAAAATGAATACCTAACAGAAAATCCCGGTATCAGTTTCAGTTATGATGAATATGAAAAAATTCAATCAAGACTTGCTCATGTTCAGGAAAAGATTGCAGAGAAAAAGGATGAGATTGAAAACCTCAAGTACAGAGTGAGCGATGAGACAAATGATGATGCAAGTATTGACTGGGATAAGCTCTTAGAAAACCTGCGGGAAAGAAGAACAGAAAAACAAAATGAATTAAATTTTTATGAATCAAAAATTAATGCAGGAATAATTGTACACGAATTAATCACTGAACTTCGCGATGAGGAAGATAAAAAAGTATTTGACGGACTTCAGTCAGAAGTTGTTATTAAGTCCTTAAGAGATGTAACTAAAAATTACTGTAAGCTTTCCCTAGATGGTGAAAGGATACTGGTATCAGATAATTACAGGGATTTTTACTTAAGTGAGTTAAGCACAGGCGCAAGAGAACAGGTAATGCTTGCTCTGCGAATGGGTTTTAGCTCAAAAATATTAAACCAGGAAAGCCTGTTTCTTATCCTTGATGATTCTTTACAGCACTCTGACTGGGACAGAAGGAAAATACTTGTTTCAAAACTTGCAGATATTGCACTTAAAGGCTGGCAGGTTATCTATCTTACAATGGATGACAATATCAGGGATCTGTTCGAAAAATACGGAGCAAAATTTGAAAAAAACCAGTACAGGTATATCGAGCTTAAGGGTTAAAAGTTAATGGCCTTCAGTTTGGTCTTTTACAGTTATTGCAAGGTAACATAATAGAATTGGTGGAGATGAGCGGATTTGAACCGCCGCCCTCTTGTCTGCCAGACAAGCGTTCTCCCACTGAACTACATCCCCACTTCAATAAATTACAGCAAATTTATTTATTATTATTTTAAAGCGGCTGTAAACACACAGATAGGGTTAATTTATTAAAACATTTCCAATACTTCAAGTGTTTTGTAAAACCGGAATGTTTTTTAAAATAAGAATGATTAAAAAATAATTATACATAATAAAATATGGTGGAGATGAGCGGGATCGAACCGCTGACCTCCTGCTTGCAAGGCAGGCGCTCTCCCAGCTGAGCTACACCCCCAAAAAAAGACACGAATAAGCTTAAAAAAGCCCAAATAAATTATAAATAAGGCTTAAAAAATCTTTTTCGGCTCATGGTGGGCATATCTGGATTCGAACCAGAGACCTCGTCCTTATCAGGGACGCGCTCTAACCGGCTGAGCTATATGCCCATAGCAGAAACTTGCTATGTTTTAGTCAAACAAACAATTTTTTAGCTATGAAAAAATAGCAGCATTGAATCCTTTTGTCAAGCTTGCTATTTTTTGCTTTTTTGTGAATTTTTTAGAACTTAATTGAGAATTTGTTTTAAAAACTGAAACAAAAGCTTAATTCAATATATTCAATATAATTTTTTATTATTAAGCACCTATCTTTGTTTTATTTTAAAACAAATAAAAAACTAATAATTCATCTGGTAATCTTTTGATGTTTGTTCCGGTTTCTGTCCACTGCCAGGCTCCATGTATTCAATTCTTACAGGAGCAAAACGCAGTTCCACCCCACCTGTAATTCTTAAAACTATATTGAAAATCCAGGTAGATAGTGCAGCAAGAGCTGCAGCAAAAACGGAGACAACAAGACCTACTATAATAAATATTATTATACCGATAGCACCACTTCCTATATTTAATCCCATACCACCAAGCATTTGATTCATATTAAGCCCCGGCATAAAAGTATTTATCAGCTCCTGAAATGTAACACCTGATGAAGCAAGTACTGCCCATCCGATAAGCCCTACAACAGCAAATATTATTACATAAAGAATAAAAAATATAAGATAAGCAACCAGAACATACTTAAAGATTGAAAACTCGCTTACACTTTTAAGAATCCTTCTATCAACCTTCATAGCAGCCTCTTTATTTATCTTTTAATAAATATTGCTAAATAAAATAGGAATTAAACAGACAGGTTAATTTTTACATTTTAAACCATTTGTCTGCAAGTTTTGCAATTCCAGGAATCCTGAAAGTCTTACCCTGAAAGCCCATTATGATTGCAACAATTGCAAGTATCCAGGCAGCACCAGCAATAAGCCAGCCAAGCCAGGAAAAGAAAAACCATCCTATATAAGGAATCAAACCTAAAATAACAGAAATAACTACAATGCTTCCAACTTCAATAATACCCAGAATTAGAGCCTGCAGTGCATTCCATTTCACAAACCTGTTTTCCTTTTCAATCAGCCAGATAATTAAACCTCCAAGCCAGCTGAAAAGATATGCCAGCAGGTTTGCAACCTTTGGGTCCATACCAGTTGAGCTCTTTTTGCTTACATCTTCATCGTAATTCACAGCAGTAGTTTCAGCCATTTTTACCTCCCTTTTTACTATTTGTTTTTAGCATTTCTTTCTAATATTTTAATAGTTTATAACTCTAATTACTACCAACAAATTTATAACCATAGTATTTTTGCTCAATACAGCAAAAACTTTTGGAATTATTATATAAAATATTTAAAAAAAACAATATTATTGAATTAAAAAAAATATCAAACATCTTAAACAACTTATACATTAGACAAATATGCCCAGTATAAGTTTCAATCAAAGCATTAAACACAATCCCGTAACTTATATAAAGAATTAAGAATATAAAAGATAGCCAGACTAACTCTCGGGTGAAACTATTCCATAAGATGCGACATATTCACCTTCTTTAACCTTCATTACCTTTATGCCCTGAGTTGCCCGTCCGGTTCTCCTTACAGATTTTGCAGGTATTCTAATTAATATTCCATTGGTTGTTATTATTATTATATCATGCTCATCCCTCAGTATTCCCGCACCGGCAACTTTGCCCTTCTTCTCGGTAATCTTTACTGTTTTTACCCCAACTCCACCTCTTCGCTGCCTTTTGTATTCCGAAAGAGTGGTTCTCTTTGCAAACCCATTCTCGGTCAGGATAAATATATCTCCGCCAATTTCTTTTGCAACCATCATTGTAAGAACCTGGTCAGTTTTTGAAAGCCTCATACCCTTAACGCCACGTGTATTCCTCCCCATAAACCTGCAGTCTTTTTCAGAGAACCTTATTGCCTGGCCATTTTTAGACACCATTACAATCTCATCATTTCCATTTGATTTTTCAACACTGATTAATTCATCGCCCTGCTGCAGGCTTATTGCAGCAATTCCATCCCTTCTTGAACTGTTATATTCTTTCAGTGGTGTCTTTTTTATCATACCTTTCTTTGTTGCCATAATTAAATACTCGTTCTCACTGTATTCTTTAGTTGCAATTATTGCAGCGACTCTCTCCCCGGACCTGAAAGGCAGTAAATTAACAATAGCTTTGCCCTTTGATGTCCTGCTGCCTTCAGGCAGCTCATGCACTTTTAGCCTGTATACTTTTCCTAAATTAGAGAAGAACATCATATAGTGGTGGGTCGAAGATATGAAAAGATGCTCAACAAAATCATCCTCTTTCAGACTTAATCCGGTAACTCCCTTGCCGCCCCTCTTCTGCTTCCTGTATGTGGTGAGTGGAATCCTCTTTATATACCCTGAATGTGTAATTGAGATTATATTCTCTTCTTCTGCAATTAAATCTTCAATATCTATATCTGAGGTGCTTGCAGTTATTTCGGTTCTTCTTTCATCAGCATATTTTTTCTTAATTTCCTGCAGCTCATCCTTTATTACCCCATATATCAGTTCATTGCTGCCAAGAAGTTTTTTAAGCTTTTTTATTTTTTCTTCAAGCTCCTTATGCTCCTGCTTCACTTTCTCACGCTCAAGGCCTGTGAGCCTTTGAAGCCTCATATCAAGGATTGCCTGTGCCTGTACTTCAGTAAGCTTGAATTTCTTCATTAACCTCTCTTTAGCTGTTGGCACATCCTTTGAAGACCTGATTGTATTTATTACAGCATCTAGGTTGTCAAGGGCAATAAGAAGCCCTTTAACTATATGCAGCCTGTCTTCTGCAATTTTAAGTTCGTATTTTGACCTTCTGACAACAACATTAAAGCGGTGTTTTACATATTCACTTATAAGGCTCTTCAGGTCAAGGGTTTTTGGAATACCGTCCACAAGAGAAAGCATTATAATTCCAATTGTGGATTCAAGCTGGGTATTTTTATAAAGCAGGTTCACCATTACCTGTGGAACAACTTCTCTTTTAAGGTCTAGCACTATACGCATCCCGCTTTTATCAGATTCATCCCTTAAATCACTTATTCCTTCAATCTTTTTATTTCTTACAAGCTCAGCAATATGCTCAATCAGGTTGGATTTTTTTACCTCATAAGGCAGTTCACTTATAATAATCTGGGTTTTACCTTTAGGGGGCTGCTCCAGATGAACTCTGCCGCGGACAGTTACCCTGCCCCTTCCGGTCTGATACGCTTCCCTGATACCTTCAATCCCCATTATAGTTCCGCCTGTTGGCAGGTCAGGACCTTTAATCTTCTTCATAAGTTCTTTTATTGTACAGTCAGGATGGTCAATAAAATATACAGTACCGTCTATCACCTCACCAAGATTATGGGGCGGGATATTTGTTGCCATGCCAACAGCAATTCCTGAAGACCCGTTTACCAGCAGATTTGGAATTTTTGCAGGGAGTATTGATGGTTCTTTAAGTGAATTATCAAAATTATCCACAAATTCAATTGTTTCCTTGTCCAGGTCAATTAAAAGCTCCTCAGCAACCTCTGCAAGCCTTGCTTCCGTATATCTCATTGCCGCAGGGCTATCGCCGTCAACAGAGCCAAAGTTTCCATGACCATCTATCAAAGGGTAGCGCATTGAGAAGTCCTGAGCCATTCGAACAAGTGATTCATAAACTGCGGTATCACCATGAGGGTGATATTTTCCCAGAACCTCTCCAACAATCCTTGCACATTTCTTGAACTGGGATGTATGGCGCATACCCATGTCATGCATCGCATAAAGTATCCGCCTATGAACGGGCTTTAGACCGTCCCTTACGTCAGGAAGTGCCCTGCCTATAATTACGCTCATCGCATAGGAAAGGTAGGATTCCTGCATTTCCGATTCAAGCTCTACATTTTTAATTTTTCCCCGAAGTTCAAATACCATTTACTTTCCGTTTACTTATTTTTTTACCATTTCTGTTTAATTATTTTATTTTCTTTTGTTTTTTTACTTTATTCCTATATTTTTTACCTGAATTTTTTAAATTATTATCAGATGACCAAATGTTGTGTGTTTTGATACATATTGGTTATAAACTCTCTCAAAGCTATATATCAATAAATGAAACTTCCCTTGCATTCTTTTCAATAAATGCCCTTCTTGGCTCAACTTTATCGCCCATTAATGTTGAAAATATATCATCGGCTATCAAAGCATCCTCTATTTCAACCTTAAGAAGAGTTCTTGTCTCAGGATTCATAGTAGTATCCCAGAGCTGCTCCGGATCCATTTCCCCTAGGCCTTTATACTGCTGAACAGTTATGCCTTTATTTCCTAATTTTTCTCTTAGCTTACCCATTTCTTTATCACTATAAGCATAATAAACTTCCTTGCTGCTTTTAACCTGGTAAAGAGGTGGCTGGGCTATATAAATATATCCGTCTTCAACAAGCTTGTGCATGTACCTGTATAGAAATGTAAGAATAAGTGTCCTTATATGAGCACCGTCAACATCAGCATCTGTCATTATTATTATTTTATGATACCTTGCACCGTTTATGTCAAACTCATCACCAATTCCAGTTCCTGCCGCAGTAACTATTGCCTGAATCTCTTCGCTGCTTAAAATTTTATGAAGCCTTGCCTTCTCAACATTTAAAATTTTGCCTTTAAGCGGCAGAATTGCCTGAAATCTTCTGTCACGGGCCTGTTTTGCGCTGCCTCCAGCAGAATCTCCCTCAACTAAAAACAGCTCGCACAGCTCCGGCTCATTAACCGAGCAGTCTGCAAGTTTTCCCGGCAGCATACCAGACTCAAATAAAGATTTTTTTCGTGTCAGATCCCTTGCTTTTTTTGCAGCATTGCGTGCCCGTGAGGCATCAATACATCTTACAACGATAGCTTTAGCTATTGTTGGATTTTCTTCAAGAAACTCTGCAAGTTTTGAATTTACAGTAGATTCAACAAAACCCTTCATTTCACTGTTTCCAAGTTTTGTTTTTGTCTGACCTTCAAATTGGGGGTCTTTTAATTTTACGCTGATAATTGCTGTAAGTCCTTCCCTGATATCCTCACCTATAAGATTTTCATCTTTTTCCTTAAGCATTCCTATACTTCTTGCATAATCATTAATTGTTCTTGTAATAGCTGCCTTAAAACCTACAAGGTGAGTTCCCCCTTCAGTTGTGTTTATATTATTAGCAAAAGAAAATATACTTTCAGTATAGCCAAGTGTATACTGCATGGCTATTTCAACTTCATGACCTGGTTCCTGATTTTTCAAATATATTGGATTTTTATGAAGAACTTCCTTTTTTTCACTTAAATATTTTATAAAATCCACAATTCCGCCACTGTATAGAAATACTTCTTTTTTCTCGGGCTTTTCCCTCTGGTCAATGAGTGTTATTTTTAATCCTTTGTTTAAGAAAGACATTTCCCTCATCCGTGCAGCAAGAATCTCATATTTATAATCTATATCTTCAAAGATTTCCCTGTCCGGGTAAAAAGTCACAATTGTACCATGCGTATCAGTTTTTTCGCCCTTTGTAAGGTCTGTCACCGGATTTCCCCTCCTGTATTCCTGCCTGAATATATAACTATCTCTTCTAACCTCCACAAGAAGTTTTTCTGATAGTGCATTTACTACTGATAATCCAACTCCATGCAGACCTCCTGAAACCTTATAACCTTCGCCATCAAATTTCCCACCCGAATGAAGTTTTGTAAGAACAATTTCAACTGCAGGCCTGTTGTATTTCTCTACTTTTTTTACAGGTATTCCTCTTCCGTTATCTACAACAGTTACAGACCCGTCATTATTTAAGATAATAAGAACATTGTCACAAAAACCGGCCATTGTCTCATCAATACTGTTATCCACAACCTCATAGACTAAGTGATGAAGCCCTCTCTGGCCAGTGGAACCAATATACATGCTCGGTCTTTTTCTTACTGCCTCAAGGCCTTCAAGAACCTTTATATCTTTTGCATCATAACTTGTTTTACTGCTTTGATTCAATTTATTCTTATCTTCCTTTAATGTCTTTTTCTCTTCTTCCAATATTTTTTTCTTCTCCTTTAACTTCTTTTTTGCTTTATTCAATATCTTTTTTCGTCCTTGTGCCTTATTCTTTTCCCTCAGAGCTTTCTTTTTTCTCTTCGGAATTTTTTTCTTCCTTTGAAGTCCTGTTCTTTTTATTTAATGTCTTTTTCTCATTATTTGGTGTTTTCTTTTTTTCTCTAAAAATATCCACCCGTTTTTAATGGATTTGTCTTAATACACAAATAAAGAGTAATAAGTACCCTTTAAGACAGCCCTCTTAATTACTTATCACCCTTTATTTCTATAAAAAATACAGTATCCTGACACTACAGAGATAATCCAAATTTTATAAATATTATATCATATTTTGTTTTATTTTGGGTGTTATTTTACTTTAAAATTTATTCCTGAATTTTAAATCTTAATTCTTTTACGATATCTTCACCAATAAACTTATTTATTTCTTTAACAAGCCTTCTTGACATAAGGCTCATCTCGTTTGCCCATGCTGAACTTGCAACAGAAATATATAGAATCCCTTTAAATAATTTTTCAGGTTTGGTTTTGCTGCTTATTTTTTGTCCAACAATTTCAGGCCAGTGGTTAAATATTCTATAGCGTTTGAGTTTTTTACCTATACCGGAACCTGATAAATACTGTTTAATTATTGATGAGATATCTTCTTCTGGACTCATCAGCTACCTTTTGTATTCTGCTGTAGGCTTGCCAAAACCAGCTCGGAAATATCCATTACCTTTATTTTTGAACCTTCCTTCTTTAAAGCCTGCAAAATGGTTCGCACACACTGCTGGCAGGCTGTGATAACAATATCGGCACCGCTGTTTATAACCTCTTTTGCCTTAATTTTAGCAATGTCTTCTGAAAGTTTTATATCAACTGCTTCAACATTTCCACCTCCACCGCAGCATGTGGCATATTCTTTTGTTTTTTCAAGTTCTGTAAATTCTACACCTGGAATCATTTTAATTAAGTTTCGCGGCTCATCGTATATTCTTGAATTCCTTCCAAGGTCACAGGGATCATGATATGTAACTTTAAAATCCATGGGATTTAATTTTAATTTTCCTTCTTTTGCAAGCCTGTATATATACTGGACTTCGTGCATAATTTCAAAATCCATCTTTAATTTAAGATTCATCCCGCCATATAAATGTTTCCACATATGATAGCATGAAGGACAGGAGGTAATAAGATATTTTGCGCCAGTGCTGTTAATCCTTTGTATATTGTGCTCTGCAAACTCCAAAAAATCATTTTTAAAACCGCTGGTAAGCAGTGGAAAACCACAGCACCATTCCTCATCTCCAAGAAGCCCAAAATCCACATCTGCAGCCTGCAATATCTTTACAACAGAGCGTGGAATTTTAAAAACCCTTGGTGAAAAAGATGAGACACATCCGACAAAATAAATAACTTCAGCCCTTTGCTTTACAAACTTATTTTCCGGTATATCCTCAAGCTGAGAAGTCCAGTTAGCCCTGCCCTCATTTGTATCAAATGAAATATTTCTGCTCTTATTTAACCTTTCCCTAACCATATTCAGAACCTCAGGGTAAGTTCCCTCATCAATTAAAATTTCCCTTAGCTTTAACCAGAGATCCTGAAGTTTAATACCAATGTGGCAGTCCACTTCACAGCGCGAGCACATTGTGCAGGCAAATGCTGCATCAGAAAGGGCTTCAATATCTTTTTTGGATATCTTTCTCTTACCCAGACTGCCAAGAATACGGGATATAATTCCATATTCTGAATCAATAAGCTTTTTAAGCTTTCCCATCTTTTTCTTTGGTGAAATTGAAACATCATTACTTCCTGAATATGCCGAGCATAAGTCAAGACAGTTGCCGCACCTTGTGCATGCATCAATTTCTGCAAGCTGTTTAACAGTAAATTTATCAAGTTTCATTTTTTAAAAACTCCACTCTGTTAATCTTTATTCATATTTTATCTAATTTATATTTCACTTTTCTGCTTTATTTATTTTTTCTGTGTTTAATTTTTACTGTATCAATTTTCTTCAGTATTTTTTTATTTCAACCTGTATCTCTTTTCTTATTTTTTATTTTTTATATATTTACTTTTGCTATTTCAATATTTTAAAAAGTCCTTTAATCTTTAAATTAACAGCCGCTCTATCTTTTAGAGCTTTTTAATTTTTTTATTGCTTATAAATTTATTATATACAACCACAAATGGTCCAAAAACCATATGAGAATACTTTCCATAAGGAATAAAGGCAACAAAAAGCAAAAGCCCGATAATATATAAATTAAAAAAAACAACTGTGGCTGTCCACCAGTTCATTTTTATAAATGAAAAAATATAGGAAAGAATAAAGCCTGCAGGAGCAAAAGCACTTCTCTCTATTGCAACATCTCTTGCAGTAAAGAATGCAGCTTCATATAAAAATCCGAAAACAGCAATAATAGAAATTATTACACCTGCGGATTTATCCTTCAGCTCAACAGATTTCATTTTATTTTTAAAAATAAAAAACCGCAGCACTGCAATCAGTGCACCAAAAATTATTGATACTTTTGATATATCAAGAACAAGAGCAGTAAACCTGTTTTCAAGTGTTCCAAAAACCTTAACAAATCCTGAAGAATCAAATGAAGGAATTCCGCCAGGTGCTGCAGCAACTGAAATCATATGGAAAACAGATATTAATACAAAAGCTGAAAGTCCCCAGAACATAAAGATATGAATAAACCACTTAAGCCTGCTGTCTTTAAAAAGATTTACATGAATAATTCCATCAAGTATGAAGCTCTTTATTATTCTAAAAAAATTCCTGCTGAAAAAAACTTTAAAAAATGCGCATGTGTAGCTTAAAAATTTTTTAATCCTTGATTTTTTCTTTTCTTCATTTCCAAAACTTTCCTCAGATTCACCTCTTAACCATATACTTATCCGGTAAAAAAACCCAAATAAAAATAAAAAAACAAAAACTCCAAAGATTACCCATAAATGAATACCATTTAAGGCCATTTACCGCTCCTGCACGAAGATACGTTACAATAAAGTTACAAATTAACTGAATTATAATATCATAATTAAGATAGTTAAGGTAGATTTGAATAAATAAAACTGCCTGCCTGCCCTGTTACAATATGGATATATTTAATATAGGCAGATCTAAAACAAGAAAAGCTATACTTCAGTTATTTTTTTCACATCCGGAGAAAAAGTACTATCTTGGGGAGCTGGAAAAAAAATAAATTTTACCGGTACAGAATATTAGAAGGGAAATTATAAGTCTTGAAAAAAAGGGATTTTAAAAGGGAAAAATCTGGTAATCAAGTATATTATTTTCTGAATAGAGAGTCACCTGTTTATGGTGATATTAAAAATATTATATCTAAAACTATAGGAATCGAAGTATCAGACATAGTAATTATATGATCATTTTTTAAATATTTATCCAATCAGCGTGCAGCTATCAATCCCTACTTTTGAGAAATTTTATTATTAGCAATAAGAAATTTCTCAGCACAGTTTAAGTCAAGGGCTTTAAAAACATCAGGATTGGCCGTTGTAATGAATGTCTGGAACCTGTTATTTTTTAAAATCTCTAGCAGTAACCTTTTCTTTTCATTATCCAGTTCTGAAAGTACATCATCTAAAAGAAGCACGGGCTTTGTTTTTATTTTCTCTTTTAAAATATTAACCTCGCATAACTTCAGACAAATTAATGTAATTCTCTGCTGTCCCTGAGAACCAAAAGATTTTATATCCTTTCCATTAATTAAAATATTAAAATCATCCCTGTGAGGTCCTGTTATTGTAGTTTTATAAATCAGGTCCTTTCTTAAATTCTCTTTCAGCTTTAGGTAGAACTTTTCCGTTAAATTAATCAGAGAATTTTCAAGCGCTGTATCTTCCCCAATAGTATTATCAAGTGCAGGGGATTTACCCGGGTTGTTTTTATACCTTAAATTAAAAAAATTGCTATCTGCTGAAATTTTTCTATCCCAGCTGAATACATACCTTATTTCAGCTTCAACTTCAGGAAAAAATAAATTTATAAAAAAGGTAAAATCCTTTTTAAAATCATTGAGGAGCTTTATGCGTTTCTCAATTATCCTGCACCCGTAATTTACAAGGCTTTCATTCCAGGTATCAAGGAAAAGGCTGCTCTTTTGATTATAAGAATTACCATTACCAGATATGCTTTTTATAAGACTGTTTCTATGATTTAGAACTTTTTGATAATGGTTCTTTAAAATAAAAAATTCTCCATTTCTTTTTCCTTCCACTCTTTTTAAAACATCATCAAGAAAATCTCTTCTGTTTGAAGGTCCTGATTTAATTATTCTCAAGTCATCAGGTGAAAAAAACACCGAAGGTAAAATTGAAATAAAATCTGCTTTTCTTTGGTAATATACACCATCAATTTTAACCCTGCACATTCCATCTTTGCGCAGTTCCAGCTCCACTAAATGTTCATCCTGTTTTCCGTTAATTTCATCGCCAACAAATAAAGCCCTTATAACAGCATAATCATTTTCCCAGTTTATAAGTTCAACCTGCTCATTTGTCCGATGGGAATTACCTGAAGAAACATAATATATAGATTCTAAAAGGTTGGTTTTGCCCTTGCCATTATCTCCAACAACCAAAATTGTATCTTTATTAAAATTTAAATTCAGCTCGCTGTAATTTCTAAAATTTTTAAGCTTGAGATTTTTCAAAAACATAATAATAATTATAAGATAGAAATTAAAAATTCAATCAAAAAACATATAAATAATCCTAATTATTAGCTAAAAAAGTCAACATTATTATTTTAAATAATATGATAAATAATATGATAAATATACATCACAGAACAATAAATGATTCCACAAATATTTGTTAGCTAACTTCTAAAAATGGATGGTGGTGTAATAAAAACTATTTATATAAAAAACAGCTGCAATTTTTAAATTGCAGCTAAGATTTTAATAACATGTATCTGTAAATTGTTTTATAAATTGCTCTATAACTTCCAAAAAAGACAGCATAAACATTAAAAAATTAAATGTGCTTCTAACCGCAACCGGAACAGGTGCTGCAGGAAGCACCCGAACAGCTCCTGCATGATGATTGTGAACCTTTAGAAAAATCTCCACTGTCTGAAGAGCCAGATGAGCTTTTAAAACAAACAGGGGCAAAAATTCTTACCATGTTTGAGCTTCCGCATTTTTCACAGGTTATCTCACTTCCGTTATCACTCATTAGGACTATCTCAAATATGCTCTGACAGTCACTGCATTTATAATCAACAAAACGCATGAATATCCCACCTTTTATAAAATTTTCCAGTATTATTATAGCGATTTGCTGCATATATTCAATATAAGATTGCCCCACACAGATAAGCGCAGAAGAGGATATATATCTGTTATTTATTTTTTTAGGTATTTGCTTGACTCGTTAGTTTGACAGCATAGCTCAGGGGCCAATCCCCAACAATTTCCCAAATCCCCTTTAAAATAAGACTTTTAGGGGATTTTTTAATGTAATTTACTATCATAAATATGTAGCA
>Ga0194126_10006733_pt1 | contig 16273 bp, 16 predicted proteins | sample TA2KigC150mmetaG_FD_148641 | JGI IMG/M metagenome (GOLD analysis project Ga0194126, IMG submission 148641) | Freshwater microbial communities from Lake Tanganyika, Tanzania - TA2015035 Kigoma Deep Cast 150m | ecosystem: Environmental > Aquatic > Freshwater > Lake | place: Tanzania: Lake... | reverse complement strand
GACCTCATTCACGTCTTCTTTGCCCAGGTACCCAGCATAATAGCCTTCCAGCGTCTTGCCTTCATCTCTTAGCATCAGAGTGAATGTGCCACGACTCAGGGTACTTTGTCTCTTGGTCCAGTACCGCGCTGTCAAAATCAGATTTTTGAATTCGCCATCAAATTCGTATTCAATCGTCTCGCGTTCCCCTTTATAGATGATCTCACAGGAAACGCGGTGCGCCTTTTGCCGAACTATCACGTCTTCAACAAAAGGTACTTCTCGTTCCACGCCTTCGGCTGCCCATTTTCCACCGATTGGCACATCTTTGTAAACGCGTTGTTCGTACCACGGAACCACGACCGAGTTCCAATACTTAACCACGACGAAAACAATCAAGCTGGACAATAGTCCGCTGATAATTCCCGAGAGTAATGCCAAAGAGATTTGTGAACTCACCATCGATGGAGTCCTTTTCAGCTTATTTCGGTCGGTAGGTCGGGTTGAGCCGTGCGAAACCCGACGCCTGGCTCGGATTGAGTCGGGTCTCGCGCCACTCAACCCGACCTACTCGCTGGAATTCCCTGAAAAGGAATACTTTGCGTAGCCCTGGGTAAAACCCAGGGGAAAACGCCCCCTGCCAACCTCTCGAGATGAGCCCTGGAGGGGCGGCCCCTCCGGGGCCGAAAAGAACTGATTATTGGCGCCGCGTGCCACGGGTTTCATCCCGCGGGACGCGGGACTACTCAAGGAGCTCCCCATCCGGGGGAAGCGCATAGCCCAGAGCTATTTTCGCGATAGCCATAGAGAACTCCCGCAACCAACTCCAGCAGCTCATCCCTTCAGGCAGAATTTCCGGAACAGCTCGTCTACTTTTTTCCAGTTGATGATCTTCAGGAAGTTGTCCACGTATTCGTCTCGCCGGTTTTGGTACTTCAGGTAGTATGCGTGTTCCCACACATCGCAGACCATGATGGGCATGACGCCCCAACTGGTAAGGTTTTGGTGTTTCTCAGCCTGCATGACCACCAGGGTCTTACTGAAGGGTTCCCAGGCCAAAACCCCCCATCCGGAGGCCTCCACAGCTTTGGACGCGGCCGCGAACTGCTTCCAGAAGATTTCGAACGAGCCGAAGTCCTTGTTGATCTGCTCGCCGACCTTGCCCCCTGGCGCTCCCCCTGCGCCGGGGCCTATGGTCTCAAAATAGATCCAATGCAAGACCACGCCCGAGCCGTGAAAAGCCAGATCGCGACTGAGCGCCTTAATAGCGGAGAAGTCTCCGCCCTCTCGGGCTTTTTGCAATTTTTCTATGGTGGCGTTGAGTCCGGTCACGTACGCGGCGAAGTGCTTCCCGTGGTGAATTTCAACGGTCTTCTTGTCGATGACCGGTTCCAGCGCATCCGCTGGATACGAGAGCGGCGGTAGCTTGTGCATGTACAGCCCTCTTGCTCCCTCCTGAGCCGCAGCGGCGAATGCGTCGGCGCCGCGCAGTCCCCCGATCAATCCGACTGCAGTGGCAGCCCCCGCTCCTATCATCATGTCGCGTCTGCTCAAGTCCCCTCCCATCACGTTGCCCCCTTTTCATTGAGTGCTAGGATCTTGTGTTTCTCGGAACACGGCAGTCCACGTTCCGCAAGAACGCGTCTTATTTCAAAATAAGCGCGGCTAGACTCAACGTCAACCGGCGGCCCTCCTGTGGCCGCTGTGATCCTACCGAATGTCTGATTCCACCAAGTTGCCGTGAGCGAGTAAGGATCACAATTCGTAAGGAACTCTTCTATTCAGCCGGATGCTACGGAGGTCCAGGATGACATCATAGGCCAGGACGGTCACGCCGTTGCGGACTGCTCTGCGCAACTCCCGACCAAAAGCAGGGTCGATATGATCCGCGGGCCGGAATGTGTCCGCGTCCATGCGTTGAATGAGAAAGAAGATCACCGCGCCGTGACCCTGACGCGCCGTCTCCTGGAGTTCCTTCAGATGCTTGAGACCTCTGGCGGTGACCGCGTCCGGGAAGTAGGCCACACGGTTTTCCGCCAAGGTGCAGTTCTTCACCTCCACATAGCAGCGTTCGCCTTTCGCGTCGGTTAGGAGGAGATCGACTCTGGAATGAAGACCGTAGGGCGCCTCCGCGCGGACAGTCTCGTACACGGCGAGGGGCGGTATGGCTCGCTGGAGGATAGCTTCACGCACGAGCCGATTGGGCGTGTTGGTATTGGTCCCCACGAGGGATCCGGGCATGGCGATCATTTCCCAGGTGTACTTGAGGCGCCGTCGAGGGTTGTCGCTCCGGGAGAGGTACACGGTTCGGCCGGGCTCGGAGCAGGTCTTCATGCTGCCGGAATTGGGGCAGTGCGCCGTCACCAGATGGCCGTTGCGCAGCTTCACGTCTGCGAGAAATCGCTTGTAACGCCGGATAAGCGTTCCTGCTCTCAATTTGGGCCATTCCAGTTGGGCTTTAGGGGTGGCGGGTTGCATGGGAGGCTTGTACGACGGGTCCAAAGCAAACAATAGACAATCACCCGGATTGTTCGATGTCTCCGGCCGCAAGACTTTGGAGGGCCGCGTGCGCAGCGGCCTGGGCTGCTTCTTTCTTGCTCCGCCCAACGCCAAGGCCCGCGATGAGGCTGCTCAGGAAGACCGCGACCTTGAATGTCTTTTCGTGCTCTTCGCCCCATTCATCCATGACTTCGTAGTGAGGTGTAATTCCCAGATCAGCCTGGACTCTTTCTTGGAATCGGCTCTTGTAGTCCTCGATTTCCTCGCGGGAAGGCATGGCTTCTATAAGCGGCCCAAAGAGCCGCGCTATCATTCTTCGCGCAGCATTGAATCCGCCGTCCAGATAAACTGCGGCCACCAGGGCTTCAAGGGTGTCTGCCAAGATTGAGTCGCGTTCCCGGCATCCGGACATCTCGTCACCGCGACCCATCCTGATGAAGCGGGCCAGATCGAGCTGTCGCATGAGTTGAGCCAACGCGCCCCGGTTTACCAGGCTCGCCCGTCTTTTCTGGAGGTCGCCCTCCTCGTCCTTTGGGAATTTTCCGTAGAGGATGTCGGCAACTATGAGCCCCAGGATTGCGTCTCCCAGAAATTCCATCCGCTCGTTGTGCTCCTCGCAGATGTCCCGGTGTTCGTGCCAAAAACTGCGACGAGTCAAAGCGCTCATGAGGAGATCGGGGGCGAGAAATTCATGGCCCAGAGTGATCTCCACCTGAGTCTGACCGAAATCGAGGCCGTTGTGGTTCACGGTTTCTCCGGAAGTCCGTCGAGCGCAAGCCTGCAATTGTGCGCGGTGAGGTCGTAGAATAGAGGCGTTATGGAGACATACCCTCTTTTCAGGGCGGTCACATCCACCGTTTCGTCCTTTTCTTCAGGGGGAACTTCCCCTGAGAGCCAGTAGTAGATGTTTCCCCGGGGGTCTTCACGTTGCTCGTAGCTGTCCCAGTACGGCGCGAGACATTGACGGGTCAGACGATATCCTGAGATCTCGTCAGGAGGAATCGCCGGAATATTGACGTTGAGCGCGACCCCTCTGGGAAGCCCTTCTCTCAGTATCCAGCGAGCCAGAAGAGCCACGTGGGGCAGAGCGAACTCGAAGGGAGGGTCCTTTTTCTGAGCCAGGGAGACAGCCATAGCGGGGACTCCCAGTATGGCGGCTTCCGTGGCTGCTGAAACCGTTCCGGAGTAGAGCACATTGAATCCCACATTGGCGCCGTTGTTTATCCCGGCGATGACCAGGTCGGGTCGACGGGGTAGAAGCGAGTTAACCGCGAGTTTCACCGCGTCGGCCGGCGTGCCCGCGACCGCATGGCCATAGAACTCTCCGTTGCGGGTGACCTCATGAACTCTGATGGGGTCGTACAAGGTAATGGCGTGTCCCACGGCGCTCCGCTCCGCATCCGGCGCGACGATCGCGACGGCGCCGATCTCTCTCATGACACGCCTGAGGAGGCGAAGTCCCTCCGCATGGATCCCGTCATCATTCGTGAGGAGAATCAAATAGCTTCCGCTTGTCATCCCAGCGCCTGGCAAGCTTCCCGGATTCGTTCCATGCCCTTACGAATGGTCTCCTCGCCCGTCGCGAAGGAGAGGCGCACATGATCCTCGGAGCCGAAGGGGCCTCCGGGGACGCACGCAACGTTCCGGCTCTCCAAGAGGTATTGAGCCATGGTCGCGGAGTCGGATATGCCTTTCTTGCCATAGAACTGAGTCATGTTCAGGAACGCGTAGAACGCGCCGTCGGGTCTTACCGAGAACATTCCCTCACTCTTATCGATTTCGGCCATGATGAGGTCACGACGCTTCTCGAAGATGGCCCGCATCCGCTCCACCTCGTCTTGTGGCCCATTGAGGGCCTCCACTGCGGCGGCCTGAGCCGTGGACGTGGGATTGGAGGTTGACTGGCTCTGGATGTTGGTTGCGGCCTTCACCAGGGCAAGCTGCGTGGATGCCAACCATCCTATGCGGAATCCTGTCATGGCATAGGTCTTGGAAGGCCCGTTCACCGTCACGGTCCTTTCCTTCATCCCCGGAAGCGTTGCAAAGGGCGCAAATTTAAGGCCGTCGTACAGAAGCTTGTCATAGATTTCGTCCGAGATCACCAGCAGGTCGTGCTTTTCAGCCAGTTTCGCAAGCTCCTCCAGGAGGCTCTGCGGATACAGCACGCCTGTCGGATTTGAGGGCGAATTCAAGAGGATCGCCTTGGTGCGGGAAGTAATGCTCGACTCCACACGACCCGGGTCGGGCACAAAGCGGTCATCCTCGCTTGTCTCCACGATGACGGGCTTGGCCCCTGCCAGTTCCATCATCTCCGGGTAGGAGACCCAGTAGGGAGCGAAGATGATCATCTCATCACCCTCTTCCAGGAGCGCATGGAAGAGATTGTATAGAGAGTGTTTTGCTCCACAGGAGACCAGAATCTGCTCGGGCTTGTATTCAAGCCCATAGTCAACCAAGAACCTGGCCGCGATGGCCTTCCTGAGCTGAGGTGTCCCCGCGACCGGAGTGTAGAAAGTTTCCCCCCGGTCAAGGGACTTCTTCGCCGCCTCGCGGATATGGGCCGGCGTGGGAAAGTCCGGTTCACCCGCGCCAAAGCCGACCACGTCCACTCCCTGGCTCTTCAGTTCCGACGCTTTGGTGGAAATGGCCAGCGTGGCTGATGGCTTGAGGTGTGCGGCTCTCTGCGATAATAGGGATTTCATGCGTTTCCTCGCTTCAACAGATTGCGAAGAGGCTCAGCCTCACTCTATTTCGGGAAACTTCTTCTTCAGGAACTTCAGCACATATTCCGGGACCAGATCCTGTGGGGATCCACCTGCAAGCACGGTAGCCTTAATAATCCGAGAGCTCACATACAGGTATCGGTGCGCGGTCATGAGAAAGAATGTTTCAATGTTGCGGTTGAGCTTCCTGTTCATAAGCGCGAGCTGAAACTCATACTCAAAATCCGAGACCGCCCTCAGCCCCCTGATTATCGCGATCGCGCCCTTCCTCTCGGCGTAACGCACCAGAAGGCCGTCAAACGAGTCGCATTCGACCCGAGCATTCAGCTCGGCCAAGCTGTGTCGTATCATATCCAAGCGCTCTTCGAGGGTAAAGATGACCTCTTTTTCCGGGTTGATTCCCACGGCCACAATAATGCGGTCAAAGGTCCCCAAGGCCCGTCGAATGATTTCCAGATGTCCCATGTGAATGGGATCGAATGTGCCCGGCAAGATGGCTATCTTCTCTTTCATCTTCCTCTGCCCCTCAAGGCTCGATTTAGCGACGAAAATCCGGGGCGCCTCCAATTACTCCCGTTCGAACATCTCCACGCGAGTCCCTCCGTACCGGCGGGAAAAAGTTTTCCGAAATTCCTTCAGGAAGGGCGTCTCGGACCTTCGCGCATCGGACTCAATCACCACAATACCGCCATCGTGAATCAGATCCAAGAATTGCCCACGAGCGCACACCTCCGCGATCCATGCGCTGTCGTACGGAGGATCCATAAAAACGATGTCGAATCGCTCTTCCTGAGCGGCGAGCCCCGCCACCGCCCCGACCGCGTCCATGTTCAACACGCGAACCGAGCGCTCGACTCTCAATAATTCGGACATGCGAACCAGAGACTGGGCCCTCTCCCGATCGCTCTCCACGAATACAACGGATTCTGCGCCACGACTCAGCGCTTCGAACCCGAACGCTCCAGCGCCCGCGAAGAGCTCAAGGACCCGAGCGTGGATCACCCTCGCGCCCAGAGAAGAGAAGAGGGCTTCCCGGACCCGCTCCGTGGTGGGTCGCAGGCCCTTGTCTCTCGACGTGGGTAGCCGCGCTCCTTTGAAACGACCGGCAACAATCCTCATCTTTCAAACCGAATTTTATACAGTGTTTTGCCGCGTGATTCAAGGGGATGACCCGACCTGACCCGTCGTTTGCGGTAGTGTGCAAACACAGCTTTCAGAGCTTGTTTGTGATGCAGTTCTTGACATCAGGACTCAAGAAGTCGTATAAATAGTTCCACGAGGCTGTCATGCGGTGCCCGCATGGGGGCTTGAGGCGATATTTTGCGATTGAAGGCATGAAGAAAGCGCCGATAGTTTGGATCTTCCTTATCATTTACTGCGCCGCCCCCTGCGCGGGGTTGCTCGAGGCCGGTTGCTGCCTTCATGACGCTGACCACCATAATGACCAAGCCGGTCCTCATCAGCGTGTATTCCTGCCATTTCAGATTGCCGCCCACGCCCTTAAGCACGTTCAGGGGCAATCGGGGGGAACTGTCATCGCCGGCTCTCACTGCTGTTGCATTGGCGCCTATCCGGGAGAGGCGACCCAGGGGCCCCATTCGCTGAAGCGGGTTCGAACACGCCCACCTGTGGCTCCACGGCACGACACGCCCCTCGTGGAAGGATCGAGCGATCTTACGCCAATCGCGGCGAAGGCTCACATCTTTCCATCGCCTGAAGATGCCGGCGCTCGGTTAGCCCTTCAGTCGATCCAAGCCGTAGTTCTCCTCATTTAATCTTCTTCCATCCATGCTCTGTTCCTTTATTGCGGCAATCTCCGCGGAGTCTTGTCTGGGAGCGACGCAATTCTCATAGGGAGTGCGCCTCCAGCTCCCGAGTGGCTTATGCGCGACATAAGGGCCATTTTCCGATGCCGTCCCCCCCGCGGATAAGCGGCCGCTCAAGAGGTCCGTGTAGGTTCTTTGAGGGAATCTTTGTAGCCAAAAGGAGACGGCATGATGAAGACGATCATTCCGGGATTGCTTATGGTTGCAGTCCTAACGCCGTCGCCGTGCGCGAGCGATAGCGGAAACAACGCATTTACCATCTTCCGCCAGTGGCATCGGCTTCAGGCTCAGGAAGAGCGACGGGACGCGAAATTTGACAGAATCGAGAAAGCTGCTGAGAAATCGATTAAGCGGATGCGGAAGAAGAATACCTCTACTGGAAAGGTCAGGGGCAAAGACGCCGAGGGCCGGTAACTCCCAGGGCGGCTGTCCTATGTCGGCCGCTCCGGAACAAGCGCTACGAGAGTAAGACAATGAAAAAAGAACGCATTGGTATTGGGATAATTGTGTCGATAGGCATCATAGCCGCTTTGACGCTTGGGATGTCAGAGAAGAGGCTCTCAGGATCCGTGCGGGCCGATCACCACGGGCATTCGCATGGGTCTGACGCGCATGGCCACGATCATGCTTCAGATAAAGGCCCGAACGGCGGAAAGGTGCTCGTGGAGGGCCCTTTCGAGCTTGAGGTGGTTATCGTCGAACACGGCGGCCGCGCGCATTTTCGGGCTTATCCGTCGCATAACCACAAAGCCCTGGACCCTCGTGACGTGAAGGTTTCGATAGAGCTGGAGCGGCTGGGCGACAAAGTCACACGCGTGGATTTCAAGCCGGCGTCCGGGTTTCTGTACAGCGAGCAGGAAATCAACGAGCCTCACTCATTTCTCTTGAAGGTCTTTGCAGAATGGAAAGGCGAGAAATTCGACTGGGAATACACCCAGTACGAGGGTCGACTGACCTTACCCACCGAGTTGGCCAAGCGCATGGGTATTGAGTCCGCGACCGCGGGCCCCGGAACCATCAGTTCGGTTCTGGAACTCCCGGGGGAGATCGCGTTCGACCCGGACCGAGTTTCACACGTGGTGGCGCGGGTCCCCGGGGTAGTGCACAAGGGATTAAAAAACCTCGGAGATGAAGTGAAGCAAGGAGAAGTGATTGCGGCCATCGACAGTCGCGAATTAGGTGAAGCAAGGAGCAGATACCTCGCGGCCCTGGAACGGGAAAAGCTCGTCCGGTACAACTTCGACCGCCTGGAACGCCTCTGGGACAAGCAGGCCATAGCCGAGAAGGAATTCATCACCGCGCAGAAGAACTTGAAGGAAGAGACCATAGAGCGCGTAACCGCAGCTCGAAAGCTCATGACAATGGGCTTGACAGCGAACGAGATCAAGGCGCTCACGGACGGGGCCCTAGACGATCTGACGCTGTGTACGCTTTTGGCGCCCTTGGACGGGACTGTCATCAAGAAGCATCTTTCACCAGGGGAGTGGGTCAAAGAAGATGCGGAACTCTATGTTATCGCGGACACTTCCAAAGTCTGGGCGCACATCACGGTCTATCCGAAGGATCTCAGCCACGTTCGGATCGGGCAAAGGGCAACCATCATATCCGAGTCATCCGGGGCCGAAACCCTTGGCGTGGTTTCATACGTGGGGCCGCAAGTGGCGGAGGAGAGCCGCACGGCCACTGCGCGAATCGAGATTCCCAATCCGGACGGGCTTTGGCGCCCGGGACTCTTCGTGAAAGTCCGATTGGTTCGAGAAGAAGTCGCTGTTCCGATGACCGTTCAAAGTGACGCCATCCAGTGGCTGGGGAAGAAGGCGGGCGTCTTCGCGCAATTTGACGACCAATACGAATGGCAGCCTCTGAAACTGGGACGGAAAGACGGCCGTTTCACCGAAGTGCTCGCAGGACTCTCCCCCGGAGATCATTACGTCGTGCGAAACAGCTACATCCTGAAGAGTGAACTTGGCAAGAGCCGTATGTCGCACGAACACTAGGAAGCGCCGATGGTAGCTGAGATAATAAAGTTTTCGATCCGGCAGCGATGGATCATGGTGGCTCTCACTCTGCTCATGGCAGCACTGGGAGCATATAACTTGAGTCGGATCAATATAGATGCGGTCCCTGACATAACCAACATCCAGGTGCAAGTAACGGCCCAGGCCTCGGGTCTCTCCGCGCTGGAGATCGAGCAGAGAATCACCTTTCCCATTGAAACCGGTATGGCCGGCTTGCCCGGATTGGTGAGAACGCGGTCCCTGTCGCAATACGGGGTGGCTCTCATCACCGTCATCTTTGACGACGAGACAGACATCTACTTCGCCAGACGATTGGTCAGCGAGCGACTCCAGGAGATCAAAGGGAAGCTCCCGTCCGGCATCGAGCCGGTCATGGGACCCATATCCACCGGTCTTGGTGAAATCTTTCTATGGACGGTGGAGGCCCTGCCCGGGGCCAAGAAGCCCGACGGCGAGCCGTACACGCTCACTGACCTCCGGACCATTCAGGAATGGATCATCAAGCCGCAATTGAGGAACACTCCGGGGGTGACCGAAGTAAACACCATCGGCGGTTACGAAAAGCAATTCCATGTCAGCCCGGATCCATACAGACTCATCTCTCACGGGCTCACCTTCAGAGACGTGGTGTCCGCGCTCGAAGCCAACAACGCGAATGTGGGGGCGGGATACATCGAACGGAGCAGCGGCCAGTATCTCGTGCGCAGTCCGGGACAGGTCGCGGACCTTGAGGATATCGCGAATATCATCGTCAAGAATGTTCGAGGAATCCCTCTTTTCATTCGAGATGTCGCATTGGTCCACTTCGGCAAGGAGCTTAGGCTCGGCGCGGCCACCAAGAACGGCGAGGAAACCGTGCTCGGCACGGTCTTCATGCTTATGGGCGAAAATACTCGTGTGGTGGCGCAAAGAGCGGCTAAGAAGCTGGAAGAGATCAACAGGAGCCTCCCTGAAGGAGTCGTGGCCGGGGCTGTTTACGACCGGACCAATCTGGTGGACAAGACCATCCGTACGGTGAGGACCAACCTAACGGAAGGAGCGATTCTGGTTGTAATCGTGCTTTTCCTTTTTCTGGGTAATGTGCGGGCGGCCTTTATCACAGCGCTGGTCATTCCGCTCTCGATGCTCTTTGCGGCCACCGGCATGGCAGTGGGCAAATTGAGCGCAAATCTGATGAGCCTGGGGGCGATTGACTTCGGCATTATCGTGGACGGCGCAGTGGTGATTGTGGAGAATTGCGCCCGAAAGCTCAGAGAGGCCCGGCAAGATCTCGCAAGGCCGCTGTCGCATGACGAGCGAATCGACATCGTGTGGGAGGCTTCTCAGGAAGTCCGCAAGCCCATGCTTTTCGGAGAGCTTATCATTATCATCGTATACTTACCCATTCTCACCCTAACAGGGGTGGAAGGGAAGATGTTCACTCCTATGGCCTTGACCGTGCTCTTGGCCCTAACCGGAGCGCTCGTGCTCTCCTTCACCTTTGTCCCATCCGCGGTAGCGCTGTTCCTTTCAGGAAAGATGTCCCATCGGGAAAACTTTCTTACCGGGCAAGCGAAAAGACTCTACGCTCCTGTTCTGCGATTCGCGCTCAGGTATCGCGCTTCCGTGCTGGTTGCCGCGGTAGTGATCGTAGCGCTGAGCCTCCTGGCCGCGGCCAAGATGGGCCGCGAATTTGTTCCGACTCTGGACGAGGGAGACATCGCAATCCATACGCTGAGAGTGCCGGAAACGAGCCTCTCACAGGCCGTCGAGCTTCAAAGCGTGCTCGAAAGAGCCCTGAAGGAAAAATTCCCGCAGATTGAAACGATCGTGGGTCGGCTGGGGACGTCCGAGATAGCCACGGAGCCTCACCCGCCCAGTGTTGGCGACAATACCATCGTCCTGAAACCTCGAACCGCTTGGCCGGACCCATCCCTGCCCAAGGCCGAGCTGGTGAAACAGGTTGAGGCCGAAGCCAATAGGCTCTTTGGTAGTAATTTTGAGTTCAGCCAACCCATTCGTATGAGATTTAATCACTTGTTAGCGGGCGTCTTCAGCGACGTCGCGATAAAGGTTTTCGGTGACGACATGGAGGTCCTGCTGCACAAAGCCGAAGAGATTGCCGGGGAGATGAGGCGCATTCCCGGAACCTCTCACCTCAGGGTGGAGCAGATTACGGGACTACCCATGCTCACTACGCAGTTGAAGCGGACGGAGATGGCCCGATACGGCTTGAACGTCGCAGACGTCCAGGAAATAATCGAAATAGCCGTGGGCGGAAAGCCTGTGGGAAAAGTTTTCGAAGGGGACCGCCGGTTCGACATTGTTGTGCGATTGCCCGAAGAACAGCGGGTCGATACGGCTGCTCTCGAAAGACTTCCTATCCCGTTGCCGCGGCAACAGAGCGCGTCGGGTTCGCTTTTGGCATCGACTGTCCAGACTCAGGATCGCAAGGAAAGGTCGTACGTGACCCTGGACTCGATAGCGGACCTCGTGGTCGTCATGGGACCCAATCAGATCAGTAGAGAGGACGGGAAGAGACGCGTGAGCGTCACCTGCAATGTGAGAGATCGCGACCTCGGCTCATTTGTGGCCGAGGCCCAGAAGACGATTTCTGAAAGGATCAAGCTTCCGCCGGGTTACTGGATCTCGTGGGGCGGCGAGTACGAGCAGTTGATCTCGGCGGCCAAACGTTTGCAGGTAGCGGTCCCGTTAGCGCTCTTTCTGATTCTTGCATTGTTGTTCGTGGCGTTTGGGTCTTTGAAAGATGCGTTCTTGGTCTTTACCGGCGTGCCTTTGGCGCTGACCGGAGGCATCGCAGCTCTATGGCTTCGGGACATGCCCCTGTCCATTTCAGCCGCGGTGGGATTCATAGCTCTTTCCGGGGTCGCAGTCCTGAACGGCCTGGTGATGATCACATTCATCAACAAGGTCCGCGAAGAGGGCAAACTTTTGGACGAGGCAATATTTGAAGGGGCTATGACCAGGTTGAGACCGGTTCTCATGACCGCTCTGGTGGCGTCACTCGGATTTCTTCCCATGGCGCTGGCGACAGGAACCGGCGCAGAAGTGCAGAGACCGCTTGCCACGGTCGTTATCGGCGGTCTAATATCCAGCACGGCGCTCACGCTTATGGCGCTCCCCGCGCTGTGCTCCCTTGTCGGGGGGCCTCGCGAACCTGTTGAGACCCCTAGAGTATCATGACGTCATAGGAACGATGAAAGGAGTTCATGGTGAAGAGGATATCGATGTTTCTTGCGGTCTTGGCGTTTGGTGTTTGCGCTTCTCTTACGGCCTTCGCTCATACGCCGGACCCTTCCAAGCTCCCTCGCAAAGAGGATCGCGTGCATTGCTGCCACGGAAAAGGCAAGTGCGATAACCTGCACACAAAAGAGGATTGCGAGAAAGAGGGCGGCAAGGTCGTCAAGAGCTGCAAGGATTGCAAGTAGCGGCGATGCCGTGCGCTCAAGGAAAGGAAAGCCCATGCTGGTGGAACTGAGTGTGTTTCCATTGGACAAAGGAGCTGAGGGGCTTAGCGCCTATGTCGCGGACTCGATCAGGATCATCGAGGAAAGCGGCCTGGAATTTGAGGTTCACGCGCTGGGGACGTTGATTGAAGGCCCTGGGGACAAGGTCTTCGAGGTAATCCGGAAATGCCATGATTCCATGACCCGCGTGAGTACCCGAGTCATTACCACCGTGAAGATAGACGATCGGAAGGGCGCTGTGGGAAGAATCACGGGGAAAGTGCGGTCAGTGGAAGAGAAATTGGGGCGCAGAGTTCCCAAGGGATAGCGGGCGCCGTCAGAGACTTGGGGGCCTCCGTGGTCGCTGCGCCGCCGGTGGCGGAGGTTCGCGTTCCATGCCCGATGCAAACTATTGCCCGGCACAAGAGATCCTGGAAGTGGTGGACGACCAAGACCGGGTGATCGGTTCGGCCCCGAGAGCGGACATACACGCCAACAGTTGGAGGCATAGAGCCGCGCATGTGTTCTTGTTCAATCCCCAAGGCCAAATCTATGTTCAGCGGCGGTCAGCCTCTAAAGACCGCTTTCCGGGGGCGCTTGATTCCTCCGCGGCCGGGCATGTGGAACCGGGTGAAGGATATGAGGAGGCTGCGATCCGCGAACTGCAAGAAGAGCTTGGCATCCACGCGCAGTTGGACGAGGCGCTACGCGTGCCGGCGTCTGAGATCACAGATTACGAGCACGTGGTTGTGTACCGGGCGGACGCGGATCAGGAACCCAGGCCGAATGCTGAGGAGATCCAATGGGGCGGTTTCATGGCGCCCGAGCGTCTCACGCTGCTCATGGAGCGGAATCCGGATGATTTCGTTCCTGGATTTATCTACTTGTGGAGAGAATACCTGAGGCTAAAGAAGTGAGAGCTGTCGTTCAGAGAGTTTCCCACGCGAAGGTGTCGGTCGGCGGTCAGGTTATGGGAGAGATAGGGCAGGGCCTGCTCGTCTTGCTCGCGGCCGCGGTGGGGGACGGGCCGGAGCAGGCGCGTTGGATGGCGGAAAAAATTTCAGGGCTCAGGATATTCTCCGATGAGGACGGCAAAATGAACCTCAGCCTCGCGCAGGCGCAAGGCGCGATGCTGGTCGTATCGCAGTTCACGCTCTATGGGGACTGCCGCAAAGGCAAACGCCCTTCATTCACCGGGTCCGCGCCGCCTGAACCGGCGGAGAAGCTTTACCGGGACTTTATCGATGCGGTGCGCGAGCAGGGAATTCCTACGGAACAGGGCGTGTTCGGCGCGATGATGGCGGTTGAGCTGACCAATGACGGGCCTGTCACCCTGATCGTGGACGCGCCCTAGACCGGGCCGCGAAGTCAGGTCGCTTGATCGACTATTCTGATCGGATAACGCCTGCCCTTCAATTCAAGAGAGTACGAACGGCCGCTTTTGTCTTCGACGATGCGCTCCGCCAAGCGGTAATAGGCCGGGCGGGAAAACCGGGCGTGGAAAGCGCCCTTTTTTACTTTTGAATAGGGCACGTTGTCTCGACCGATCCAGATCTTGTTCGGGTCAAGCGGCTCCTCACTCCCGTCGTTGAGATGAATGATCAATTCGCCGCCAGGATCGAGGCTGATTCCTACCACGACGAAAGGCGCGTCCTCCACGTGGACGCGGCAGATCTCCTTTTCTATGCGGACGCGATATTCGCCGTCCGAGGTCTTTTCCAACGCGCGACAGAAATGGGAGTAGATCTCCGGATGTACGATCTCCGCGCCGTTCTGGAACCACCTGCCGTCCTTATCGATAGAAAGCTTCAGATAGGGTGAGACGTCGAAAAGATCTTCTTTGGGTTCATCGCAGGAATGATTCATAGTTCATGTTGCCGACGCGCTACCAGCGAGCTGCAAGATCGCTCTTCCTGTACAATTCCTCGTACGCAGCATAATTTGCAAGCACTTTCTTCACATAAAGTCTGGTTTCAAGAAAGGGTATGTTTTCCACGAACTCATCCTGGTCCATGCGTTGGTTCCTCTGAACCCACTGCCGGACCTTCGCGATATCCGCGTTGTAAGCGGCAATCGCAGGAATCAACTTACCGTTGAAGCTCTTGAGGTTCCCCGAAAGGATACGAATGCCCGCCGCGAGATTGCTCTCCGGGTGGAGAAGCTGCCCCACGATCTTCGCGGAGGTCTTGCCCTTCTCCTGCGCCAGCCCTGTGGATCGAGGCATAATCTGCATGAGGCCCAAAGCCCCGGCTGATGAGACCGCGTTCGGATCGTACCGGCTCTCCTGTCGTATAAGGGCCCATATCAGGTTCGGGTCTACCGCGTGCCTTTCCGCAGTTCGGACCGTATGGGCAAAGTGCACGCGAGGGTATGCCATCTCAATAAATTCTTTGGGAGCATCCTGAGGCGGGTTCTCAATCTGGTCGGCAAACCGAGACGCGAGAATGTCGAGAGCGTATCCATGCTTTTCCGCGCCGTGCGCGGCTCTGGCCCGGAGGTAGACAATGGCGGCATCGGATTTCATGGGATCGGGGAGCGCTTCCAGGTTGAGCAGAGCGAATTCGTAAAGACCCATGTCCATGAGTTTCTGCGAGTCAGCTACCAACCTGTGGGATTTCTGCTCCTGGCTCAGCTCGACCCGAGGAAATGTTCGCGCTCGCCCTCCATTCTTGCTCGATTTGTCCTTCAGAGACGCGAGCTGCTGCGCGGCTCGACGACCATAGTAATCAAGAGGCGCCTGATTGACCAGATCCCTCAGGAGCGCCGCGGCTTGCTGAGGTTGCCCGTTGAGAAGCAGGGAGCGTCCTTCCCAGTAACGAGCGGGGATGGAGAGCCCGCTCCCGGAAGAAGCGGCTGTTTGCCGAAAGTGACGGGCAGCCTCTCCGTACTTTTTGCCCCGATATTGTATCCACGCGATCTTCCAGCGTGCCAGCGCCGCAATGGAATTGGTCGGATGCGCTTTGAGCAGCTCGGTGAAGCGCTCTTCGGCCTTCGTCAGGCGGCCGAGCTCCAAATCGTGCGCGGCAAGATTGAAGAGAGCCTTCTTCTTGTACTTAGGCGTTCCCGTTTCTAAGAGGCTCTTGCAGCAGGTCTGGAAGTCTGCTTCACGATCGAGCCTCCAGTACAACAAACTGAGTAGGTACAGGGCTTCCAGACGCTCATTTCCGGACAGACCCTCTTTGAGGAGCCGCTTCAGGAGCGCCAGCGCCTTATCGTTCTTTCTGTCCTTATATAGAGATTCCGCAACCTTGAGCGCCAGTTTCTTGTCTGTCGGGTCTTTTTTCAGCAAGACCTCGTACGCCTGCCCAGCCAAGTCGAAACGCCCGTGCTTGAAGAGGCGACCGGCCCGGGCCAGATAATCCACGTCTGAAAAGTGGGGTTTGGGCGCCTTTGCGTGCATCACCAACCACGCAAGTTCGTCTGCGGCCTTGAGCCCCTCGAGGGTCGCGGGATACTCCAGATAGAGCGTTCGGTAATGCTTCTCCGCCTCGGCATAGCGCTTGAGATCTCGTTCGAGCCGCGCCGCTTTCATAATCAAAGCAGGCTTTTCCTTTGAATCGGCCCTTCTGAGCAGTTCAGGGAGAAGCTCCAGGGCTTCTTGCCCCTTTTGCTGCGCGAAAACACTCTCAAAAAGGGCCCTACGCGCCAAATCGGCATACGGGCTCGAAGGATGTCTCTTCAGAAGCGCCCGAAGCGCTCGCTCGGCCTGCGCCTCCTCTTCGAGCCGGGAATAAGCCCGTGCGCTGAGAATGGAGATTATCTGGCCGTAGGGGGAGTCGGAT
>Ga0194126_10006728_pt1 | contig 16287 bp, 17 predicted proteins | sample TA2KigC150mmetaG_FD_148641 | JGI IMG/M metagenome (GOLD analysis project Ga0194126, IMG submission 148641) | Freshwater microbial communities from Lake Tanganyika, Tanzania - TA2015035 Kigoma Deep Cast 150m | ecosystem: Environmental > Aquatic > Freshwater > Lake | place: Tanzania: Lake... | reverse complement strand
GGACGCGCTGGCCCGCTACGCCGAAACCGGCCACCTGCCCATCGACAACAACGCGGTGGAGAACGACATCCGCCCCATCGCCATCGGGAAAAAGAACTGGCTGTTCGCGGGTTCCGAGCGGGCGGGCAAGCGGGCGGCCGCGATCCAGACCCTGCTCGGCACCGCCAAGCTCAACGGCCTCGACCCTGCGGCCTGGCTCAAGGACACCCTGGAAAAGCTCCCGACCTGGCCCGCCAGCCGGATCGACGAGCTGCTGCCGCTGCGGCGGGAAGACATGGACGCTCAGGACTGAAAGGAAGTGAGCCTCCGCAGTGGATCGGATAAAGGCTTACCCTCTGCCACGGGTTACGGTGCGTCAATGCACCCAGAGGAGCGTCGCATCACTCCTGGTCTTGCCTTCACGGAAAAAATGGTGAGCCTATTCACAAGGCGCTTTCGCCTGCCTCTTTGCGAATGAGCCAGAGAAAGAATGGGCCGCCGATCAGCGAGGTCAGCAACCCGATCGGTAATTCGGCGGGTGCGGCCAGAGTGCGCGCGCCGAGGTCGGCGGCACCCAGCAACAGCGCACCCAGCAAGGCGGAGCCAGGCAACAACAGCCGATGGTCCGGGCCAATCGACATTCGCACCAGATGCGGCGCGACCAGACCGATGAAGCCGATGATGCCGGTCACGGCTACCAGGGCGCCGATACATAGCGCCGACAGACCAATCACACGCTGTCGCAACTGTCGGACATCGACGCCGGCATGTCCCGCTTCCGCTTCACCCAGCAGGATCATGTTCAACGGCGCGGCTTGCCGGAACAGGAAAACCAAACCCGGCGCTACCAGCAGTGTGACCGGGATGAGTAGCCGCCAGGTGGCGCTGGCCAGGCTGCCCAGCGACCAAAAGGTGAAGTTCCGCAGCGCGGTGTCGTCAGCCAGGTAGGACAAGAGGCCAATGCCCGCCCCGGCCAGGGCGTTGACGGCAATCCCCGACAGCAGGGTGGTGGTTGGCGCCCAGCGCGCCCGGCCCCCGGACAAGCCCCGCACCAGCCACGTCGCGCACAAGGCGCCGATGAATGCGGCCAAAGGCACCGCCAGATCCCCGGCCCAGGGGGCAAGACTTCCCAGCCAGAATGCGCCGGTGACGATCATCACACCCGCGCCGAGAGCCGCGCCGCTGGAAATCCCGAGTAGTCCGGGGTCTGCCAGGGGATTGCGGAACAAGGCCTGCAACGCCGCGCCGCTCAGTGCCAGCCCGGCGCCGGCGAGGTTGGCCAGCAGAATGCGCGGCAACCGAATGATACCGATCACCGCGAGCGATTGTTCGGCGGCGGCATCCCTGGCGGTAGACGCGGGCGCCAGCCACCGCCAGATGTCGGCCCAGCCGACCGGTGCCGCACCCGTGCCCAGCGCGCCGATATTCAGGGCCAGCAGGAGGCTGGTGAGCACGTAAAAAAAGGGCGCGACCGGCAGCCGACCGGGAATCCGCTCCTCGTCCGCGCTCGTGTCCAGCACATCGGCATTCATGGTTTCGGTTCGCGCAAGCGGGTCGCCAGCTCACGAACGGCCTCCGGCAGGCGAGGACCAAACCCCAACAGGTAAAGGCTGTTCATGGAGACGACACGCCGGTGCTGTCCCGCCGGCGTGAGGCTGAGTGCGGCATTGCCCCAGAGCGAATGGATGCCGCCCAATTCCTTGATACCTTCGTCGGTAATGAGGATGACCTCCGGACGGGCCATGGCCGCGGCCTCCGCCGTCAGCGGCTTGTAGCCCTCGAATGCGGCAGCGGCGTTCTCGCCGTGAGCGAGTTGGATCATGGCGTCGGCCGCCGTGCTACGGCCGGCCACCATGGGACTGCCGCCGGTGTGGGCCAGCACGAAAAGCACTCGCGGTTTTTCCGCATGGCGTTCCACCTGAGCCACCGTTTGTTGCCATTCGGAGCGAAAACGGTCGATCAATCGCTGCCCTTGTTCGGGTGTCCCGAGCGCCTGAGCGATGCGGGCCAGCTTCGCTTCGACCGCCTCAGGAGTGAAGCCGGTCGGCACGGTCTCGATCCGCACCTGGCTGGCGCGAAGATGCTCCAGGGTGGCTGGTGGACCGGCCTCGCTCGTGGTCAGCAGGAACTCGGGACGCAGTCTCAGGATGCCTTCCGCGCTCAGCGTGCGCAGATAGCCAATACGGGGCAGTTGCTCGACTTCCGGTGGCCAGAGGCTGCTGATGTCGGCGCCAACAACCTTGTTGCCCTGGCCGAGGGCATAGACGATTTCGGTGACGGCGCCGCCAGCGACCACGATGCGGGGGACTTCGGCGCTCCCGGCCGCCAGCGCCCGGGAGAACCCGGCAGCCAAGGTGATGGCCAGGGTCAGATGCTTGAGCGGGATCATGCGCCGGCTCCCGCCTCGGCGCGGAGGTCGGTTGCATTTACGCATTCTTCCCAGGCGCCCGAGCCATCTTCGCTGAAAATTTGCAGGACGGGGCGGTGTTGCCCATCGCACCAGCACAGGGATAAGGCGCCGACCGGTGTCAGCTCATGGATTCGCCAGGCCGAAGCCAGTTGCGTGTCACGCAGATGGAGATTGAACAACTCGTCCAGCACGTTGATCCAGGGGCCGGTGCGCAGGATTGTGTGAATCGGCCCGCGGTGCAACTGCATGGCACCCCTATTGCCCACGGCAATGATCAGGCGGATGCCAAGTGCGGCCGCGCGGGTCAGAACGGCCTCGGCGGCTCCAACCGCAAGCGGTGCGGACTCCACCGTAGCGGAGCGGACGGTGAGATTCGGGGTTGTGAGCGCCCTGCCTTCGCTGGATACCGGCCAGCCCGAAATCAGACTGCCTGACCAGAGGCGGTCTGTTTCATCGGGGGCGAGAGCTTGCCGGCGGGGTTCGACCTGGAGCCCATCGCTTTGCTCGGCGGAGCGGAATTGCCCAACCAGGTCTTCGATGATGCCCGGCCGGCTCTGCTCGGTCAGATAAATTTTGTGGACGGCGCTGCCATCCTCGGCAAAAAACTGCAGACTTTGCCGCTCTTTCCCGTGGCCGGCTTCCTTGACCGCAAATCCGCTGCGCCATTGAGACAGAAACAGGGCAAGGTCGAAGCCTTCGTCCTCCACGATACGGACTTCGTCCACTATTCTGACGTTGCGATAATCGCCATGGCGCTCGTGCACGGCATGGTCGTTACGCGTCAGGCCCATGAGGGGACCCAGGCGATATAATTCCAGCAGCAGGTCAGCCCAAGCGTCCCGCAATCGCGTGGCCGTCTCGCCGACACCCAGGGCGACCAGTTGCGCCTCCGTGACATTGAGCTGAGCGGCCGCGTCGCGGATCCTGAGCTTGGGGTTCTGTTCGCGCAGCGCGTGCCAGCGAGTTCGCAGCGCCTCCGGTGCATATTCCGACATTGGGCTTCTCCGGTTTCAGGCCGCGGCCATTGAGTCCATGAGCTTTGCGGATTCGGCCGTTCCAGCCCGATGTCCCTTATCGTTGACGTGACGGATTTCATTGAGACCCTCGCCATACAACTCGTAGGCCTGGGCAAAACCTCGCACATAGTTGGCGTGTTCGGGGATCAGGCGGATCAGGTGGAAATCCCGCAGTTCTCGCAGCATGTCCATGAATTTACCGTGTTTGTCCTTGAACCGGTCCATGATGCTCGCGAACTCCTCGGAGTCGCGTGAAACGGGTTCCGCCTGGCAGGTATAGGTCACGCGTTTGCGACCAAACAGATGCTGGGCCCGACTTTCATCCTCGATGAACAACAGGCTGGCCCGCGGGTTGTTCATGAGGTTGCGGGTGTGGGCCGACAACTCGCTGACATAGACGTAAAAGCGGCTGTGATCGTCCCTGACATAGGGCGCATAGGTGGCGACCGGTTCATTCTGGCGCGCCGTCGCCATCAACAGGGAGTCGTAGGCTTCGTGAAATTGCCTGGCTTCCCGCAGAATCTCGGTCAAACCGGGTTTGGATGTTTCTGGATTCATGGTCTGGGTTCCTGATTGTGAGTTGACTCCGATCCCCGGGGGTTCAGGGATCGGACCCAAGTGTTTGGGAGGGGTGAAGTGGATCAGTCAGCCTGTCGGCGGAAGCGGGCGTAGTCGCCCTCCCGCGGTTCGGGAATGCCGGCCTGAACCCCATCGGTGTCGAGGTCCAGGTCGCACTGGCCAATGCGTTTGGTCGGCTTGTTCTGACTGGCGCTTGCCGGAGACCCGGAGGTTGCCACATCCAGGATGTAGCGCGCGGTACCCAGCTTGACCAGTTGATTATCGACGTTGACTTTCGCCCAACGGCGCTTCTCCGTGGCCTTGAGTTCGCATTCGGCGATACGGATATCGGCGATGGCATCCCGGCGATAGACATCGATAAAAACGCGGTTGGAAGACCCGCCACCGGCCTCATCATGGAAGAGCGCCTTGATGCCGCCCTTCAGGCTCCGTGTGACCTTGTCACCGGACCGGTTGGTGGCCTTCTTGTAGAGCAGTTGGCTGGGCTTCCATTCGGCCGGGAAGAATTTCGGTCTTTGCGCGTGCAGGGATTGCATCCAGTCTGCCTCCAAAGGCTCGGCAGGCAGGTTCAGATACACCTTGGCGCTGGGGTTATCCTCACCCGGACCGCTCCCGGGGTTGCCGCCCAAAGGTCCGGCATCGACCGCCAGCATTTGCAGGACTGTGTGTGGCTTGGATTCAAAGTCGAACAGGAGTCCCTCGGGCGCGCTATGGAGATTCCAGACCGCCAGTTGATGGTAAATCTTGGCCGGACGGCCGTTGATGGTGGTGTCCTGCTCGTACTTGTTGCAGACCACGGTCGGCTTGATCCCATTCAGTTTCAAGGTTTCTTCCAGTACGGGATAGGATCGCGTTTCGATCTGCAACGCCACGCGCGTCAGTCCTGGATTCAGATTGCCCGCCAGGTTGATGCGGAACGAGGTAGGGGCGCCTTGCCCACCGTTCGACAGGTTGTAGATGTAATGACCCTTGTTAAAGGCAAAGGATGCATTGGCGGCATGGGTGTTCCACCCCAACCAGGCGCTGGTGCTGCCGCAAGTGGGCGTGGTTTCGCTGGAAGCATTGGGCGCGGCGGTTCGATCGTCGGCGGCGCCATGGGAAGCATCGACAAAAATGTCCCATTCGGCAAAGAGTGTGCCGGCCGAGCAACGGCTCCAGCCGCCCCAGGCGGCTTCGTTGGGGCGGTCGAAGCCAAAGCCGGCCGCGTAAGGGTCGATGCCGATGCTGCTATCAGCCTGAGTAGCACCCACAGCCGTCAGCAAGGCGGTCGTCGCCAGACTGCGAAGGCTCCATGCGGAAGGGTGGGAGTGTCCGGGGCGAAGTCGGGGGTTTTTCATCGATATTCTCCGAGTGTCGGTCGGTTAATGGGAATGCATGAGGGGCTGGATCACCTGCCTGCCCGGCGTAAGGTGGTGTAGTCGCCCTCCTGGACGAACGGAACACCCGTTTGGACGCCTTCGGTATTGAGGTCGATATCGCACTGGCCTAGCCGTTTGGTCAGCTTGCTTTCCTCTTGCCCTTCGACCTGCACGCTTTGTACATCCAGCTTGTAAACGGCGACGCCCAAGCGCTGTTCTCGGCCATCGACCAGCACTTTGGCCCAGCGCCGCAATTGCGTCGGCTTTAACTCGCACTCGGCAATCTTGCTGTCGCCGATCTCGTCACGATGGTAGATGTCGATCAGGAGGCGATTCGATGCGCTCCCTGCCGCTTCATCGTGATAAAGCGCCTTGATGGATCCCGAGAGTCGGCGCTTGATCCGGGTCACCCCACCAGCCTTGGGAACATTTTGCTTAAAGGCCAGTTGTTTGGCAGGCCATACTTGCGGGAAATAATTACGCTTTTGGGCAAAGAGCGAGGAAGCCAGCCCGGCGCCCAGCTCTTCCGCCGGCAAGTTGATGAAAACCTTGACCTTCTCGAGGGCTACCGGCTTGGGAGGTAATAGCGCGGCCCCTTGCCGGGGGCCGATATCGACCGCCACTTGTCGTATGGTGGTGTGCATGGGTGCGGTGAAATCGATCTCAATGGATTCGGGAGCCTGAGCAAAATCCCATAGGACAAGCTGATGGACCAGCCCGGCCGGCCCCATGGAGGAGGGATAGGCGCCCTTGAAGGTTTGCGAAACCACCGCGGGACCCAACCCATTGAGTCGGAGGTACTTGGCATCGAGGCTGCCATCCCCTTGGCTTTCGACTTGCAGAGCAACCCGGATCGGCCCGGCGGCGGCCGGGCCGGCCATATTGACCCGAATGATCTCGGGTACCGAGAAGCTGTAGAGGTTCATGGTGGACGAGATGAAGGTCCCGGCATTCCACCCCAGCCAGGCTGACGTAACCCCGGCTTTGCCCAAATCGGGCGCCGCGGTACGGTCATCGGCGCCACCATGGGAACTGTCCTTGAAAACGTCCCATTCGGCGTAGAGGGCGCCCGCGGCTTCGCGATTCCAACCACCCCATTCCGCTTCCTGGGGTTGATCGAAACCGAAGCCGGCCTGATAGGGATTAGGCCCCAGGCTGGTGTCCGCCATCACGGCGCCACACCAGGCGCAGAGGAGCCCCACGGTTACTTGCGCGCGAGCCTGTGTTAACAATCGTTGCATAGCTTTAGTTCCTGGTTGCGGTGGAGGGTGAGTAGTGCATTGCGGGCGAGGCCTCAGAATTCGACCCGCAAGGTGACGCCCCCGTTGATGCCGGGGCTGGTATAGCGATCGCGGATATCTGGCTGATTACCCAGACCGGCATGCGGGTCATTGCTCGAACTGCGGGCGTTTTCCCACTCGATGTATTTCTTGTTCAGCAGATTGAAAACACCGAAATTCATGGTCACGTGCTCGTTGAACCGGTAATACGCCGTGGCATCCAGCAGGATGTAGCCGCCGGTCGGAAATGCCGTGGGTGCGTTTTCATAATCGATGTACTGGCTGAGCTTGGGACCGGTCAGGGTCAAAAAGGCCTGGCCGCCCCACTCACCGTCCGGATGGTCAAAGCGCAGTTGAATGACGCCGCGCATGGGGTTGACATTGTTGATGTACTCCTTGGTATCGAGGTTTTGCCCCATCGTGTAACCGTAATTTCCGATCAGGGTCAGGCCCTTGAGGTCGGGCCAGACTTTGCCTAGGGGTGTCTCGCCCTTGAACTCGAAACCCTGAAGCTGAACCGTGCCCGGCGTATTGATGGCCTGATAGGTCAACAGGTTGTAGGGCGGGCAAGGTGCTTCCACGGTGGGTTGGCAAACGACGGCGGTCTGAATGAAGCCGTGGTAATCGTTCCTGAAGAAGGTGGCATCGGCGAAGCCGTGGCTGCCCTCTAGCCGCAGACCGATTTCGCCCGAGGCCACGGTTTCCGGTTTCAACTCCGGATTGGGTACCGAGGCATAACCGAAGGCGAAGTTGGCGAATCCGGTATTGGCGTCGGAAAAATTCGGCGCCCGGGCGCCTTCGGAGTATTGCCCATGCAGGGCAATGCTGTCGGTGAAGTGGAAAATCGTGCCGAACTTGGGCAGCACCTTGTTGAAGGATTGCGCCATCGGCGGATTGTCCTCGTTGGTTTTGGCGTAGATCGAATCAACCCGTGGATCAAGCCCGTAGTACTCGAATTGCAGAGCGGGCAGCAATTCCAGACGTTCATCAAAGGCGCGAATCCGATCCTGGATAAAGACGCTGGCCCGCATCATCGAACTCAGGGGAAAATCCCGCACTGGAAAACTGTCCGGGGTAACCACATTGGTGCAGTCCGCCGTCAGCACGCCGCAGAGCTGGCCATCCCGCAGTTCTTGTATCTCGGTATGAAATACCTCCGCACCATAGCTGACGACGTGGCCCGTGGACGCCCAAACGAAATTCGTGCTGGCCTGGACTTGTCCGCCAACGATGGTGGAGTCATAGCTGAAACGGCGGTCCAGTCGCTGATCGCCGCCGAGGGGCAGGGTGCGACCTTCTTCGACATTCTGGCGCGTGCGGCTGGACTGGCCGTATAGCCGCCAATTCAGATTGTCGAGCCAGGGGAGGCCAATGCGGCGGATGGACTCGTCCAGGCTGACGCGCCAGCGCGACTGGCGATCCTGGGTATCGAAAAGGTAAACATTGCGTCCGGTGTAGTTCGTCCCGTAAAACGAGTACACATCGGTATAGATCTGATTCTCGGTGGCCTCGCCCGTCAGCCGCAGGATATTGTCTTCATCGACGTGATAGAGGACCTTGGTCAGCAGATTGAGCAGGCGAGTATCCTGCGGATTGGGGGTGGTGCGGGCCGCTGATTGGCTATCGTTGTCGCCCATGTTGCCATACTGGGCGCCATCGGCATGCGTCAGCAATAGCAGGCCGTCCCAGCCTTCGGTCCGGCCGGCGAGCGTGCCGGTCTGCAGGAAACTTTCGTTGGCGCTGTTGTACATCAACTTCAGCGCCTCGTAGTGATTCTGGCCAAACAGGTCCAGGTAATCCGCGGGATCCTTGGTCATGAAGCTGACGACGCCGCCGATGCCGTCGCTGCTGTACAGCGCCGATGCCGGACCGCGCACGATTTCCGCCGCTTTCAACGAATCCACGTCGACATAATTTCGGCCCGCGCTCTGGAAAGAGCCAATCGCAAAGCTGTCCGGCACGCGAACCCCATCGACCATGGTCAGGACGCGATTGCCGCTCACGCCGCGGATGTTGAAGCCGGATTGGCCAAACCGCTGCGGATCATTCTGGACCGTAACGTTAGGCTCATAACGCACGATGTCCTTGATCGTACGCATCAGGCGGCGCTCAATGTTTTCGGTATCGATCACCGACGCCGTGCCCGGAAAGTCACGGTCATTCCGCATGGGATGCCGGGCCGTGACCCGCACCTCATTCATGCTGACGACGGTAATGGGTTCTTCGCGGGCTGGAGTCACGGTCATTTTTGCCTTGCCTTGATTGTCCTCTGGGACCTGCCTGGCGGACACCTCGGCCGTTACCTCGGCTTCGGGCAACGCATCCTCGGGAATCGTGACTGCTTCGGCGCTTAATGCTCCGGCCAGCAGCCAGAGCCCGATAACGCACAGTGAGTTTCTCGCCAACACAATGGCCCCTTATGATTGGGGTTAGGCTGGCTGCCTCGCACCAATTGGCGCTCGGTGGCTTGCGAAAATGAAATTCAGGAAATGCGCGCCGGGCGCATTCCGGATGCTATTTGGTCAGGATCAGCTTGTTGTTGCGTGTTATCCGCAGCCGATATTCCTCGCCATCGTGAAGAATCGCGATTTCCTGACGGGAGCCAAACAACTCTTCGGTCCTGAGGGGTTGACTGACCCGTCTTGCAATTGGACTGCACCCTTGCCGGGCAGACTTTGCATCGAAATTTCGCTCGTCTTCTACAATCATATGATAACAATTATCATTTGAATCGTCAATCCTGGGTTCAGCCCGCACTGATTTCTCACTCATGGTCTCGTCCTCAGCGATAATTGGGTGATGTCGGCATGCTGGGCGATGGCGAGGACCTCGGCGGCCTTGCCGTAAGGGACTTTCTCGTCGACTTCGAACTGCACGGTCAGATCCGGATTACGGCTATGACGCTCCGCCAGCTTCTGGCCCAGGGTGGCGGCGTCGAGTTTCTCCGTGTCCAGGAACAGTTCACCGGCGGCATTGACGCTGACCAGCGTCACGGAGCCCGCCGGCGCCGGCCCGGCCGCCACTGTCTTCGGCAGATTGACCCCCACCGACTGGGTCAGCAGGGGCGCCGTAACGATGAACACCACCAGCAGCACCAGCATCACATCCACCAGCGGCGTGACATTGATCTCGCTCATCGCCATCTGATCATGGCGGTTATTACCGAACGCCATCTCAATCCCCCCTCTTCAGAGCAAAGCCCGTCTTCAACGCCAGATGCAGGAAGTCGGTGGCGAAATTCTCCAGATCCGCCTCGGTCAGCTTCACCTTGCGCAGGAAAAAGTTATAGGCCAGCACCGCCGGTATCGCCGACGCGATGCCGATCGCCGTTGCAATCAGCGCCTCGCCGATCGGCCCCGCCACCACATCCAGGCTCGCCGAACCCGCATGGCTGATGTCTTTCAGCGCATGCATGATGCCCCACACGGTCCCGAACAGGCCGATGAACGGCGCCGTGCTGCCGATACTCGCCAGCACCGTCAGTCCCTGCTCGACCGCATGCCGCTCCTGCTGGATGCGCTGGCGCAGACTCCGCTCCAGAATATCCTGGCGGTCGCCGCTGGCCTGCAGGCTTTGCACATTCGCGGCATGGGTATCCGCCAGCACATCGAAGCCCGCCTTGGCGATGCGCGCCAAGGGCCCCGGCATCCCGCTCAACTCAGCCGCCGCCATCAGGCTGGGCGCGCTCCAGAACGCGCGGCTGTAGGCCCGGTTGGCCCACTGCAACCGCCATTGCTCCCAACTCTTCAACAAAATGATGGCCCAGGCCAGCACGGAAAAGGCCGCCAATAGCCACAAGGTCAGCGTGACGATATGACTGGACGCAAAAACGATCATGATGAAATAGCCTCACACAGCAGATTATTGAGAATCGAGCAGATTAAAATTGATCGGCACATTGGCCCAGCTCTCCACCGCTCGACCACCCTGCCTGGCAGGCACGAAATGCCAGGCCCGCACCGCTTCCAGCGCCGCCTCGTCCAGCACCTCATGGCCGCTACTCGTCGCCACGCTCACCGCGGCCACCGACCCGTCCGCCAGCACTCGTACCAACAGCACCACCTTGCCCTCCCATTGTCGGCGCATGGCCAGGGCCGGATACTCTGGTTTCGGATTATGCAGATAGGCCGCGTTAGCCTTGGCACCCTCATAGGATCCGTTGGCCAAACCGTCACTGGCTCTACCGGTCGACGTTGACGACCGATTGGCTGACGAACCCGCGGCGCGGGACCGTTCTGCCTCATCTTCCGACTCGCGGCGTTGCCCGGAACCGCGGGGCCGCGCCGCAGGCCCTGGCACCGTCGGCTGGTCCGCCAGGGCTCTGGTGTCGGCCGAATCGGCGCGTGGCGGCAATGCCCGCGGCTCAAGGGGAACCGGTGACCTTACGCTTGGCCGTCCGGACAAGGGTTGGGAACGGACCGAAAGCTCTGGTGGCGGAGGAGCCAGCGGCCTCCACGCGGGCGCCTCCCGCCGGCGAACGGGTTCCAGCGATTGCCGCGAAGGCATCGAATCAGACGGTGGCGACAGATTCGGATCATCCTCCAATTCCCTGCGCGTCGGTTTCACCGACCGGATGGGGGGCGCGATCGGCTTCGGCGGCATCACCGGACGTACCTTACTCAACGCTTCGGGCGCGGCGGCACGAGGGTGCGACTTGGGCGGCGCCGCCGGCCTCAACATGGGCCGGGCTGCCGGCTTGGCAGTCATGGCTGGCGCGGATGCCGCCAAGGGACGCGACTTCGGCAACGGGGAGGATTTCGGCTGAGGCGAAATCGGTTTGGGCGGTTCCACTCCGGGTTGTGGCGACTCCGGTTTGGGCGGCGGGAGCAGATTCACGACGACCGGCTGACTGGGCTTCTTCAGGACTTCCGGTCGATAGGCCAGCCAACCGCGGCCTTGCCAGACGGCCAGATGCAGCAAAACGGAGAGGAGGATCATCGTCAGGAGACTCAATCCACTTCCCGGCTTTGAGCCCGCCCATGCCATCAATACCGAGCGCATCCCCGCGTTGCGGAATGGTAAATCGACCGTCGCCATGAATGCGTTATATCCCGTGTTGGTCAAAACCAAGCGCGTCCGTTTCGAAACCGGCTAGTGCAGACCACGTCTCAGGGGGGCATCCGGCTTGCCGTCACCCGAACTCTGATTCCGTCGATTGTTCACCGAATGCATGGCCCTGTTGATGAGCAGGTAAAGATGGTTGAACTGCTCGGCGGTCAGTCTTATCTGGATGAAGCCCAGCGAGAGGTGGAAGCTGTCGCATTCCGGGCGCCAGGCGATGCTTGCGCCCAAGTCGCCGGCCAGGCTTTCGATATTGCAAGAGAATGAAGTCATAGCGGCGACTCCTCGGTGAACTCATCCAGCCAGGGGCTTTTCGGCCGGGTGTCGCACAGCATTTGTACGGCCATCTGATGCCAGCGCGCCGCCAAGGTTCGGTAAAGAACCCTCAACTCAGCATCCGTCATGGCGGGACTCTCAGAGATGAGCCGGAATTGCCGGCTCAACCAGACAGCCGAGCAAGGATCGCCATCACTCAGGTAACGATCGATCAGGAAACCTGCGTTGACATGCAGTTGCCCAAGACCAGCGATATCCGGGCGTATGGGATTAGCTTCAGTGGCAAAAGAGTGAACAGTCGACTTGAGGGGTAACATGAGACCTCCGGTGCGTGATTGTCTTATGCGAATCATTCTCATTTGAGAGCAACTTGTCAAACAATCCTTCCCGATGGTCATTCATGCATGAATTGACAATACCCACCCTCCCCTCAGGCAAGGCAAGTGTCGCGACCCAGGGATTAGTGGCAACGGGAGACGGGAGAGGTGGAGTTCAAATGAATATTTGCCCACTGCGCTATCCATAACCGGCTTGCCAAGACAACCTGACGCCTCCAGTGCGGGCCGTTACCTCGCGAGTTCCCGGCTTGGGCGCCGGTCCATGGCTGCTTCCACCGCTGGTCGCGGATCGGGACGTGGGCGCGGGCGCGGCTGAACCACGCGCCGCACGGTCGGCGATGGCAGAGAGACGGCCGGAACCGATACCCGCGCGGGGTTTGCCTAGTCTGCCAGAACGTCAAGGCCGCGGCGTTGCCGCGCGCGAGGCCATGACACGCACCAGTCGGTCAATGGGCGGCAGAGCCACATTCGGGTGGAATGGCCAGGGCTGTTGCGGGTGGTAGTGGTGACAGCCGCCAGGATGAGGCGCCGCAGGGCGCGCGGCGGGTGTTGGGCTAGCTTTCGAGCAGCGGCAAACCGCCGCGGATAGCCTGGGTGGACGGTGGCCACGCGGGCCAACTCGTGAGCGGGGTGCGCCGGTTGGTCGAACGCAGCTTCGGCGCACTCTACCACGCCCGCGGCCTCGGTCAGAGCTACGAGTGCCTCAATCGCGCGGACCAAAGCCGGATTGACATCGCCACGATCGGCATCCCGCCTATAGCGCCGGGCCCTGGAAGCCGTTTGCAAACGGCTTCCAGGGTCTGTCAGGCAAAGCTCAGCCAGTCCGGCTTGAACAGCAGCAGCAGTCCAAGCAGGATCATCACCGCGCCACCGATCAAGTGTGCCTGGCGCACATAGGCGCCGGTCAGTCCCGTCACCTTGAGCGTCTGCATTGCCACGAAGAAGACGAACAGGTCATCCAGCATGAAGACCAGGATATAGAGCGCCAGATAGGCGTGATACTGCCAGACCGGCAGGTGGCTCATGGCCAGCACCTGCGTATAAATGGCGGGTAATCCAGCGGAGCAGATCAGTTCCACCGCGTTGACCACAAAGGCCAGCAGGATGATGCCCCCCAGCGCCAGCAGGAAGTTGCGCTCGCCGGCGAGATGGCGCAGCCGGTCCAGTACCCGTCGCCGGGATTCCGGCGCGGTTACCTTGCAGATCGCCTCCGGGTTCACGCAGTACTCGCGGAGGTAGTAGCCGCCGCCGCCGAGGGCCAGCAGGCCGATCAATACCCGTATCCAGACCAGCATGCCAAGGAAAAGCAACAGGTTGAGCCATGCGGCCATGAACAGATAATAGACGGCGGCGGAGGCCGCAATGAAGGCGCCGCCCAGCACCCACATGCGGAAGCGGTCACGCAGACCCACCAGCAGGCTGATGAGAAATACCAGGGTCCACATCGCGCAGGGATTGAAACCATCCAGGACCCCCAGCAGGATCGTCAATACCGGCAGGGAGACCTGGGCTATGGCGATTTCGCCGAACAGCGGCAATTTCAGGACCTTCGGCAGCGACTTCTCCCAGTCCGTTGCCGGGAGACTTTCGCTGACGAACGGGCTCTCCAGCAGCGGCCTGACCAAATCCGGACAGGCCGTGGTCAAGCAGTTTCCCGCATGACTCCTGATTTCCGCCCCCGTGGTGCTGTCATCCTGGTATCCCTGAAGCAGGGTTTGACCGATAACGGTGAGCGGCACGCCGGGCCTGTCGATGCCCGCGCCTTGCACTAGCGTCTCGAAGACCTGGAAATGCGCCTGCGACTGGCTGATTTCCAGTTCATGAACCCGGACGCGCGGCTCCTCGTTGGCAAACCGCTGGAGAAATTCCTTTTCTCGGCCACAATGGGGACAGCCCTCGCGCCAGAAGACATAGATGTCCGCTGTTGCCGCAGCCGCGGATGGCTGCGTCATGGCAGGAGCAGGCAGTGCAAAACCCAGCCATGGCCACAGCAACAGAATCAGCAGAATGAAAAACCGGGCCGGCCCACCCGCCGCCGTCGAGGCGCCCCCCCCAATCGCGGGCGTCCGATCGGGGCGATATTGATCGGCTGGGAGCTTGCCACCCTTCGGTGATGTCATCATCACCTTGGGAATTCGCCACCAGACGCACTTGCATGATAAGTGATTTTGATTATCATCTATAACAAACAACATGGACCCACCTCGACCGATAGCGCAGCCCCTTGCCGATTTTATCAGTGTCCTCTCAATGCATCGCTTTTTCATCAGGTAAATAACCATGAGCCAGATCGTGTCCTCCCTGCCAGGCCGCATCCGCGTCCGGGCGCCCGCACTGCGCAGACATAGTCATGCTCAACACGTAAAAGCCGCGTTGGCCCGTCTGGATGGGGTCACGCGGGTCGAATCCAATCCGCAAGCCAGTTGCATCGTCATCCACTTTGACCCTGCCCGCGTCGTGATCGAAGAGTTCGACACCCTGGTCGATAAAACAATCGACGATGCCCTGGCGAAACCGCTGACGATCGGTCGCCGCCCGACCCGCATGCAAATCAATCGCTATGCCAAAGCCGGCATGCTGGGCAGTCTGGCCACGTCGATGGCATTGGCGGCATCCGGCCAGAAACGCTGGCATGCGCTCACGGGAGCGGTTTTCCTGGGCTGTCTGGGGGTGCATTTGGGAGTTCACCGCCGGCGCCTCCTGCGCTAAGTCCCGCCTCCACCCGGCTTGCCAGCAGCGGGCCGGGCGGTTCAATAGCGCCCTGCCCCACACACTCACACGCCATGTGCACCAGGCAGAGTGCAAGCTGGCGGGATTCGGTCACCGCCACCTCATTCTGCGGCAGATATATTTCCATACCGAGATACTGAAAGGCTGGGTTATTCCAGATCTGACGCGGTATGACGGTGAGGGTCTTGGGCAACCGGCCGGATGGCCCCAGGGGTAACACACGAACGTTCCGATCCGACACGCCCGCATGGCCTTCTATACGCTGTTCGAGTCGTTGACACAGAACCGGGCTGGCGCATAACAGGTCGGCCGTGGGACCCGCCGAATCCTGACCGGTATGCAGATCGATCAGCAGCCGGTGGCGTCCCTCGACGTGTGGCAGAACCTGTAAATACAGGGCACGGTGGAGCATTTCATAGCGGTGCACTTCATCCGGATTAGGCCGGCGACCGGACAGGCCCTGCAGAATGGGCAGCACCGACACCTGTCGGGGATCGACAGCGGACGCCACTGCCTGCCCGAAGCTCAACTCTTCACGATGCACCCCAACCAACAGCAGCACGGGGGGGGTTCTGTTCACGTGGCCTATTGTCACGATTCTCTCGATTCGACGACTGCGTAGAGAGTCAGCGCCGTGTGATCGCACTGGCTGCAAACGACGCCAAAGGAACTGCCGGGCGTCAAGCGTCCGACCTTGCCCTTGCGCTCCAGGAGGTTCAGCATGGCTTCGATGGCGGCCGGTGTGCTGTCCACTGCCTGAGCCAGGTCGGCCGGGCTGGCGTGGCCCCGCTGGCGCAGATGGTCATGCAGGCGAGACAGCCGCATGGGGGTGGCTTAGGGGCGCGCGGGCGCCAGGGCCGCGGCGGGGTCCCACCGTTGGCCGTAGCGGCGCATGGTGTACAGGGCCAGGCTCAGCACCCCGGCGGCGGCGGAGATCCAGGCCGCCGAGTAGGCGGGGTGCAGGGCCCAGGTGGCGCTTTGATAGTAGAGCGTGGCGATGCCATAGCCGAGGCCGGTGGTCCACAGGCCCACGAACACCGCCCAGCGGGGCCCCGCTTCCTGATAGATGGCCGCCACCGCCGCGGTGCAAGGCAGGTAGAGCAGGATGAACAGGAGGTAGGCGAAGGCGCCGGCCGGGCCGTCAAAGCGGCTGGCCATCGCGCCAAAGGTGCCGGTGGCGACTTTCTGTTCGGCCGCCCGCGCGGTCTGATCGTGCAGATCGCCGAGACTCAGGCCCAGCGGGTCCAGCCAGGTATTCAT
>Ga0194126_10006726_pt1 | contig 16292 bp, 16 predicted proteins | sample TA2KigC150mmetaG_FD_148641 | JGI IMG/M metagenome (GOLD analysis project Ga0194126, IMG submission 148641) | Freshwater microbial communities from Lake Tanganyika, Tanzania - TA2015035 Kigoma Deep Cast 150m | ecosystem: Environmental > Aquatic > Freshwater > Lake | place: Tanzania: Lake... | reverse complement strand
GTTTTCCTGCCCTACACGTTTTCGGTTTTCTGTGCATGCGTTGGTCGTGATTGGCCGATGACGCTCAAGGAAACGCGCGTGTTAACGCACAAGGAATCGCGCAAGTAAACGCGCAAGTAAACGCGCGAGAAAACATGCGAGGAAACATGCGAGGAAACGAGGTACGTGCGAAGGCGATCCCGGGCGGTTGAGGTGATCGCTGCTCATGGAGGGAGAACCTTTTCGGGGGCGGCCCGCACGGGGCACAAACGTTTACGGGGCTCAAAGCATCCGCAAATCGAGTCGAACCGGTTTTCGCTCAGTCTGGGGTTTCATCAGAGCTTCAAGTTGTTCGCGCACACTCCATTTGGGGAAACCCTCGATCAAACTCTGAAGGGAGATCTTCCATGAGCCAGGACGCAGGCGTCATTTCGGCAAGCCAGCGCGATCCTCTTCCCAAGGTCTGGGACGAAAACGCGCGTATCGGCGACATGCTCCAGGGTCGTCGTGGCCTCGTGGTGGGTGTGGCCAACGAGCACAGCATCGCCTACGGTTGCGCAGCCAAGTTGCGTGGCTTCGGGGCCGAGATTGCGCTCACCTACCAGAATGAAAAGGCACTACCGCACGTCAGGCCGCTCGCACAGCGCATCGGCGCAAAGGTGCTGCTGCCACTCGATGTGAGCCATCCGGGCAGCATCGAACAACTCTTCGTGGGTCTCAGGGAACAGTGGGGCTACCTCGACTTTCTGATCCACTCGATTGCCTTTGCGCCCAAGGGAGACCTTCATGGGCGCCTTGTGGACTGCTCGCGTGAAGGTTTCCTGCAGGCGATGCAGATCTCCTGCCACTCCTTCATCGAAATGGCGTGTCATGCCGAGAAACTCATGCGGCGCGGCGGCGCCATGGTCACGATGAGCTACTACGGTGCCGACAAGGTAGTGAACAACTACAACGTGATGGGCCCGGTGAAGGCAGCACTCGAATCCTCGGTGCGCTACCTGGCCAACGATCTTGGCGACGCTGGGATCCGCGTCTACGCAGTCTCGCCCGGTCCGCTCAAGACGCGTGCCGCGAGCGGCATCGATCACTTCGATGAACTGATCCAGACGGCGATGGAGCGCACGCCCGAGCATCGGCTGGTGGACATTGCCGAAATTGGGCGGGTGGTGGCCTTTCTGGTTGGTGCGGGCGCATCCGGGATGACCGGCGACGTGATTTTCGTGGACGCCGGACTGCACAACATGGCTTGAGCCTGGCCTCGGAGCCCCCAGGCGCGGAGCCGGCGCGATAAAGCGCCACAGCAGTGGGTCTCGAGCTCAGAGCCCCCAGGCGCGGAGCCGGCTCCTTGCATAGTCGGCTGCGCCACCGGTTTGTGCCTCACGCAGAAAACTGCGGTAGGCGGTCGCAGCCGCGTCCCGGCGTCCAAGCGCTTCGTGGTTCACGCCTTGAAGGAAGACGATACCCGGGTCGCCGGGCAGCGCCCAATCAAAGGCCAGCAATTCACTGAGCGCCGCCTCATGGCGGCGCGATCCCATGTGCAGCGACGCGAGTTGCTTCATCGCCTGCGCCTCTCCTGGATACGCCTCGCGCGCACGCTGCGCGTAGTCAAGCGCTTCGTGCTGTCGCCCTTGCGCCTGCAGGCACTGCGACATCCGCAGCAGCGCGGGGTAGTCGAGCGGGGATCCACGGAGGGCCTCACCGAAGTGAGCTTCGGCCTCGCCCGGCTTCTTGCGTGACATCAGGACCTCACCCTTCTGGCAGGCCTCGATGGTGGGCTTGATCCTGCGTAGCGGGGCAGTGCTGTCCATGAAGCGCTCGCGCCCGGCTGGCTGATTGCGCGAGGCTGCGTAGCGCTTGCTGGCTGCCTCCTGGGCAGCATCACGCCTTTCCCGGCTCATCGGGTGCGACGCAAAGAGTACAGCGAGCAGGCCAGGGTCGCGCTCCTCTTCCTTCACCAGCATCTGGTGCAGCCTCACCATGCCCTCGGCCGGGTAGCCCGCCTGAACCATGTACTGCTGTCCAAGCGCATCGGCCTCGCGTTCGTTTTCACGCGAGTAATTGGCAAGCAGTGCGCTCGCCCCTACTACAGCGCCGATCTCAACCAGCGGTGCCCATCTTGCGTCGTTGCGCGCAGCCGCAACGGCAACGGCCGCCAACGCGACCGAAGCGAGCAGGGTCTGGCCCTGGCGCTGCGCACTGTGGCGGGCGTTCACATGGCCGAGTTCATGGCCGAGCAACCCGGCGAGCTCGGACTCGTCGCGTATCTCCACCATGATGCCGCGGGTGATGCCCATTGCGCCACCAGGGAAGGTGTAGGCATTCACATGGTTCGCGTTGACGACGCGGTAGTTGTAGGGCATTGCCGGGCGGTGAACAACCTGTTGCATCCGCAACGCCACGCTGTTGAGGTAGCGCTGGACTTCCGGATCCTGATAGCTTCCAAGGTCGCGCGAAAACTGGTGTGCCGACTGCTTGCGGTCGATGGCGATCTCGCCCGCCTCGTCCAGGCCCACAAGAATCCTCTCGCCGCTCACAGGCGAGGTGGCACAACCCTGAAGCGCCGTGGCTGCTACGCTGGCGCCGAAAAGCCAAAGCAGATCGCGGCGCGCAAGTTGCTGTGATCCGATCCGCTTACTGCGCGCGTCGCAGCCGTACCTGTCGTGACGATGAGCCCCATGGGTGGGCAGGCCGAAAGCACGCGTTTTGCAAGCGCGTGCGGGGTGTTGCTCCGCATGCATGGTTCGAGATCTCACTCTGACATAGCCCGGTAATCGCCCGGTAATCGCACGGTAATCACCCAGTTATCGCCCGGAAATCGCCTCAGTTGCAGGCTCCGATCCAGCGATTGACTTCGCTCCAGGTACAACTGCAAGAAAAGGTGCAGATGGTGCTGCACGAGCGGCTGCAGGTACGCCAGCAACGCCTTGGGGAATGGTACATGCCCAGCACCGCCTTGCGGCTTCACCCAACTGTCATCCTGGCTGCCTAGACTCCATTGCGGAGTTTCCAGCAGCACAAAAGCTCGGGAGGTCAGGGATGGAACGTCGTGATTTTGTTCAGGTTGCCGGGGTTGCAGCCATTTCGCTGGGCAGCGGCTCGCTGCTTGCCCAGCAAAGCCGCGCGGTTTGCTACAACTGCCCCCCGGAGTGGGCGGACTGGGGCGGGATGCTTCGCCTTCTTGCCAAGGACTTGAATTTGCAGGTTCCCCCGGACAACAAGAATTCGGGCCAGGCGCTCGCTGCGCTGGTAGCCGAGAAGGCCAAGCCGGTAGCCGATGTGGTGTATCTGGGTGGACAGGTCGGACCGCAGGCGCGGGAGGCCGGCGTGCTCGAGGCCTTCAAGCCTTCGCGATGGAACGAGATTCCTGCCGGCCAGAAGGACCCGGAAGGTTTCTGGTTCGCGATCCACTCCGGAACACTCGGTTTTTTCGTGAACCGCACCGCGCTCGGTAAACGGCCGCTTCCAAAGGGCTGGAACGACTTGCTCAAACCCGATTACCAGGGCCTCGTTGGCTACCTCAATCCGGGAAGCGCTGCCGTGGGTCAGGTTGGTGTGATTGCGGTGAACCTTGCGCTCGGCGGTTCCTACGAGCGGCTCGACCCGGGGATCGGCTACTTCAAGAAGCTGCAGGCCAACAAGCCGATCGTGCCGACGCAAACTTCGTATGCGCGGGTACTCTCCGGAGAAATCCCGATCCTGCTCGACTACGACTTCAATGCGTACCGTGCGCAATACAAGGACGGCGCACCCACCACTTTCGTGATCCCGGAGGAAGGTAGTCTTCAACTTCCGTACGTGATGGGTCTTGTGCGAAACAGCCCCAACCCCGAGCAGGGTCGGCGTCTGCTCGACTTCGTACTTTCGGATGCAGGTCAGCGGCACTGGGCCAACGCATTCCTGCGCCCCGTGATTGCCCAGGCAATGAGTGCAGAGGTGCGTGGGCGCTTTCTGCCCGACGAGGACTACCGTCGCGCGCAACCCGTCGATGTGGTGAGGCTGGCAGCCTCCGCAGGCACGATTGCCAAACGCTACCAGGCTGAGGTTGCCTAGTTTCCGGGGTACAGGCGGGGCCTCTGCACGCAGGGAGCGCAATGCGCACCGTGGGCTGGACCAGGGTCTTCCTCGCTCCTGCGCTCACCGTCTTCGCCGCCTTCTTTCTCGTCCCGCTCGCCCGTCTCTTCGCGGTGGGTGCAGCAGGACCTTCCGGTTGGGCCGCCTACGTGGAAGTCCTTCACAACACCCGCTATCTCCAGAGCTTCCTGTCGACTCTGGCACTCGCGGGATCGGTAACGATTTGCACGCTTTGTCTTTGTGCCGTTTGTGGGGTGTACCTGAGCAGGGCAAGCTTTGCCTTCAAACCGCTCCTCACGGCGGTTCTCACCCTTCCGCTTGCGTTTCCCGGTGTGGTGGTGGGTTTTCTTGTGATCATGCTGGGAGGACGCCAGGGCGTGGTTGCGCAGGCGGGGCAGGCACTCGGTGGCGATCCCGGCAGTGCGGTGGTGTTTGCCTACTCGATGACCGGGCTCTTCGTGGGCTACCTCTACTTCTCGATTCCCCGCAGCATGCTCACGGTGATGGCCACCGCCGACAAGCTCGACCGGGACCTCGAAGAGGCCGCTCGCACGCTCGGGGCGTCGGCTTTTGCGGTGGCGCGTGATGTGATCCTGCCCGGGATTCGGCCCGCGCTGGTTGCTTCCGGGGCCATCTGCTTTGCCACCGCGATGGGTGCCTTCGGCACTGCGTTCACACTGGCAACGAAGATCAACGTCCTGCCGATGGTGATCTACTCGGAGTTCACCTTGCAGGCCAACCTTGCGATTGCTGCGGTGTTGTCGTTGTGGCTTGGCCTGCTCACCTGGCTGGTGCTGATCCTTGCCCGAAGCGCGACCGGCTCGGCAGTGGCGGCTGCAGCGTGATGGCCCTCGCAACCACCTCCAGACTCCTGGACCGTGCTGCGCTTGGACTTACGGTCGCCCTTGCGCTCTTTCTGAGCGTTCCGGTGGTGCTCTCGATCCTCACAGGGCTGATGGTCAACCAGTTTCAGGGCTTCTCTGCAGGCTTCAGCCTGCGGTGGGTGCGGGAAGTCGTTGAGCAGTACCATGGTGCGATCCTGCTCAGCGTGTGGATCGCCACACTCACCGTGCTGATCAATCTCGTCCTCGGAACGCTTCTCGCCCACGGCCTGCGTCGGACACGCGTCCAATGGGCGCGGGCGCTCGAGGAGATGTTTGTGATGCCCGTGGCGATGCCCGGGATCTCACTCGGGCTTGCCATGATCGTGAGCTACGGTGCCCTGGGTGGATTTCGCACCCACTGGAGTTTCATTCTGGTCGGGCATGTACTCTTCACCTTGCCCTTCATGATGCGCGCAGTGCTCGCTGTGATGCAGGCGCAGCGCCTCGATGTGCTCGAGGAGGCTGCGGCGAGCCTGGGGGCCGGTCCGTGGCGGCGCCTGGTGGATGTGGTGATGCCCAACTGCCGCAATGCGATGGTGGCAGGCTCGCTGATGGTCTTCACCCTGTCGATCGGCGAGTTCAACATGACCCTGCTGCTGCACTCTCCGTTCACGCCGACGCTGCCTGTGGGGCTCGCCGACGCCTACGCGTCGCTGCGCATCGAGGTGGGCAGCGCCTACACGCTGATCTTCTTTGTGCTGATCGTTCCGCTGTTGGTTGCCATGCAGTTCCTCGGCGGTTCCCCGCGAGGCAAGGCACTGTGAAGGTGGCGCCGGCCGTCGGGGCAATCCGGGTGCGGCAATGCAGCAAGCACTTCGGTACCGTGAAGGCTCTCGGTCCGGTGGATCTCGACATCCCCGCGGCACAGATCCTGGTGCTGCTGGGCCCCTCGGGCTGCGGCAAGACGACGCTCTTGCGGATCATTGCCGGCCTCGAGGATCCGGATGAGGGTGCGAGCCTCTCGATCGACGGTGCCGATCTTCTTGCGCAGGCCGCCGAAGCGCGGCGTTTCGGCATGGTGTTTCAGAGTTACGCACTCTTTCCGAACATGAATGTGCGGCAGAACATCGCCTACGGGCTCAAGCTGCGAAGGCTCAAGCCGCAGGCCATCGAGGCAAGGGTCGACGCGATGCTCGACCTGGTCGCGATGCGCGAACTCGGGCTCAGGCGTATCGAACAGCTCTCCGGCGGTCAGCGGCAACGCGTGGCGCTAGCACGGGCACTTGCGATCGAACCGCGCGCGGTGCTCCTGGATGAACCACTCTCGGCACTCGACGCGCACCTGCGCGAAAGGCTGCGTGTGGAGATCCGTGCCCTGCTCAAGTCAACAGGGGTGACCGCAGTGTATGTCACCCACGATCAGGACGAGGCCATGGCGCTCGGCGACCGGATCGCAGTCTTCAACCACGGACGCATCGAGCAGATCGGAACGCCGGCAGAGGTTTACGAGGCGCCGGCGAGTGCCTTCGTGGCCGCCTTCTTCGGGCATGTGAACCAGCTCGGCGATCTCTGTTTTCGCCGGGACCAGGCGGACGTGGTGGATGCAGGGCGTGGCGATTTCGATGCCACGGTGGTTGCAGCAACGCACATGGGCTCGTATGCGGCCATCGAGCTGCGAAGCGGCAACGGCGCGCGCATAACCCTGCATCGATTCCCTGCTTCGCCCGCCGTCTCGGCGAGAGTTGGCCCCACTGCCGCCTTGGGCGCATTCATCCACGGGGAGCCAGGCGCGTTTGAGCTGCCGGTTGAGCCCGGGCAGTCGGTGGGCGTGAGGGTTCTGCGTCGGATCCATTTCGGTTTGCCCACCACCTGATGAAGGAGTCAGCACCATGATCTTTGCCCAGCTGAGCGACCTCCATATCCTGCCCAGGGGGCAGCTAGCCTACGGCGTTGTGGATACCGCCACCATGCTCGCCGAAGCCATCGAGCATCTGGCCGGCCTGCCCTTTGCGGTGGACTTCGTGCTCGCCACCGGCGATCTGGTCGACCACGGCAGCGCCGAGGAGTATGAACATCTGCGCGCATTGCTTGGTGCGCTGCGGGTGCCGTGTTTCCTTGCGATCGGAAACCACGACGGGCGCGAGGCACTGCGTAGCGCCTTTGCCAGCGACGGGGCGCTGGTGCTGTATCCCGATGTGTCCGCAGTTCCACCTTCGGGCACTTTGTCGGAAACGTCGTCGGTTCCGGTGAGCGTGGCCGCGGGCGCGGGTACCGCGCCTTCGAGAGCCCCGGTTTCGATCCGCGCTGCGGGCCTCGAAGACAGTGGATACCTGCAGTACATGGTTGAGGCACAGGGCCTGCGGATTCTTGTGCTTGACACTGTAGTGCCGGGCGAGGGGGGCGGTGCCCTGTGTGTCGATCGACTGCGCTGGCTCGAGGCGCAGTTGGCGCAGGATGAGATGCCCACGGTGATAGCGATGCATCATCCGCCCTTTGCAACCGGCATCGCGCACATGGACGCGATCAGCCTGAAAGGCGCCGACGATTTTGAGCAGTTGGTGGCGCGTTTTCCCCAGGTAAGACGTATCGTGTGCGGGCACCTGCATCGGCCCATTCAGGCCGATGTGGCAGGGACCACTGCACTTACGGCACCTAGTGTGGCGCATCAGATCGTGCTGCATCTGGGGCATCAGTGCGCCGCGCCAGGGGTGTTCCCGAGGGGTTCGGACTGTTTTGTGATGGAGCCGCCCGGATACCTGCTCCACTGGTGGGACGGTCGGCGCCTCACGACGCACCAGTGCGTGATCGGCAGCTACCCGGGGCCCTTTCCCTTCCGGACGGACTGAGACCTCATGATCGTGTCAAAGAGGCCTTCGAACTCCTTGCTCAGTTTATGGGCCGGATCGAGGTGGATCATGGGCAGGGCGAGCTGGTGCGACTCGCGTACTTTCACGGTACTCGACAGGTAGGGCGCAAGCACAGGAAGCCCCTCGGCGAGGAGTTCCTCCACGAGCTCTGCGGGCAACCGGGCGCGCGCCTGGAACTGGTTGACCACGACGCCGATCACCTGCAGCGCCGGGTTGTGGTCGGCGCGGATGTCGTCGACCTCCTCGAGCAGACGGTAGAGCGAGCGGCGCGAGAACTCGTCGCAGTCGAAGGGGATCAGAACTCCGGTCGCAGCGATCAGCGCGCTGCGCGTGTAGAAGTTGAGTAGCGGCGGCGTATCGATCCAGATCGCGCGGTATTGGCCGCCGAGCAGTTCGAGCGCCTTCTTGAGCTTGTAGATCTTGTAGCGCGATTCAAGCTTGCCGTGCAGCTCATCCAGGCGCGGCTGCGCTGGCATCAGATGAAGTCCGGCGAAAGGCGTGGGGATCACGAACTCGTCGGCGCTCTCCTTGAGCGTGAGCTTGAGTGCCTGGCTGAAAAGCCCCACGGTACCCGCCTCGGGGTCGAGTGACTCGAAGATGGAAGCCCCAAGCAGGTACCGGGTGCTGCTTGCTTGCGGGTCGAGGTCGACCAGGAGGGTGCGCTCGCCTCGCTTTGCGGAGATTGCGGCGAGATTGCAGGCGATCGTGGATTTGCCCACGCCGCCCTTCTGGTTGAAGACAACGCGGATCACGGCAGGCCACCTTGCTGCGCGTTCAACCAACCATGAGGAGCCGTTTGCGGTAGGCCTCGCGCACTTTCACCAACTCGCGGCTTGCGGCTGCCTTGCGCAGCTTCGAAGTATTCGTGTTTGCGACCTCCGCAACCAGTTCCTTCATGCGCAAACCCAGTGCGCTGCGGTCGGGGTCCTCGGCGCCTGCACGCAGTGCAAGGAAGAGTGCGTCGGTGAAATCGTTCATGTGAGGGCTTACGGCCCCCAAAGTCGGCGGAAGTTAGCCCGAAAGTGTTTAGCGGGTGCATTTCGGCGGACCCAGAGTGTTCAGGTGCGCCCGCAGATACGGTCGATCTCATCGGCCACCGATAGCCCCTGCTGACGCGCGGTGGTCCACTTGCCGCCAAGCAGAGTCACAACTTTTCCGGTACGCACCGTGAGCGATTCGCGGCTCGCAGTGCGGGTATCTGCGCCTTCCTTGCCGCGAGGCACCACGATCGGTCGAAGACCCGCCATGACTTCGACGATTTCGTCGCGGCGCAGGGCAGGCCGCACGTGGCGCGCGTGGATGGCGAGCAGTTCCTCCACCTCCGTTTCGGAGGCGCAAACCGGATCCCGGGGATCGGCGCGCGCTTCGGTGGTTCCGAGGATGGCCAGGTTGCGAAAGGGGAGGTAGAAGACCACCCGCCCGTCGTCTTGCTGGAAGAGGCAGCCCTCGCGCAAGGGCCGCGCAACGACCAGATGCGACCCGCGGACCGCCAGCAGCTTCCACGGACATGCGATGCCGCTTTGTTCGAGAAGTTGGGTCGCCCACGGTCCGGTGGCGTTCACCACTGCGTCGAACTTGCGGACTTTGCCGGCGCATTCGAGTTCGCCGTTGGAGGCCAGTCGCAGGATCGGCAGGCCGCTATGGCACTGAAGTCCTCTGCGGATCAACTGCTCGGCAGCCCACCGACCGAGCGCTTCGTCGTCCATCCTCACATCCCAGTAGCTCACCGAACCGAGCAAACCCTGCTCTTGCAGTCCCGGAATGGCGGCAAGCGTGTCATCGCGGCTGTGGCGCGCCGACCTCGGCAGTTTCGAGCCGAGCGCCAGCAGATCGTAGAGCAGGGTGCCGGCGCGGATCATCCACCCTGGGCGCCCCTTGCCACGGTAGAGCGGAATATGCATCCGGAACGGAGCGGCAAGACCGGTGCCGCGCTCGAGCCACCAGCGCCGCTCGAGAAGGGCCTCGCGCACCATTCCGATGCGGCCCTGTTCGAGGTAACGCAAACCGCCGTGCAGCATCTTGCTCGATGCACGGCTGGTTGCACCGATCAACTGGCCTGCCTCGAAGAGCGAGACGCGATAGCCGCGGTCGAGGAGTGCCCAGGCACTCATCACCCCGTTGATGCCGCCCCCGATCACCGCGATATGCCGACCCTCCATGCGGCGATGATAAGGCTTGAGGCTGGGCGGCAATCGCTGCGAGGCAGGCAGGCGTATACTTCGCCCCCGCGGTAACTCGACCAACAATGCCCGCAAGGGGGGAGAAAGACACATGAAGAGAATCAGATACACAGCCAGGGCGTCGCTCATTGCCTGTGCAGTCGCGATGGCGATCTCAGGTTCGGCGCTGGCCGACAGCAACGCCGCCAAGCGCTGGATCGACAAGGAGTTCCAGCCTTCGGTGCTGAGCAAGGCTGAGCAGATCAAGGAAATGGAGTGGTTCATCCAGGCTGCGAAACCCTTCAAGGGCATGGAGATCAACGTACTCTCGGAAACGATTCCCACGCACGAGTACGAGGCCAAGGTCCTTGCCAAGGCTTTCTTCGAGATCACCGGGATCAAGGTGAACCACCAGCTCCTGGGTGAGGGCGAGGTGGTACAGGCGGTGCAGACGCAAATGCAGACCAACCGCAACCTCTACGATGCCTACGTGAACGATTCGGATCTGATCGGCACGCATGCGCGCCTTCAGTCGGCGGTGAACCTGTCGGACTGGATGGCTGGCGAGGGCAAGAGCGTCACCAATCCCAGCCTCGACCTGAAGGACTTCATCGGAATCTCCTTCACCACCGGCCCCGACGGCAAGGTGTGGCAGTTGCCCGATCAGCAGTTCGCCAATCTCTACTGGTTCCGCTACGACTGGTTCCAGCGCCCGGATCTGAAGAAGCGTTTCAAGGACAAATACGGATATGACCTTGGCGTCCCGGTGAACTGGAGCGCCTACGAGGATATTGCCCAGTTCTTTTCCGAGGATGTGAAAGAGATTGACGGCAAGCGCATCTACGGACATATGGACTATGGAAAGCGCGCGCCCGATCTTGGATGGCGCATGACCGACGCCTGGCTGTCGATGGCAGGTGCTTCGAGCAAGGGGCTCCCCAATGGCCGCCCGATCGACGAGTGGGGTATCCGCATGGAGGCGGGCTCTTGCAATCCCGCCGGTGCCTCGGTAGCCCGCGGCGGTGAGACCAACGGCCCTGCATCGGTGTATGCGATTGCCAAGTGGGACGAGTGGTTGCGCAAGTACGCGCCTCCTGGGGCTGCAGACTACGACTTCTATCAGTCGCTGCCGGCACTGGCGCAGGGCAATGTGGCGCAGCAGATCTTCTGGTACACCGCATTCACCGCTTCGATGGTGGCGCCCAGGAAGGACGGCAACAACACGGTGGACGACAAGGGAACTCCGCTTTGGCGCATGGCGCCGAGTCCCAAGGGTCCGTACTGGCAGGACGGCATGAAGCTCGGCTACCAGGACACCGGCTCGTGGACACTCTTCAAGAGCACTCCCCTCGAGCGGCGCAAGGCGGCGTGGCTCTATGCACAGTTTGTGGTGAGCAAGACCGTCGACACCAGGAAGAGCCAGGTAGGGCTCACCTTCGTGCGTGACAGCACCGTGCGCCACAAGTCGTTCACCGACCGGGCTCCCAACCTCGGTGGACTGGTGGAGTTCTACCGGTCGCCCGACCGTGTGATGTGGACTCCCACCGGAGTCAACGTGCCCGACTATCCGAAGCTCGCGCAGCTCTGGTGGCAGAACATCGGCGACGTGAATTCCGGAGTCTTCACGCCTCAGCAGGCGATGGACCGGCTTGCCGAGGAGATGGATCAGGTCATGGCCCGGATGCAGTCGGCTGACGAGAAGGCCAAGACCTACGGCGGTTGCGGGCCGCGCCTCAACGCAAAAAAGGATCCGAAAGAGTGGCTCGGTCGTCCTGACGGTCCCAAGGCCAAGCTCGCCAACGAGAAGCCGCAGGGCATCACCATGGACTACGACCAGCTCGTGAAGCGCTGGACCTCGGCGAAGTAATCCAGCCGCCCTGTTGACGCGTGGGGCCGCCGCGTGCGGCCCCGGGTGAGCTTTCAGGTGCTTGTTCTCGAGAATGTTGCCTTCCGGGATGGAAACGAGCTTCACATCCATCCCACCAGCCTCAGCCTGGTTCCCGGGGTTGTACATGCCTTGCTGGGCGAGACGCTTGCCGGCAAGACGACGCTCCTGCGCCTGATGGCGGGCCTCACCCAACCCACCGCCGGACGAATCCTTTTTGACGCGCTCGAGGTTACCGGGCAGGCGGTGCAGAAACGCCGGGTCTCGATGGTGTACCAGCAGTTCATCAACTACCCGCATCTGAGTGTGCGCGACAACATCGCCTCACCGCTCAAGGTGGCGGGACTTGCTGCCAACGAGGTGCAAAGGCGGGTCAACGAGGTGGCGGCGCTGCTCAGGCTCGAGCCCTACCTGGATCGGCGGCCGTCGCAACTTTCTGGAGGGCAGCAGCAGCGCACCGCGCTTGCTCGTGCGCTGGTGAAGGACAGCAAACTGGTGCTTCTCGACGAGCCCTTTGCCAACCTCGACTACAAGCTGCGTGAAGCACTTCGCGACGAGTTGCCCCGGCTGCTCGCAGGTCGGGGCGCTGTGGTGGTGTACGCCACAACCGAGCCTTCGGAGGCCCTGCAGCTCGGGGGTAGCATTGCTGCGCTTCACGAAGGGCGTCTCTGTCAGTTCGGCCGGGCCTCCGAGGTGTACCGCCAGCCGCTCGATATCACTACGGCGCAGATCCTGTCCGAGCCCCCGATGAATCTTGTGCGCGCTGAACTGCGCGATGGGCGGATCGCACTTTCGTCCTCGCTGTCGTGGCCGATCCCCGAGGCATTGCGGCATCGTGCCGATCCGGCTTTGTGGGTGGGGATGCGCCCCCACCACCTCAGCCCGGGCCGACATCGTGCGCTGGTGCAGGTCCAGGGCAGGGTGCTGATCAGTGTGGTTTCGGGGTCGGAGAGCATCATCCGTTTTGAGCATGAGCAGCAGCCGTGGGTGTGCGCGTGCCCGGGACTCGTTCGCATCGCGAGCGGCGAGAATGCGCAGTTCGGGATTGACATCGACCGCGCCATGTATTTTGGGCTCGACGGAAAGCGTATTGCCACACCGCCGGCTGCCGCGGTTTCGCAGGCTGGGCTGCCAACGGGGGTGGGCGCGCTGCCTGCGCGCTGAGCCGGTGCGATGGCAGCCATCGAACTCCAGGGCCTTGCGCATAGCTACGCGGCGCATCCCTCCACTGATGCGGACTGGGCCTTGCGGGAGCTCGACCTGCGCTGGCGTGAAGGTGGTGCCTACGCTCTGCTTGGGCCCTCCGGATGCGGAAAGACCACCCTGCTCAACATCATCTCGGGCTTGCTGCATCCCTCGCGAGGCAAGGTTTTCTTCGATGGGCGCGATGTGACGCCCTGCGAGCCTCGTGAGCGCAACATCGCGCAGGTCTTTCAGTTTCCGGTGGTCTACGACACTATGAGTGTGTACGACAACCTTGCCTTCCCCTTGCGCAATCGGGGGGTTCGCCGCGAGGAGGTTGATGCAAGGGTGCGTGCGGTTGCGGGCGCTCTCGGCTTGCAGTCGTCGCTCGACAATCGGGCAAGGGGGCTCACGGCCGACGCCAAACAGAAGATTTCGCTCGGGCGGGGGCTGGTGCGCACCGATGTGGCGGCAATCCTCTTCGATGAACCGCTCACGGTGATCGACCCACACCTGAAATGGCGTCTGCGCAGCGAACTCAAGGCGCTTCACCAGAAGCACGGCTTCACCATGATCTACGTCACGCACGACCAGACCGAGGCGCTCACCTTTGCCGACGAGGTGGTGGTGATGAACGAAGGGAGGGTGGTGCAGATCGGCACTCCTGCGCAGCTCTTCGACCGCCCGCAACATGTGTTCGTGGGGCATTTCATCGGTTCGCCGGGCATGAATCTTCTGCCCGCCGAACGGGGACCCGACAGCGAGCTTCGTATCGAGGGCAGGCGCGTGCCCTTGTTGGACCGGGCGCAGCCCCTGCCAACCGCGCCTGGCTCGGGCGGTGCATCGCAGACCGCGGGCTCGATGAGGGCCGCAGGCGCATTGAAGGACGCAGCCGCCGGCTCGCTGCAGATCGGCGTACGGCCCGAGCATGTGCGCTTCGCCGACGTCGGCTTGCCGGTGCAGCTCGACCGGATGGTGGATGCAGGGCATGTACGTATCCTCGACCTTCTGCACGGCGCTCACCGCATCAAGATGGTGGTTCCCGAGGAACAGGTGCTTCCGCCGGCAACCGAATTACGGATTGCATTCGATCCCCACTACACCCACGTCTATGCGGACGGCTGGTTGGTGTCCTGAGCACAAGCCAGCCGTCTGCCTCGAGAGCCCATGGATACCCGGACCACCAACCCCAAGGCCTGGCGGCTTGTGCTGCCTGTGGTGATCCTTGTGGCTTTCAATGCGGTGATTCCGCTGATGGCCGTGGTGAACTACTCGGTGCAGGAAACCTTCGGGAATAACGAATTCTTCTTCGAAGGCGTGAAATGGTTTCGCGAGGTTATGACTTCCACGCGCTTTCGCGACGCCCTGCAGCGTCAGATCCTCTTTACTGCCACAATTCTCGCGATCGAGATTCCGCTCGGTGTGGCGATTGCCCTGGCGATGCCGCATCGTGGCTGGGGCGTCTCGGTGTGCCTTGTGCTGATGGCCATGCCTTTGCTGATCCCCTGGAATGTGGTGGGGGCAATCTGGAACATCTTTGCTTTACCGGAGATCGGTCTGCTCGGAAAGAGCCTCAATGCGCTGGGCTGGGACTACAACTACACCCGCCAGCCGATGGCTGCGTGGTTCACGCTGGTGGCGATGGATGTCTGGCACTGGACTTCACTGGTGGTGCTGCTGTGCTACGCAGCGCTTACCGCGATTCCTCAGGCCTACTATCAGGCTGCCCGGATCGACGGAGCATCGCGCTGGTCCGTGTTCTGGCGTATCCAGCTACCGAAGATGAAGCGCGTGCTGATCATCGCGATTCTCCTGCGTTTCATGGACAGTTTCATGATCTACACCGAGGCCATCGTGCTCACCGGGGGAGGGCCCGGCAACGCCACCACACTGCTGTCGATCGATCTGGTGAAGATTGCGCTCGGGCAGTTCGACCTCGGTCCTGCCGCTGCGATGTCGTTGATCTACTTCCTGATCATCCTGCTTTTTTCCTGGCTCTTCTACGCCTACATGACCAAGGACGATCGCGCATGATCCGCTTGCGGTGGACGGTACCCACGCTCTACATCGTCTTTCTGATGCTGCCGATCTACTGGCTGCTGAGCATGTCGTTCAAGACCACCAACGAGATCCTCGGATCCTTCACGCTCTGGCCTCAGCAGTTCACCCTCGACAACTACCGCAAGATCTTCACCGATTCCACCTGGTACGGTGGCTACATCAACTCGATCATCTATGTGGTGCTCAATACGCTTCTTTCGGTCTGCGTGGCGCTGCCTGCGGCCTACGCCTTTTCGCGCTACCGTTTTCTTGGCGACAAGCACCTCTTCTTCTGGCTGCTCACCAACCGCATGGCACCCTCGGCGGTGTTTGCACTGCCTTTCTTCCAGCTCTATTCGGCCATCGGGCTCTTCGACACCCATGTTGCCGTGGCGCTCGCCCACTGCCTCTTCAACATTCCGCTTGCCGTCTGGATCCTCGAGGGCTTCATGTCGGGTGTTCCCCGCGAACTCGACGAGACAGCGTTTGTCGACGGCTACTCCTTCTGGCACTTTTTCCTGCGGATCTTCCTTCCCACGATTGCAGCGGGGATCGGTGTTGCAGCCTTCTTCTGCTTCATGTTCAGCTGGGTTGAACTGCTCCTTGCCAAGACGCTCACCTCGGTGGAGGCCAAGCCGATCGCGGCCACCATGACACGCACCGCGAGCACCTCCGGCTACGAACTCGGGCTTCTTGCCGCGGCAGGTTCGCTCACGATGATTCCTGGCGTGGTGGTGATCTATTTCGTGCGCAACTACATCGCCAAGGGCTTTGCCCTTGGGCGTGTCTGAGGCAATACGTCGATGCAGGCCCCCAGCGGCTTCGGATGGATGGCCTGGACATGGCAGACCGCCGTGTTCTGGATGGTGATCGCGGCACTGCTGCTTGCCATGGGAATCTGGGAGCGGCGGAGTCCGGGCGGATCACCCCGGCGAGGAATCCTTGGCCTCACCACAACCCGCGGCGACCGGCTGTTCATTTCCCTGCTGGCGGCTGCGTATCTGCACATGCTGTGGCTTGCGCTGAGCGCGTGGCCACTTCACTGGGCCACTGCGCTTTCCTGCGTTCTGGCGGTGCTTATCTTTCGCAAGGTCTGAATTCCTCCACGCCTGGCATCGGGCTGTAAAGCGCACCTGCTCCAATCAGCTTCGCGTGTGGCTGCTTCCCGCCCCCTGCGCGCGAGGCTCTGGCAAGGTGGCGGGGCGCCTTTCAATCCGCAAACTTCACGTGGAGTATTCAGGCATGTCTGAAGATACTAGGGACCCGATGTGTAACGATTCGTCGA
>Ga0194126_10006722_pt1 | contig 16301 bp, 19 predicted proteins | sample TA2KigC150mmetaG_FD_148641 | JGI IMG/M metagenome (GOLD analysis project Ga0194126, IMG submission 148641) | Freshwater microbial communities from Lake Tanganyika, Tanzania - TA2015035 Kigoma Deep Cast 150m | ecosystem: Environmental > Aquatic > Freshwater > Lake | place: Tanzania: Lake... | reverse complement strand
ACGAGATTAACCGCCTTCCCGAAACGAAGCAGAGTATGATTCTCGACGGAGTGGACAGGGGGAACTGGGAATATCTGAATGAGATGATCATCAATGATGAATACTGTCTCTTTGCCACGGCCAATTATCAGGACGGAGGAACCAACACGATCATCGCTCCTCTGATTGACCGGTTCGATGTCATTGTGGAGTCGAGATACCCTGGGCCCAACCTCTCCTTTCTCATTGGGAAGTCTCGCGGAAAAGAGCATGTCCTGAGGCACCCCAAATATGAGAAAGATTTTTATCGTATTCTGAAATCAAAAACCCCCTATGAAAAGAAAGTTCCGAAGCTGGAGGAAATCTGTGACGCCTTCGGTGAATATATCCATGAAACCACAGGCGTGAAACCTCTGAAGAGGGAAGACCGTGATCGGATCCGAACCGAAATGGAAAATCTCGATTTAGACCTCGATGCCAGTGCCTTTACACGGATGATGCTGGCGGAACTTTCTTTCTGCGACCGTTACGGACAGAAAAGGATTGTCGAAAATTGCGAAGAGGGTTGCCATTATACAGGATATCTCTGCCGTCAGATTAAAAATTGCGCTTCGAACCGCCTTCCGGCCTCCATCAAGCTCTTTGCTCAGGGGTTGGCCTGGTTATCAGGAGACTCTGAAATCGACATCGAACATGTGAAGACGGTCATGCCTTTCACTTTTTCCCATCGTATCCAGTGGAAAGACGAGGTCATCTCCCAAAAAGAGAGGGCGAAACGGGATGATCCCTTCCAGATCTTTCTTGCCAAGGAAGCGGTCAAGACTGTTTCTCAGAGGTATCGGGAACAGAGTGATCATCTGAAGGATGCACTTGCCTTAGGATCGAAGATTTTTCAGGGAGACTCTCTGGAACCCCTGGAGGGGGATCACCCGATCTATACCGAAATTAAAAAGGACCTTCTCCGCAGAAGAAATCCGTCATGAAGAACACTGGTTTAAAGAAGGAAATTTCCACTTCTCCTCCGCAAAAGCCAAGCGATGCTCTGAATCCCTTCGAAGAGTTCAGATCTTTCCGATTTCGAAAAGAGGAGATTCCCTTAGATCGGATTGTCCAGTCCGCTGAATTGGTGATGGACCAGATTCGGCTGGGGTATGAGAGGCTTCTTGAAGAGGAAGCTAAAGAACTGGTCTGGATGGTTCAGTATAATACGATCATCAAGGCCTATGAGGTAGCTGAAAAATATATAAAAGAGATCGATTATTCAGCCGAGGATATTGAGGATTTCTGCTTTGCCCTCGAGAACACCCAGAAAATTCCCTATCTCATCCCTGGGCCTGCCGGAATCTACATTTCCGCATTGTGCAATTATGCGAAAGAAGAGGAGATCGTCCTGAAACTTTCGGAGTTGAAGACAGAGATCAACCTTGTCGGATTCCGGTTGCCCAAAGGGAAACGGTTGATGGTAGAGGGAGATACGGGCGATTTTACGGGCATCGGCCTTGAAGGCGGGGAGATGGTGATCGAGGGAAACGCAAAGAACTGGACAGGCGCAGGGATGCGATCCGGTAAGATCTTGGTCAAGAAGAACATTGGCCTTCATACCGGAGAGTGGATGATGGGTGGAGAGATCTACGTCGGAGGAAGGGTGAGGGGGCTTGGAAATATCGTTGAAGGAAAGGTCTACGAGAGGGAGAAACTCGTCTATCCGGGAAAAGCCCGAAACCCAAACATCTATTACTGATATGACAGAGAAACCCATAGAAGAAGAAAGACTGCAGGCCATCATTGAAGAGATGTGGCCCCGATTGAAAAGAAAACATCTCTTTCCTGAAATTCCCGTTCCCAAAGTGGGGAAGGTGACCGATCTTTCAATTGAAGAGGATGGGAAGGATGACTCCACAGAACGGAGGGTTGGACTGGAGATGAAAGAAAAACAGATGACCATCAACCCTTCCTTTCTCTCCAGCCTGAAGGGGAAGATGACCGAGGAGGGTCTGATCGAGGCTCTTCTCGATCACGGGATCACGCACTATACCTTCTGCCCATGGGATTTTCAGACCCACCTCATGCTTTATGCCGAAGCCAAAAAAGTGATGGGCGATAAGGAGTCGGCCAAACAGGCCACGAATTATTTTATCGATGTCATTGCCGATACCCACTGTGTAAAAAAAAGGGCAACAGAGATTCCTGAATTACACCGAAATCTGAAGAAAGGGAATGTTGAGGAAGTCATCGCTTCTCTCTATCAGAGGATCTGGGGAATTGATCTAGGTATTCCATCTTCGAATAAGGAGGGAAAGGACCATTCCGAGATTGTCCGGAGGCTTGCGAGAATTCCGTACCTGGACCGTTCCAGGTGGTCTGAAAGCATCCGGAAGTTTACTCGTTCCCTCAAGCCCCTTCTCCTTTTAGCGCAACAAGAGCAAGAGGCCAGAGGAGGAAAAGGCGACTCGAACCCTCAGGGAGAACATGATATGAATCACTACTCCTACGAGGAGATCGATGAAGGGCTGAGGGAATATGCCCAGAAGACGATGGGCCTTTCAGAATTCAGAGAAGTGGTCGAGGATTTTTCTACTGAACTGAAGGAATTGGGCTATGGGATTGAGGGAGGGATGGGAAGGGGTAGGGGAGCTCACATTGACGCCGACATCCTTTTCTATATGAAACTGGCCGAGCATTATTCCATCCCGGTGAAGAGACTCCCTCTTGAAAAGACAGGAGCCCTCCATCCACATTCCCATACTCCCTGGGAGGTCGGATTACCCTATCAGGATATCGATCTCTGGACCAGTTTAGGGAAAATCATGCCTGGGATTACGCAGACCTGGAAGAAGAAAGAGGGGAAAGGTCGGGGAAAAATCGAAGGGACGCCTGACTGCCTGATCATCATCGATTCATCCGGAAGTATGATCAATCCGCGTAAAAACCTCTCTTATGCGGTGCTCGGGGCGGCATGTGCAACCAACGCCTATCTGAGGAATAATTCAAAAGTGGCGGTCTATAATTTCAGTGATGCTCCGATGGGAGGTCGCGATATCCTTGATTATACCGAAAACCGCGAAGAGATCTACCGGGCACTCTGTAAATACTTTGGTGGTGGAACCGCCCTGGATCTCGAAGATATCCTCCCTCTGATAAAAAATAAAAAAGATTTGGACCTGTTCGTGATCACCGATATGAAAATTACAAATCTGGAGACTCTGATCGGATTCTTCGGAAAAATTCAGAACAGGATCACGGCCGTCCATATCGGAGAAAACCCTTATGCCTCACGGTTTGAAAAGGCGGTGGAGAAAAGAAAAAATATCAATATCTTCACGGTAAAAAAGAAGGAAGATATTCCCCATATCGTTTTAGGCAGCATCCGCGAATATTTCAATCCAGTGAACAGAGGTCACTGAGTTTGAAGCCGATTCCTTAAAAAAACCTTGACTCCTGTTTATGATATCCTGTGAGTTAACCTTGAGATGACAAATAGGGGTGTCATTTTCTAAATCTTTCTTATAAATCCGTTTCAAAAAGTATTTTATATTTGGAAAGGCTCGGAAACGAAAGAAGATAGACAACTTCAAAATATTTTATAGCAGAATGATCTTATTGGGTTTTTAACCGATTAAAGATTAGGCAAGCTGCTAATGAAATTGAAGAACTCGCAGTTTTAAAACTCGAGATTTTGAGTTATCAACAGGGTATAAACAAAAAATGTGGAAAATGAATTCAACCTGATGATATTACGAAAAAAGGAAAGGGATCAGTCAGAGGAGGGTTTTAACTGATCCCAGTCATCGCATCAAATGAGGGTGAAACAAAGGGGTGAAGTGATTTGATGCGCTGACTGACTAAAAATATAATATAAAATATGAAAAAAATCAAATTATTAACCACTTTTGGCACATGATTTGCTTGAAAGGGACTATATGAAAACTCTTATCATAATCCTATCTGTTTTGGTTTCAACCTCTTTGATTTCTACTCCTGGCTTCGCTCAGACCTATAAATGGGTCGATGATAAAGGAGTGGTTCATTTCACAGATGATATCACTAAAATCCCCGAAAAATATAGGCCTAAAGTTGATAAAATTGGAACTCCCGAAGAAAAAATTGAAACTAAAGTTGACCGCGATTCAACTTCAAAGAAAAGGGACGATGGTTACAAAGATCAGCTGGGCAGGGGTGAGGAATACTGGAAAAGCAGGGTAGAGGAGTGGAAAAAGAAGTTGAAAACAGCCCAAGAAAATATGGAACAAGCCAGGATGAAATATAATGAGTTGACAGAGAGGTTCAATGAATCGAGAAGTTCTGCAGAGAGAAACAACCTCAAGAGAGAAAGAGACCAGGTCAAACAGGATATGGATCTACATAGAAATAAAGTTGAAGAAGCCAAAATGATTCTTGAGAAAAAGATTCCAGAAGAAGCAGAGATATTTAAAGCAAAACCTGAATGGATTCAACAGTGAAAATATTTCATAGATCTTGAAAATTTATCCGACCATTTATTTTTTGCTAATCAGTTGATTTTAAATAACATTTTATCAACTCAACACGAATTTTTACTGATTTCTTAAAAATGATTAAATTTTTATAGGATTGGTACTTGTTTTGAGAGTGTAAATTTACACCTATTAAGCCAAAAGTGTACTTTAAGTGGCTAATAATTGAGCAATTTGACTTAAAATCAATGAATTTTGGAAGATGGCATTAAAAATGCATTTTTTACTTATTCAAGAATTAAAAAGATGGGCAAAATGAATAATCACGACACAGCAGAAAAAAAGATGGGTATTCTTGCCGTTGAAAAAAGGCGGTATCCAAGATATACGGCGGAATTTCCTCTCGACTATGCCAAAGTTGAAGAAAAAGAGACTTATGGCGGAATGGTTGCCAATGTGAGCGAAGGAGGGCTACTCGTCTATCTCCCTCAGCGGATGGAGATGGGAACAGCACTAAGAATTGAAATTCTTTATGTTCAGGGGCTCGAATTTAACACGATTAAGGCCATTGCCAAAATAGTTTGGAGCGACCTGGCAGCAAAAGAAAGCTGGGGAGAGTACAGATATGGTCTTCAATTCCTCCATATCGAAGAAAATGACTTCGCTAGATTGATGAATCTGTTAAAGGAGATTGGAAAATAAAAGGGGGGATCCTATTCCTCCGTTCTTTCTGCCCCTTGCCCTTCACCATCCCGTCCGGATTTAGACTTCCTTTTTGATTAAAAAAACTCTTGAACTTTCTTAAAAAATTATTAAGATAGAATTATTTTGGGGTCAAACACGGGGAAGGTTTTCTCATTAAGGACATGATGACTAACGTTTACCCAGAAGAAGAGAGCTATCGGGTCGTCCTCTATTCGACAGGAGGACATACCGAAATGGAAAAGGCTCATTTCTGCAAAGAAGTCTCAGACCATTATGGGATTCCCTTATCCCTGATGAAAAAAATCGTTGACCGTTGCCCGATCGTCATTAAAAAAGACCTCCCTTTTAAAAAGGCGAAACTTTTAGCCATTGCCTTTAAATCATTTGGTGCCTCTGTCTCGGTCGAGAAAAAGAAAAATCTTCTTCCCATTTTTTTAGAATTCGCAACCGAAAAAAACTGGAGGGTAGAGCTCGAATCATCACACCTCCGGAAAACATCTGGCGGGGCATGGCAGATATTCGGAAGGGTGAAAAACAGATTCAATGAAGAGCTTTCGGATATCTGGACTCTGATTCAACTCTTCGATGAATTTGGAGATCTGATCGCTTTCGAAGAAATCTCTCTACCCGTCAATCCTCTTCCTCAGAATGAGTCCTCTCCTTTCAGAGCCATCTTTGAAGGGAATCTTCCCATTCAAAAAATATCCGTCTCTTTTAAAACTGCTTCAGGAAACCCGCTTCCGGCAAGAGATAATCGAGAAAAAAAAGAATGGATAGAAGTGAAGGTGCCGGAACTCGAAAAAGTCATCTCTTTCCTTCCAACTCCTTTCAAACCTGAAGCGGCCCCACCCCCATCCATTGCGCCGTCCTCTGTGATCACCGAAAGAGAAGAGCAACCGTTAGTAGAAGAGGAGGCAGAGCAGATCACAGAAGAAATTCAACTCGTTGAACAAGAGAAACTTCCCTCATGGGCAGCTGAAGAAATAGGCCCTGGTTTTGAAAAAATACCTTTGGATCGTCCAGGAGAGGATGAACCACCGAAAGAGCCAGTAAAACTCGAATCTTTACAGGAAGTGGTAGAGACTTCAGCAATTGATTGGCCATTGATTGAAAAGGAAGAGGAAATCCATGCAGAAGAAGAACTCCACCTCGATGACCGTATGGATGAGCCATCGGAGGAAAAATCTGGATGGGTAGACCCAGGCCTTTCTCGATCCGAAGAGGTCGATTACCCTCTGGTCTCACGGCCTGCCCCTCTTGAAGAAAAGAAGATAGAGGAAGTAATTCCCTGCGTCTGGATGGAAGAGTTCAGAAAGGCCATTGTGGCCTATGAACAAATGGAGCAGAATCCCTTCAAGGTCTGGTTTGAACATCTTCAAAGAGAAAATGGATTTGAAAGCGCTTATCATTCCATTCTGACCCTCTTGATCTATACCCGTTTCAATCAAACTCATCCTTCAGATACTGCATTAGAAAATACCCGGAAGGTATTTAAGGTTGCGCTCCAATGGGACCTTCCTTCTGAAGAAATCCCTCCCCTCGAAGGAGCCCTCTTCTTTCCAGGGGAGGCATGGAGAGATTTATACATTAGGGCCAATCCCAAACTTCAGGAGGTATCTCACCGCATACTCGAAAAAAGAGAATGGGAGCTGTCTGACCTGGATCGCCTGATTCGCATCATCCCCCATATGACAGCCCGGAATAGCCGTTGGGCCATACGCTTTATGCATGATCAGATTCCAGAAGTCATCGTTGATATTTCAAGAATGGACATCGATGTAAGTGAAAGCGTTTACCGGGTGGCTTCTCGTTTGGGAGTGGTCAATCCTCTCTTCGATTATTACCAGGGGAAAAATTCGATGGGAGACTTGAAGATCCAATCATTTGCCCGTTCTGCCTTCCCAGATGATCCGGGGAAGGTCGAAGAGCCTATGAGCCGATTAGGGGCAGGAGACGAAAGAGGGGTCTGTTACCCAACAGAACCTCGGTGTCACCATTGCCTTTTCGAAAGTTTTTGCCAGAAGCTCTTTACCGGTTTTAATCCCTCAGAAAAAGGGATGGTTTTTCGATCGTAATCGATAATCCGGAGGAACTGCATGGAAAAAGCGGTCTCGATAAAAGATAGAAGAAAATCTCAGAGGAAAATACTAGATTTGCCTCTTGAATACCGTGTCATGGATGCACCTTATGCTCATGGAGGACTAGTGGTCAATGCGAGCGAATTGGGCCTACTTGTTCAATCTGTGAAAAATATCCCCATAGGAACGAAATTAAATATTGCCGTCTTGTTTCCCAAAGGTTACGAATTGACCAATTTTGAAGTACTAGCCGAGATCATCTGGAAAGATCTCCATCTGGAAGAAGATTGGGAAGGATACCAATATGGTCTTAAATTTACTAAATTTTCGGATGATGAATATTGGAAATTGAAGCAACTCCTTAATGGAAAATATTATTTGGGTGAGGCCCAACGAAATTTTCAATGAATGGGGAAATGAAGGGATGACCGAGAAAGGAGAGGGAAAACCCCGGATCGGGATTGTCAACATCGAAAGGAGAAAGTATCCCCGCTTTTCAATCGACCTGCCCATTGAGTACCATCTGCTCAAATCTCCTATCGCCCGGGTCGGTCGAGCCCTCAACGCGAGCGAAGGGGGACTACTGGTTTACCTCCCTCAAAAGATGGAGATCGGTCAGAATCTAGCATTGAAACTTTTTTTTCATAATGGTGCAAAAATGAATACCATCGAAATGATAGGGGAGGTCATGTGGATTGACATCCATCTGGAGACGAATTGGGGGGATTATCGGACGGGCTTGAAATTGATTGATATCTCTCCTGAAGATTTGAGGCAATTTAAAGACTTCCTGCTATCCCTGGCGAACTAACTCTCTACTCCCTGTGTTTTTTGAATCTTCTTGTCAAACCGATCAATAAGGTTTATAATGTTTTAAAGGAGTAGCGAAATGAGCGGAAAGAGCAGTTTTCCATACCGAAAATTTGACAGAAAGCCCCATCCCCATATTGTTAAACAGATTTTAGAGGATGAGGAACTGGTCGATATGATGAAAGAGATGTTGATGAAAGAGGGCAAACCCTGCCCTTTTTGCCATCGAAAATTAAAGGACGAGATTAAAGCCCGCGAAATCTGGTAAATAGAGCCTAATAAAGGCCCACCCGCAAAAACATCGATCCCTTACATATTTTCATCCGGAAATTCCCTGGTAAAAGAGAACTTTAAAGGATTAAGCATCAGCGTATTCGCAGCATCTTTAACTGCACTGGTTTGCGAATCGCTCGTTTTAGAAAAGGCGTCCACGGAAAGCGTAAAGGGAAGTGAAACAGTAAAAACACACAATCCGAGAACCGCAGCAACAACACCCAAGGGCCTCGCAACAACCAGATCAAACGCATTATATTCGTCGGTGAGCGGATCGTTCTTTTTCCAATTATCCCAGGCAAATGAGTTTGTATAAAGGCTTCCTGTTATCATGACGGAAATCAAAACAATCGAAAATATCTTATAATGTTTTTTCATAGAACCCTCCTTTTTGTCTTAAATTATACCAGAGTGAGATCCCTTTGTCAATCATTTCAATATCATAGAGGAAATACCTCCCATAAAAGATTAAAAAATTCTGCTGTTCATACGGATAAGAATCTTTTAACAGTTCAGGAATTACAATCGTTCTGTAGCATAGGCATAAACGGAAATGAGGGGGAAGTTAGCGGAGTATTTTAGCCAGCCACACCGAAATGATTTTGGCGATGAATAACTTGCCTATCAGGAAATGTATCTTGAGTAAATGTAGGTTCGCCTGTGTTCCTTCCTTAATGGTTTTAATCATTTATCAAAATCTCCTAAATATGGATGGTAAAAATAATCAAACGGATCATGATACACCCTCGCCAGAACTGGCACAGGGATTGATTTAAAAAAAAGGAGGAGGAAAAAGGAGGTGATTTTTAAAATAAAATCATTTGTTGTAAGCATGCTTTTTAATTATGCAATAATTTAGCCAGACCCATGATAATAACGTAACACCTTAATTTGACAGTAGAATATTTATCGATAGGAAATACATATATCCTACTTTTATCTATAGAGTGACGTAGTTTGCTACAAAGGTTGAAATTTTTATTATTCTCATAGAGTAGATTACTTTATTCAATCAATATCATTAGAGATTTATGAACCTCTTCGGAAATCTCCTAAAAAACGCTTGACAACCGATTAGAAAATCGTTATTTAACCTTAAAATTCATAAAGGAAGACGATCTTTTCTAATCTAATCATTGATGAAATGGACATTGCTTCTCAATTCGACCTTTGAACCTTTGAGAGTGGTGACCTGGAAAAAAGCAATCATCATGGTCATGCTCGACAAAGTGGAAGTGATAGAGGAATATGAGCGGACTATCAGGGGAATTTATGTCTCTATCCGTCTTCCAGCGGTCATCCGACTAAACCGGTTTATCAGGAGACAAACACCCATCATCAAATTTTCCAGGCAAAATTTATATGTTCGGGATAAAGGGGTATGCCAATATTGCGGGACCCCTTTCGAGCATCGAGAATTAACCTATGACCATGTGATCCCCCGATCGAAGGGGGGACAGACGGAATGGACCAATGTGGTGACGTGTTGCACCGCCTGTAACCTCAGGAAGGGAGGGAGAACTCCAGAGGAGGCGGGCATGCCCCTGATCAGAAAGCCTAAGGCGCCTATCTGGCTCCCCTTATTGACCAAAAGCCTCGGAATCGATACCCCTCCTTCTTCCTGGAGGGATTATCTCTACCTCAATCAGGAATTGTCATCATAAAATTATATGGATCCGATTTCTTACGACCAACCCATCACGCTCCATCTCCATTTTCACGGAATAAAAAGGAACAAAAGAATTTGACTTCATCCAGAATTGGAAAACCATGAAACATCTCTGGGCTCCTTGGCGAATGAGTTATATCTTGAAAGGAAATAAAAGAAAGGAGTGCATCTTTTGCCTCGCAAAGAGGACGGCGAAGGATAGGGAGAACCTTGTCCTGCATCGAGGAAAGTATGCCTTTGTCATGATGAACAGATACCCATACAACAATGGCCATCTGATGATTGTTCCCCATCGGCATTGTATCAACTTGGAATCCTTGAGCCCCCTCGAATCGAAAGACCTCTTTGAACTATTGAAAATTTCCATCCAGGTATTAAAAACCACTCTTTCTCCTCACGGGTTCAACATCGGCGTCAATATCGGAAAGATCGGAGGGGCAGGAGAGAAACATGTCCATTTTCATGTCGTTCCACGCTGGGCAGGGGACACCAATTTTATGCCGATTTTGGGAGAAACCAAAATCGTGCCGGAGTATCTTGTTAACACTTACCAGAAACTTCGATCTGCCTTTACCATCCATCTGAAGAAAAAGAGGCAGAAAAGAGAGGAAAAAGAATGAAATGGATCAAAACACTCATCATCATGGTTATCTTCATCCTCGTCATCCTGTTCTCGCTTCAAAACAGTAAAGAAGTAACTCTCCGGTTTGGCCTTTATCCCATCCAGGATCGTTTTTGGGATATCCCGGGTTTACCCCTCTTCTTGATCATTCTCTGTTCCGTTTTTTTGGGAGTGTTGATCGGAGGAATAGGCGATCTCTACCAACGGTTTCAGCTTAAAAAAGCCCTTCGCCAGAATGAAAAGATGATCGAGAAGTTAAGCAGGGAGGTAGAAACCCTCCGGGGCTCAGGGATCGAACCTCCTTCTCTTAAACGGGAAGAGTAATCCTACAGCAGGCCCCCGGAAAAGAGAGGACCTGTCCGTCCCAAAAAATTCCCTTGCATTTATGTTTGAATTGTAGTATAAATATTTCAAAGTGTTGGGTCTGCTGAAAAAGCGGGCTATTTGCCCGCTTTTTTTTTAGACCCGCCTCGATTCAAGAGGAATGAGGCAAAATGTCAGCAGAGATGATTGATCGGGTGACATCGCTTGTTACCCCCATCCTTTTGAGTGAAGGACTGGAACTTGTCGATTTGGATTACCGGAGAGATGCAACAGGATGGGTCCTGCGTCTTTATATGGATAAAGAGGGAGGGGTGACGCTCGACGATTGCGCAAGGATCAGCCGGGAAGTCGGAAGAATTTTGGATGTGGAAAACCCCATTTCCACCCCTTATGCCCTGGAAGTTTCCTCCCCCGGACTCAGGCGACCTTTAAAGACAGAAAAAGATTTCATGAAGTACATCAACCGTTTGATCAAGGTGAAGACCAATACCCCCATCGAAAAGCAACACCATTTCAAGGGACAATTAACCCATGTGATCCATGAGGGGATCGAAATCAATATGAATGGAAAGACCGTTTACATCCCTTTTCAGAATATTGGAAAAGCCAACTTAGAATTAGAACCATAGAAGGAGAAGTCAGCTATGCCGAGCAACCTCAATTATGTGATTGACCAGGTGGGGAAGGACAAGGGGATCGACCGGAAGGTAATCATCGAGGCCTTGGAACAAGCCGTTTTAATTGCTTCCAAGAAAAAATATGGCCATCAGGGAGAGATCGAGGTTCACTATAACGAAGAGATTGGCGAAGTGGAGCTATTTCAATTTAAGCAAGTCGTCGAAGAGGTGATGGACCCTTCAACGGAAATCACGATTGACGAAGCAAAAGACCTGGACAGTGAGGTGCAGATCGGAGACAGTCTCGGGGTGAAGCTCAACACAGATTTTGGCCGCATCGGTGCTCAAACAGCAAAACAGGTGATCATCCAGAAGGTTCGAGATGCGGAACGGGATAATGTCTATAACGAGTTTAAGGATCGAAAAGGAGATCTCGCCAGCGGCGTCGTCCAGAGGATGGAGAAAGGTAGTCTCTATGTCAGTATTGGGAGGGCAGAAGCTGTCCTGTTATCTAAAGAACAGATTCCAGGGGAGGTTTACCGGCAGGGGGAACGGATCAGGGCTTACATCCTTGAGGTCCAGAAGAATGCAAAGGGTCCTCAAATCTTTCTCTCCCGCACCCACCCAGGATTTCTCGTCAAACTGTTTGAACTAGAGGTTCCTGAAATTTCTGAAGGGGTGATCAAGATTATCAGTGCGGCCCGGGAACCCGGAGAACGGGCGAAGATCTCTGTTTACAGTTCGAACCGTGATGTCGACCCGGTTGGAGCCTGCGTGGGTATGAAAGGGTCGAGAGTCCAGAATGTCGTTCAAGAGCTCCGTGGGGAACGAATCGATATTATCCCCTGGTCTCAGGACCATGCGAAATATGTCTGCAACGCCCTCGCTCCAGCCAAAGTCTCGAGGGTCTATATTGATGAAGAGAACCGGCATATGGAAGTGGTCGTGGCAGATGATCAACTCTCGCTTGCGATAGGAAAAAAGGGGCAGAATGTCCGATTGACTTCCAAGTTGACTGGGTGGAAGATCGACATCAAGAGCGAATCAAAGATGGAAAAAATCGCCGGTGAGATTTTGGAAGTCTTTCGGGGGCTCCCGCATATCGGGGATGTGGGCAGTCGTATCCTCTATAATGAAGGATTTCGCTCACTCCGGGATCTGGCCGAAGCTGACCCTGAAGAATTGGCTAAGGTATTAGGGAGCGAAAAGGAGAAATCTGTCAAAATTGTTGAAATCGCATCACAGATGATTCAGGAGAAGGAGGGTAAAGAAACCCTTCAGGAAATTCCACCAGCAGCGGAAGATTCCTCTCTTGTTTCTGTCGATAAAATGGAAGGAGTAGGAGAAAAACTCGCTGAGATTCTAAAAAGCCATGGATTTAAAAATATCAAAGACATTGCGGCCTCAGACGTTGAAAAGCTTTCCGACCTCCAGGGGATAGGCATGAAACGGGCTGGAAAATTGATCCAATCAGCGAAGCAAATTTTTGAGAGCAAGAAACCATGAGCCGAAAGGGTCATGGTCCGATTCGCCAGTGCATCGGTTGCAAGAAGAAAAAAAAGAAAGAGGAGATGATTCGATTCACCCTGACAGCTGACGGGAGAGCATGTATGGTGGGAGGAAGGAACCAGATGGGAAGGGGACTCTATGTCTGCCCAGACGCCTTCTGCATAAAAATGGCGAAGAAGAGACGTCCTTTCGGACCGCTCCCTGATGTCATCAGCCTTGAAGAAAGTTGTGGGAAAGAATCGATCAAAACCTAACAACAAACCCCTTAGAAGGGATCGGTCTTGATGCTTCCCATGTTATCACCACATCCGATCCCCTAGATTTTAAAGCGTGGAAGGTTCTATTGGGATGAAGGAGGAAAGGGAATGTCGAAAGTAAAAGTTCTCGACCTTGCGGGTGACGTCAAGGGAGGGGACGACAATCTGATTTTGAAATTGAAAAAGATGGGGTTGAAGGTCAAAGATAAGAAGCCCGAATCGAAGGAAAAAGTCCCTCCTGCTTCAGACGAGAAGATTATCGTAAGAGATGCTGAAAAAGAGGTTATTGAAAAAAGGGTCAAGTCTACGGTGATCCGAAGGAGAACAAGAAGCATCGAACCTCCTGCGCCTCCTCCCCCTCCTCCTGTCTCAGTTGAGCCTGAAGTCGTTGTTCCAAGAAAAGAGAGCAAACCTGAGATCGTGTCCCCTCAAAAAATGGTAAAAGTCTTGAAGAAAGGGGAGAAAAAGGAAGAAAAGCCAACAGCCAAGGAACCCATCAAGAGAAAGAGTGAGACCGGTGTTCCTCCTGAAAAGAGGGCTGGAGCCAAAGAGACGGCTCCTGTTAAACCTTCTATTGAAACTCCTTCTGCCAGGCCTACGGGCAAAGAAGTTGGGAAGAAGCCTGTCAAGGCTGCCGAGGAAGAGAAGATAAAACCGACGCCCACCATAAAATCAGACGGGAAAATTCCAAGAAAAGAGATTCTGGAACAGGTAGAAAAAGAGAGTCTCCTCCAAGCAAAGAAAAAAGTGGCCGTGAAGAAACGAAGGTTGATTGAAGAGAGAATGGTCCAGGAGGATGACTCGACCGATGAGAAAAGGCCCGAAAAAGAAGGAGACCTCTTGCCCAGGCCGTTTAAGCCGTTTAAGAAGAAGCTCATCCTGAAGTCTCCCAGAAAGACGGAGATCACTGTTCCGAAACCCATTAAACGAATCATCCGGATTGCCGAAGTCATCTCAGTTGGTGATCTTGCCAAAAGAATGGGCGTCCGAGGCGGAGAGTTGATTAAAAAACTGATGGATATCGGCGTGGTGGTCAATATCAACCAGGCCATTGATGCGGATGTGGCTTCGCTTGTGGCAAGTGAGTTCGGATATGAAGTGGAACGGATCTCTTTTGACCATCCGGAACTTCTTCAAAGAAAAGAGGATCGGCCAGAAGAGCTTCAACTTAGACCACCGGTGGTCACCATTATGGGACATGTGGATCACGGTAAAACCATGCTTCTGGATGCAATCCGTAAAACCAATGTGGTGGACGGAGAGGCAGGGGGGATTACCCAGCATATCGGCGCCTACGATGTCCAACTCGAAAATGAACACGTCGTTTTTATTGATACCCCTGGTCATGAAGCATTTACTGCGTTGAGAGCCAGGGGCGCCCAGGTGACCGATGTGGTTATTCTGGTGGTCGCCGCAGACGACGGAGTCATGCCGCAGACGAAAGAGGCCATCGACCACTCCCGGGCAGCCAATGTTCCCATTCTCGTGGCGATCAATAAGATTGATAAACAAAATGCCAACCCGGAAAAGGTAAAAAAAGAGATATCCGAATATGGACTGGTTCCTGAACAGTGGGGAGGCAGTACCATTTTCGCTGAAATATCAGCCAAACAGAAGATCGGGATCAAGGAATTGCTTGAACTGATTCTCGTCCAGGCAGAGGTTCTGGAGTTAAAAGCCAATCCCGATAAGCCCGCCAGGGGCGTGGTGATCGAAGCCAAATTGGATAAGGGCAGAGGACCGGTGGCGACCGTTCTCGTTCAGGAAGGAACCCTGAAAACAGGGGATGTCTTCATTGCAGGTTCCCAGTATGGAAGGGTGAGGGCCATGCTCAATGATCGAGGGCAGAAGATCGAAAATGCCGGACCTTCCATCCCGGTGGAAGTCGTCGGATTCGCTGCCGTCCCTGATGCTGGGGAGACCTTAATCGTAGTAACCGAAGAAAAACTGGCCAAACAGGTCAGCCTTTATAGGCAGGAAAAGATCCGCGCCAGAGAACTCTCCAAGTTGAGCAAAGTCTCTTTAGAAGAGCTCTACGAAAAGATCAAGAAAGGCGAGATCAAGGAACTCAATGTCGTCATCAAGGCAGATGTCCAGGGTTCGATTGAGGCGATGAAGGAGGCTTTGAAAAAACTCTCCACGGACGAAGTCAAAGTCAATATCATCCATGATGGGGTTGGCGGCATCACCGAATCCGATGTGAATTTGGCATCCGCCTCAAATGCGATCATCATCGGATTCAACGTGAGGCCTGGTCCGAAGGCCCAGTCTCTTGCCGAACAGGAAAGTGTGGATCTGCGCGCCTACTCGGTCATCTATGATGCCATCTCCGACATCAAAAAAGCCCTGGAAGGGCTGCTGGAGCCAACCTACAAAGAGCACATTCTCGGAAGAGCCCAGGTGCTTCAGCTTTTTAACGTTCGAAAGATGGGCACTGTCGCAGGGAGCTTGATCACAGATGGAAAAGTGGTTCGGGGGTCTCATGCCCGGCTCTTGCGGGATAATGTGGTTATCTTTGACGGTCGTATTTCATCGCTCAGACGGTTCAAGGACGATATGAAAGAGTGTACCCAGGGATTCGAATGCGGCATCTGGATGGAGAATTTTAATGATATCAAACCTGGGGATATCATTGAGTCCTATGAGATGGAGCAGGTTCAGCCTCGATTGTCCTAGATCCAGCGGGATGAAAAGAGGAGGAGAATAAGATGGTCGTTGGAATTTGCCAACTTGACTTTCGGATTCCAGAGAATCATTCGCTCAAAGAGAAACGCCATATCCTACGGAAGATCATTGACCGGGTCCAACATCGATTTAACGTGTCCATCTCAGAGGTCGGAGATCAAGACCTCTGGCAGAGGACCCAGATCGGAATCTGCACGGTTGGGAATGACCGGAGACATATCAATTCCAGCCTCGACAAGGTGGTGGACTTCATCGAAAAGATGAACCTCGGGGAACTGATTCATACGGAGATGGAAATCCTCTCGGTATGAACTTTTCGATATAAGATAAGGTTACCGTG
>Ga0194126_10006718_pt1 | contig 16308 bp, 13 predicted proteins | sample TA2KigC150mmetaG_FD_148641 | JGI IMG/M metagenome (GOLD analysis project Ga0194126, IMG submission 148641) | Freshwater microbial communities from Lake Tanganyika, Tanzania - TA2015035 Kigoma Deep Cast 150m | ecosystem: Environmental > Aquatic > Freshwater > Lake | place: Tanzania: Lake... | reverse complement strand
TGATGTTAAATACCTAGCTGCTGGCGTTTTCAAGAAAAACCAGGTTATCGCCTACTCTGACGCGATTTCTGGAAATCTCAAGATGGCGACATTGGTTAAAAACTCTTGGAAGAGTTTGATAGTTGACGGTAGTTCAACTGCTGGCGGACGGTCAGATCGAAATCTAGCTGGTCCAGTATCGCTCTGTGTTTCAGGGTCAAAGGCAGGTGAAAAGCTCCATATTTTCTATACCGATACTGAGAATAAAGATCTTCGTCATGCCTCATATGATGGCAAGAAGTGGCGCTATGAAACTGTAGATGGCGATGGCGAAGATATTCAGAATTATCAAGAGAGCACCAGGCGAAAAACTGCTAGTGATGTCAGCGTCTCCAACGCCTGTGCTGTTACCCCTGCTGGAGTTCAAGTTTTTTATCGGGATGAGTCTCAAGGAATAATTATTGGAGCAGCTCTTACTAAAAGTGGTTGGATATATGAAATTGTTGATGGAGACCGGCAGAGCAAAGGTCGAACAACTGGAGATGTTGGATTTTCTCTAAGCGCAGTAGCAAGCGGTAAGAGTGTTTATCTGATTTATGATTCAGTACTAACACTCTCCTCAAGTAATGTTGCAACTCAAGGTGAAGTAAGACTTGCTCAGCGCAACTCCATATTTCCTGAAGATTGGAGATATAGCACCCTTGATGGTCCAGATAATGGTGTTGCAGTTGCTGGTTATGATGTTTCAATAAGTAACTCCGGAAATAGAATTGCAGCAGCATGGTTTGCTGCTGGCGGTATCCGTCTACCTAACGCTGATGAAGTTCGCTTTCTTATAGTCGATGAGGATGACTTGCCTAGCCGGTTATCTCCTGAAAAGCATGGAACCCCTGGATCTCCACTTTTGATTGATAACAAAGGATTACTCTTTGGGTGCCAAGAGCGCCTCTGCTCAGTTGGCTCATATAGCTCAACGCCTAAATTAAGCAATGGCGCAATCCTTAATAACGTTAAGGATAGCGCCATAGTCACAATCAATAAGGTCCGCTATGCAGTGACCTCAATTTCCAAGAAGTTAGTTCTGGTAAAGCTTTAAAACTACTTCTTGTTTCTGCGCTGAATACGAGTCTTCTTTAGAAGTTTTTTATGCTTCTTTTTAGCCATTCGCTTGCGTCGCTTTTTGACTACTGAACCCACTTATCTACCTCCTAATCAACGAGTTACCTAGCAAACTCTAGCCATATCTGAATCAATTTATCCCCATTAAAGTGGCCTGCTTATCAAAATCTGGAACTAATTCCCGAAGCTTAGTAAAATTCGCTTGGGCAACTAATTTTCCGTCTTGAAGGTATACAAGAGAATCCGCTAATCTGATTGTAGACAAGCGATGAGCCACCACAACAACCGTGGTGGAAGCTTGTAGTTTAGTAATTGCTCTACTAATAAAGTCCTCTGAAACGGCATCGAGTGAGCTGGTTGCTTCATCCAAGATCAAAAGCGCGGGTTTGGTTACTAAAGCTCTAGCTATGCCAATACGCTGTTTTTGCCCACCACTTAAACTGACTCCACGATCCTGCACTTCAGTGTTTTCTCCTTCTGGTATTTGTTTGATAATTTCTGTCAGACCAGTTAAGTCAAAGATCTCATCAAGCCAGCGCTTGTCAACATCACCTAAGGAAATTCCTGCTAGAACATTTTCTAAGACTGTTCCTTTATGTATGAAAACATTTTGTGGCACATATGCAACCTGTCTTGGGAATTGCTTTACTGCTTGACGTGGTGGCATTCCTGAAAGAAGTATCTCTCCCTTATCTGGTGATAGAAGACCCAATATCAAATCTACTAGAGTGCTCTTGCCAGCACCTGAACGACCAACTATTCCTACGAAGCTGTTTGCAGGAATTTCAATCGAAATGTCTTCTAGAACCCACGTGTCTTTCCCAGGATACTTAAAAAATACCGAATTTAATGAAATCTTAGGAACTATATGACTTCTAGATCGATTAAAACTGGGAATAACTGATTGTTTACTTGCGTCTAAACGTTCAAGATCAGAGATTAAACTCAAAGTTGATTGTGACGAACCAATTGCATTCTTCATGCTTAGGAGGTTCTGTTGTACTCTTAAGACTGCGGGTGTTATTCGTGTGCTTGCTGCCATAAAGACAGCTAAATTACCGATAGCGCGCGAAGTGTCATTGAATGTAAATTGAATGTAGGTGATGAAAACAACGAGTACCAATAAAGCAATTTCAAGTACATACTTGCTCACAAGTGGCATCACTCGCATCTGTGCCATCCCATTTATAAGATCTTGTCGATTCTCTACGATTTTTTTGACATAAAAAGTAGCGCTTTGACGAACTGTTATTTCCCTAAACGATGACAGGAGTTCAGTAATTTTCTCATTTCCAGCAACATTTAGTCGGCCAAACTTTCTCCCTAAGGTACTCGCGCGCTTTTCTAAACCTTTGTATAGCAATAGGGCAAGAGAGGCAAAAACAACAAAAGCACTTACAGCAATCCATGGATCAACAATAAACATTCCAACAAACAAAATAATGAATAACACTAAATCGGTAGAAATGCTGATTACACTTCCTAATATACCTAACATTAAATTATTGACTCCTGTTGTGATTGCATATAGATTTTCTTGCACGCTTCTCTTTTGCACCATAGTTACATCGCAATCAAGGAGCTTCTCCAGTAGCTCCTTGGTTACCTTATTAGCAGAGCTACTCATATACACAAATATTTTTCGGGAAAAATAGTATGAAAGAAATGATCTCAAAATCAGTAAGAAAAGTGCAGCGACAGATAAAAGAAGAATTTGAGTTTTCAACTCAAACTGATTTAGATTTAGGCTCTCCATTAGAGTGCGAACACGATCTCCTGCATTTTGGTCTTGAATTCCGCGCACAGCCAGTGCGCCAATAACGCCCGCAAGGGCTACGGCTATAAGATCTAATAAGCTGATTAAAAATGTAGTAATCATTATTAACAACAGTTTTTTTCTATCAGAACGAGAAGTAAAAGCGATAGCCTTTAAAATGACCTGATACACGCCTGTTACCACCTTATGTTGACCAGTTACTGCCCGATCCCATAATCAAATATACATTAGGATTGTCACAAATGACACCAAGGCTCCTTATTGTGAATTACTCTCTTGATCCTTCTAATACTATTTTTGGGCATCAACGTGAGATTGTTGAAAAACTCTCAAGTAAATTTGTGTCTACTGCGGTAATCAGCGCCCATGGCAGCCAAGTTAAAATGAAAAACTTAGACGACAAAAACATTCTTCATCTGGTTATTGGCTGGGAAGAAAACAAAAGCATTCGGAATATTTTACGTGCTTATTCGGTGTTCATTAAAGCCTTACACTTTTTTCGACCTCAACTTGTTTTTTTTCACATGACGGACACGTTAGCTGCTATGTTCTCTCCATTGCTAGCTCTTTTTCGAATTCCACAAGCTTTATGGTACGCACATGCCTCTAATTCTAAACGTTTAAAATTTTCAAGGTTATTCATTAAGACGATTGTGTCTAGCACTCCGGGTTCATTTCCTGAGAAGGACGAGAGAGTTAGATACATTGGTCAGTCTATAAATACCGAACTTTTTTCTTTCCAGGAGAGAAATCTTGAGGGTCCAATACGCGCTATTTATTTTGGGCGTTTTGATCCTTCGAAAAATTTAGATAGGGTTATAGAAACTTCATTAATCAATTCAGATAATAATGGACTGATAGATTCGCTTACCATAATGGGAACTCCCTCAAATCAAAAGGCGGAAATATATAAAGATGGCTTAGAGAGACGGTTCAAATCATTAATCGAAAATCAGAAGTTATTTTTTAATCCTAGTGTGCCTCGCAGTACAATCCCTGATTTAACCAAAGAATACAATCTGTTTATACACTCCTTTGAAGGTTCGCTGGATAAAGTTCTACTAGAAGCTACTTTATTAGGACTACCTGTTGTCACTGTCAACCAAGAGTTCGTTAATGAATTTGGGTATTGGGCTAATCCTAGCGCCAACCTGAAGGAAGAGCTGCTTGGTTACTTGGATAGCGATCTAAAGTATCGTATAACTGAAGTTTTCAGACGTCATGAGATTGTCCTAAAAAATCATGGAATTGATGGCTGGATCGAAAAGTTGTACTCTGAACTAATTGGTATATCAAGTAAGTTATGAATACTAACAGCATGCGCGTTCTCCACTTTATAACTACTATTGAGTTAGGTGGAGCTGAAAAACAGCTACTAACTCTAGTGGAAAAGCAAGTTGAATCTGGACTCCAAATCCATGTGATTTATATCAAGGGTAAACCTGACTTACTCTATGAGTTTGAAAAGCTTGGAATTACTGTTTCACAATCTCCACGTATGGATTCACTAGCGCAGATTAAGTTCTTGCGAATGTATGTTAAGAATAACCAGATCAGCTTGATTCATGCACACTTACCAAGAGCAGAATTGTTATCAACATTAGCTTTAGTCAAAGTCCCAATTGTGATTTCGAGGCATAATGCAGAACCCTTTTTCCCACGGGCTCCAAGACTACTCTCGAAAACATTGTCTCGTTTAGTGTGCTTACGAACCCGAGCCATTATCGCAATTACCGATGCAGTGAAACTCTACTTAATCGAGTCAGGAGAGGTTAAAGATACTAAAAAGGTCACAGTGATTAGATACGGAGTAAACCTAGAGAAAAGCGACCAAAGAGAAAATTCCATGGCAATAAAGAAAAAACGATTAAAACTTTTAAGTATTGGTAGACTCGTAGAGCAGAAAGATTACCCTACGACTCTAAATGCATTGGCTGTACTTAGTAAGTCAGGAAATGAGTTTGAATACAATGTTATTGGGGAAGGAATTCTGCAAAGTAGTTTAATTCAACAAAGCTATGATCTTGGTATTGCACAATCCATCTCCTGGATTGGCAAGACGAATCAAGTTATAAAGTTCCTTAATGAATCAAATGTCTTTATTCTTTCTAGTCGGTATGAAGGTTTTGGCCTAGTGCTTCTGGAGGCGATGAAACAGGGAACGCCTATTTTAGCTTCGAATTGTCCCGCAATAGTAGAAGTGGTTGGCAAAAACTATTTGGGTTTATTCCCTACAGGTGACCCTACAACCTTAGCTAAATTACTTTTAAGTTGTTATGATTCAAGCTTTTTGCAAGACCTTTTGGAACAAACTAACAATCGAATTCATTTGTTTGATGCCAGTGTCATGGCAAAAGAAATGCTCAAGGTTTATCAAAATGCTTTATGCTAAAGAGCGTCAATGATTTCTCTGATTCGCTTTGAATAATCTGTTGGCTGGCAAATCCACTCCCAATTAGATTTTGAAGGCTCCTTTGTCTCCGAAGCTAGTTCATAAAGATTTTTTGCTAGTTCCTCTAATGTTTTAGGTGTGTATATATTTGGTATCAAACGAAGTCCTAGAATGTGATACCACTCATTTAGGATTTGCTCATAGCGATAATTGGCAGAGCTCCGGCCAAGGAATAAAGGAACAACCACAAACCTATTGCAGATCAATCCTTCGACACTTAAAGTTGAAAAATGGTTAATTAAAGCAGCGCAGTTTTGTACTAATGCATTGTGATGCCCAAAGGTTCTCGCCTTCTCTCCGGCATCAACCATCAAACCAGGATATGCTCGAGCCAATTCAACTAGATCTCTACTTGTTCTGGTATTTGGGTGGGGCCTGTAAACGATCTCTAATCTATTGATAGGGCTTTTTTTCGTGGTTGATTTGATAGCTTTGAAGCATGCATCGATTAAAAGCTCATCGTCAGCGCCGTCACCAGTTCCACCAATCAAAAAGTATCGTTTTTTCTCGAGGCTAATTGGTTTTTTGGCCGTGGGCGACCACACCTTGGGGTGGAGTTTTTTGTCCGTAAAATAGTTTCTAAATCTCGAACTACCAATTATCTCAATTGAACACTCTCTGAGTTTGTGCACACTCCTAATATGCCCAGCGCTTTGCTCTCCCCAAACTCCAAAAATGTTTGGTTCTTCGGTAATAAAAGTCTTAGTAGAGAGATTGTCCCAATTCTCCTGCAATGCTATCGTTGGGATTCGCAATCGTTTGCACATCCAAACCGATGTATTAAAGTCCGCCCCAATATGGCCACTGAATGGAATTAGCATGAAGTTAATATCCGCAAAGTCTTTGGCGAATTTTAATCTTAAAATCGATCTAAATAGAAGGTGTTCTGTGACTCTCATTAATGTATATAACAGACTGATAGACAAAATTCTTACCAAAAGCCTCTTTAGGAAGTGTACTTGCATCTCTGAAACTACTACACAATTCCAGTTCTTCCTTTGGTTTTTTGTACCAAAACTTGCAAAAGCTCGCACTGTATGATTCATTGATCGATCTTTAAACTTCCACAATGTCACCATTTGCACGAGGCCCGAGAATCTTCTTATAGTCTCAGGAATTATCGGAGCTTCTCGAAAATTAGCAGTCGGGGACTTTCTTGAATCGTCAACAGAAAGCCCTTTCTTCACCAATATTTCTAAATCAAAATTTTTAGATATTGCCTCTAGAACGCCTGACGCCAAGAATGACTGAAGGTGTGATGGCGAATACAGAAGAAAGCCTAATTTTTGGCCTTTCAATGCACCACACTCCTTCAAAATTTCGTATTAGACTTAACGCGTGAACAAATTGTTGATAACTCTCGGGACCATAATACCAGCCGAAGCCTTCAATTTTTTATCAGAACTTCCAGAGTTGAGGGTTTTGAAATGTGTGGATCTGACAAAAAATCAACCTGAAGCAACAAATCAAGCTATCGACGCAATCTGTATTGAAATGAACACTATGGTTGATATGAACTTCCTAGATAAGTATCCTAACTGTAGATATCTATTAACCGCAACTACTGGAGTTTCCAACATCAACGAGGAATTACTCATAGAAAGAAAAATAGAATTGATTTCTTTAAGGAATGAAACTAGCTTCCTTGCAGGCATTACTTCAACTTCTGAATTCGCTCTTGGCCTAACCCTAAGTGTTTGGCGTAAAATCGTTTTGGCAACAAAAGCTTTCACTCTAGATATGACTAGAAATGACTTGTCCTCTTTGCAAATTAAAGGTAAAAAGGTTGGCATAGTCGGTATGGGTCGAATCGGAAAGCGTTTAGTAAAATACTTTGACGCTCTTGAATGCGAAGTATTTTATTATGATACTAAGGTAATAGATGAATCCCAGGTCCAAGGTGCTACTAGCGTAGAATCAATAACGACTCTCTGTGAAAAAGCAAATATTTTGGTCATCTGCGCGTCATATAATCAAAAATTTTTGAAGTCATACCCAATAATAAAAAAAGAGCACATTGCCATAATGCCGAAGGATTCAATAATTATAAATGTTGCGCGAGGTGGTCTTTTGGATGAGTCAGCGGCGCTTGATGCACTCGAAACAAAACATCTATATGGGTTAGGGCTAGACGTGCTAGCTGATGAAGATCTTCATAATTCAACACAAAATATTCGAAGAAGGGCAGAAGTCCTTTTCGACAAAGGATTTAATTTAGTTATAACTCCACACATTGGTGGAATGTCTAAAGATGCTTACCTTGAGTGCTACCGATTTATAGCAAGTAAGTTTGCTAGTAAACTAGATGCCAATCGTTCATGAAACAACTAGTCATTTTAAACAGTAAAGCTAAAAGCTTTGCCTATTGCCTAGATTATGGCGCTACTTCAAATGAAAACAAGGTCTATCTTGATTTGGCACGAGTCGAACGGTTCAGACCAATAAGCTTTGGGAGAAGGCAACTACAACGCAAATTGATTGAACGTGACTCAAGTGCTCTAGAAACATTCCATAAGAGTCCTTTCTTTGAAATTATATGTATCGTTCGATGCGTAAAAGCATTTATCTATTTCAAGAATAATCCAGAGGATAAAACAATTCTCGGCTCGCAAGACCGATTCAGAGTACTTCAGTGTCGAATTTCGGCTTATATGGGAAGTAGATTTTTCGACCACTCAGAGGTTCGATTTCGCACCTTTTATAAACATTTTTCTGTGATTCAAAGAGTTGAATGCTTCATCAAAAACAATTTGGTTGGTATTGTGAAAAGTGAAGATGAGATTGTTTTATACAATGGTAGGGAACCCTTGGAGGCAACTTTAATTTTCTTCGCAAAGCAATCTGGATTATCTGTTAAGATTTTAGAAAGAGGCTCATCAAACAGTCGCTATCAATTATTTCCAACATCACCACACTTTCATCCAGATTGGTGGAAATTAATTGTAGAGTACAATGAAGCTAATCCTACGGATGCCGCAAATCAAGCAACGGATACTTACATCAAAAATCGGCTAAGTGGCCTCGACACCTATTTCGAAGAAGATTGGAACAAAAAAAAACTTTCTACTCTCGATGGTAGTAAACCAGATAAGTTAGACCAAAAAAATTATGTTCTATTCTACACTTCGAGTACCACAGAGTATTCTCCTGTACCTGAATACAACTGCGATCTTGGATACAAAACTCAATTTCAAGTAGTAGTCGATTTGATTTCAATCTGTTATTCGATGTCTTTACCTATTGTAATCAGAAGGCACCCTAATTCTCTCGGAATAGATGGGGTTGACCGAGAAGAATGTATGTGGAAACAAGCCATCGAGTCGACTCCAGGGGCTCACGTAGCCTATTACGGGCCTAATTCTCCATTAAGCTCTTATTCATTGATTGAAGATTCTCGCTGCATCGTGGTCTGGAAGTCCAGCATAGGCTTCGAGACTATGACTCTTGGAAAACCGACAATCGCAACAGCCACTGCCAAATGGTCGTGGTTTCCATCCTTGCGTGCATGGTCCAAAAGTGATCTTTATAAGTTCATTTCTAACCCAGTATTACTCAATGAGTACAAAAAAGTGGTCAGAGAATTTGCAGGGTTTATGGCAAATAGTGGGACAAAAACTACTTTTTTTACAGAGATCAATAAATGGGGGTTTATAACTACTGAAGGAGACAAGGTCTATAACTTTATTGGCGAGCGGATTGGTCGGAAAATTGAAAGCCTTACACTGAAGTGGAGTGGAAAATCTCGGCGTAGAAATGCCTAATTCATACTTGGTAGAACTATACGACCGCTTTCCGCTAAGGCTCTTGCTATCTCTAAGTCTATCTCGTTATCGATATTTATCGTGCCAAGTCCACTCCTAATATAAATACGAGTTTTGTTTCCTATCAACTTAGTTTCATTGAAAACAACCGAGCATTTCGTTAGATAAAAAGCACCATCAAAAACAAGGAACTCCTCAAGTTTTTGCCTTGGCGTAGAAAGTCTCCCCGTGTTTGTCTCTGTATCAATCAAAAAACCTCTTCTATCAGATTTAATTCTTTTCTCTGGATGAGGGCTATCAAAAAGCTTTGCAGAAATAACACTATCAGCTCCTTCGATAAGCAATCGTAAAGAATCAAAGTCCTCTCTACTTCTAAAAGGTGAAGTTGGTTGCAGTAGTAGTAAAAAATCTTCACTACTTGCAGAAATTTGCTTCAGTATTGAAGGTAAAAACTCTGCAGTTTTCGAGTCAGAGGTGCTGTGTTGCTCCAATCTTCGATGTAAAGAGAAGTTAGATGTCAACTCTTTTACAGCATCTGGATCAATATTCTCCAGGACGACATTGTCTATGCCTAGAGACCTACAAATCTCATCTACAACAGTCTTGGAATCGGTTGATATTACTATATTCGAAATATTAGGTAGAGAATCTGCGTATTTCATAGATATCTCTAATAAAGACTGTCCTGAAATTTTTTGCAGATTTTTCTCCTTGATCGCCAGAGATGTCCCCTTGGCAGGAATTACGCAATGAATCGACACTTTACTCCTTACTCATGACGTTATCTAACAATTAGTGTAGCATTTTCGGTATGTCTCTTGACTTAATTGTTGAAGTAGGGAATTCTCACGAAGGCAGTTTGGGTATTGCAACCAGTTTCGTTGATATCGCAAAGGATGTTGGTGCAAATTGTGTAAAGTTCCAAATGCACTTACCAAAATTCGAAAGTTCAGATCAAGAGCCCTTTCGAAAGAAGTTCTCTCTTCAAGACAAAAGTAGAATTGACTATTGGAATCGAGTTGGATTTTCCTTCGCTGAGTGGCAACAGCTTATTTCTTACACTCACCAAGCCGGCTTAGAATTTTTGTGTACCCCGTTTAGTGTTGAGGCTGCAGAGTGGCTCTTTCAAAATGGTCGACTCAAAAGATGGAAGGTTGGTTCGGGAGAAGCTACTAATTTCCCTTTGTTAAAGTTCTTGATTGACTCAGAGCTCCCCATTTTAATCTCTCTTGGATTAGTTTCTTGGGACGAAATACATCGAATCAAAGACTTTTTTACCTCGAATAACGCTTGGAGTCGCGTTACTTTGATGCATTGCGTGAGTCAGTATCCGACCCCTCTAGAACATGCAGCTCTAAATTTGATTGACGAGTTGCGCAAGCTAGATGTGAAGGTTGGTTTATCGGATCACTCAGGTGATGTATCAGTGCCTCTTCGCGCCATCGCTATGGGAGTAAATACTGTTGAAGTGCATTTGGCACCCCACAAAAGATTTTTTGGTCCTGATACTCCAGCAAGTCTCTTAAGTGATGATTTAGCATTCCTTGTGAAGATATCTAACAAGTGGACTTTGCTAGATTCCAGCCCTGTATCGAGAGAGAATATGTACAACCAGTCTGAAGAAATAAGAAAAATTTTCAAAAAGGGCGTCTATTGGAAAACGAGTTTACCCAAGGCGCATACAATCACGCTGGATGATCTTGCTTTCTTGAAACCAAGTAGCGAAATATCGGCTATGGATTACTTGGAAGTGATTGGGAAGAGGACTTTGGTTCCTGTAATTGCAAAGAGTCCTGTTTCTAGGTCTGAAATAGGTCAATAATAATATGCAAAGTTTTTTTAGTTCTTATCAAGCGGATTTCTCGTGCTAAATCCTCCTTTTCTCGATGTCGTAGTTACGGCAAGGCCAAGTTGGGCTCGTGTCAAAAGTTTGGTCTTGGAATATTTAAAAATAGCTGGAAATTCTAAACTTCGCGTGACATTGGTTGGGCCAGCCCTTAGTGGTAGGTATGGAAATATTCTTGAATTGATGCCTGAAGGAGTCTTAACTGCAAGTCACTCCACCCTGAGAGAATCTGACGATTTGACAGCAATTGCACTCTCGTGTGTTGATGGTTCACAGTCGCTAATTCATCAATGGATGTCCTCTAGACCAGACTGCGTGTTAGTAATTGCGGATAGGTCTGAGACTCTCGGGGTATCTACTGCTGCAGCCCTTATGCAAATTCCCTTGATTCATTTGCAAGGGGGAGAAATTTCAGGGTCTATAGACGACAAAGTACGTGACACAAACAGCAAACTTGCCGATCTTCACTTAACTACGAATTCAGTTACTAAGCGGCACCTTGAAGAAATAGGAGAAAGTTCTGATCTTATCTTTGAAGTTGGCTGCCCATCTATAGATTTGGTTGCGGAGTTAATAAATAATCCTATGCAAATTTCTGGGCAGCTCACTGGCGTGGGGGTAGAGATAAATGTGGAGTCTGACTTCGGAGTAATAATGTTTCATCCCGATACCCTAGAAGGTAAACAAACTATTGATTGGGTTGCCTCTCTAGTCCAAGTGATTGAGAGATCTCCTATGAAGTGGTTCTGGTTTTGGCCAAATCCAGACCATGGGACTAATTTGGTATCAAAAACTCTTCGAAGAAACCGTGAAGCAGGAAAGTTACAGAATGTACGTTTCATTATAAATCTGCCACCTGAACAATTCATAACTCTTGTCCTCAAATCAAAGGTAATGATTGGAAACTCTAGTTTTGGAATACGGGAAGCTTCTTTCATTGGACTACCTGTGGTTAATCTTGGCACACGCCAATCAGGAAGACAAAGGGCTTTAAATGTAGTGGAGATACGAGAGCCGAATACCAAAGAGCTTGAACTAAAGATCCATAAACAAATCCAAGCGAAATTTTTATCTTCAAGTATTTATGGCACTGGCAATGCTGGAAAACTGTCGGCTAAGATTATTTCTGAATGGGTACCTAAAATTAAATCGCGAAAAGTAAATTGACTATTTGGATTCTCAACTAAAGACAAACCTAAAAGGCTTTGTATGAGCTTTACTGCAATAATTATTCGCAAGCAACAAAAACTTTTGTATCAAGGTTACTTAACGAAATATTCTTTTATTAAAAAACAATTTATAAACATGAACTTTTTCTCTACTTAAAAATCCAAGATTTCTAGCCGCAAATCTAATATACCTAAACTTCGAGCCACCCATGAGAATCGAACTCATGACCTTCGCTTTATGAGAGCGATGTCGCCTCTTCTGCCGGGCTCCAGAAGAGAGTCACGCATTCAACTAAAAATGTTGCTGTGGAGAGCCAGAGATAATTCCCTACTAATGGACATTGAGATAGAGAGCGCTGCGCGGAGAATGTCACCGATAACCACAACTTTCTTGCGATCAAAGTGGTCAGCGATAACTCCCACGATTGATTCAAAAATTACAGATGGTAAGAGTCGAGCAATAAATACTCTTGCGATAGCGGAGTTTGCTATCGCATCGTCGGTTTCTGCTAATTGCTGAGCCAGATCGGTCGTTGCCAGTAGTCCAAGCCCCTCACCGTATGATGAGAAAGACATCGCATTCTAAAGTCCTCTAAAGGCCGGAATGTGCAGCATGTGCTCATTTGCTCCAATGGAACGAGAGGTTGGATTAGGTTTAGCCCCGGACATGGTCCAAGCCTAATTGTTAAAAACCTACTAAGTTCTCCCTGTGAGTGCAGAGTACTATGACGTCGTCATAATTGGAGCCGGAGTGGTAGGGCTTTCTGTTGGTATTGCGCTATTAGATGCAAAGCCAGCGCTGAAAGTCCTAATTCTAGAGAAAGAATCCAAGATAGGAAGTCACGCTAGTGGACGCAACTCAGGCGTCCTTCACGCTGGATTTTATTATTCCCCTGATTCATTGAAAGCTCGTTTTTGTAGAGAGGGAAATCTCGAGTTAAAGAGTTTGTGCAACGAAGGAGGTATACCTGTACAAACCTGCGGCAAAGTAGTTGTTACCCAAAATGATGAGGAAGAATCGAGGTTGGAGCTTCTGCACGCTCACGGTGTCGCAAACGGAGTCGAACTCGAGATTCATGATGGCGGTTACCTACAGACTTACGAGCCTTTAGCTAGAACCCACCGGCGGTTTCTTTGGTCACCCAATACTGCAATTTCCAACTCACACAGTGTAATTCTATTCATGCTTGAGAAATTCATGAAATTGGGTGGGAGGATTTTGTTCAAAACTACAGTTAAACTAAGTTTTAATTCGGGAGAGGTCGTTGTTAAGGGGAACTCTTACAAGTTTAAGCATATTGTTAATTGTGCAGGAGCGCAGTCAGATCGAATTGCAAAAGAGATTGGTGTTTCAGATGAGTACGCGATGATCCCATTCGTGGGAATGTATCGTGCAACAAGTATCTCTCGGCTCCCTTTGCGCACTCTCGTCTATCCAGTCCCCCATAAAATCAATCCTTTTCTTGGTGTTCACTTCACTCTTACGGTTGATGGGAAAGTAAAAATAGGGCCAACAGCAATCCCAATCCTTGGAAGGGAGCAATATTCCCTCTTGAGAGGATTATCCAGTTTCGATATTTGGCAAGTGATCAAGGGCACCCGCTCTCTCGTTTCAGGTGAGTCACACAACTTCTCTGAAATGCTTCGGAGTGAATGGCCCAAGGTGTTCAGGAAAGAGATCGTAAAACAAGCGGCTAATCTGGTGCCGAAGGCCAGTGAAGTCGCTAACTGGAGTCGCAAACCCCCGGGAATAAGGGCCCAACTTGTTCATTTACCCACAGGCCGTCTAGAGCAAGACTTTGTTGTAAGAAGCTTCAAAAACTCAACGCATGTACTAAATGCTGTTTCCCCTGGATGGACAAGTTCTTTGCCTTTTGGGAGACATGTAGTAAATGAATTTGTACTTCCCAGCTTGATTTAGATTTACTCTTCCTGGAGCGAAGCGGAAAACCAAGCGCAGCGCCACCGGCGGATAAGTATGGAATCATAACATTTCACCCTGACACTCTTGATGAAGAACAAAAAAATTAAATCGATTAAAGAATTGATTGTATCTATCAAAACCTCTAAGTTGTTATGGTCTTGGTCTTGGTCTTGGTCTTGGTTTTGGCCTAAATCGGATCACGGTACAAGTGCGATATCAAAAAGACTTAGAGTTGCTCGAGAGGCGAATCTTCTTCCCAACGTTCAGTTGACCTATCAACTGCAAGAAGCCAGATTTTAGAGACAGAGATAGCGAACATGGCTTGAAAGGGGTTTCCACACCCGAATCTGCGTGGTACTGGAGATTCCGGCTTAAAGAGTGCTCAAGCTATTGCACAATGGGAACCCTCCCTTAAGCAAAGAAATTAACTATTTGAATCGGTGACTAAGTGAAAACCTCCTAATTGGATCTTTGGACATGTATGTTTTGACCTCTTCCGGAAGTGGGCGGAATTGGCGTGTATAGTGCTTTGAAAGTATTGGTAGGCAATATGAAGATTCGCTGTCGATATAGTGAAACATTACAACAAGTCTTGAGGAACTTGAAGTAGTTCGAGACCCATAGTGGAAGCTTCGATCAGTATCGGTAGCAAACCAGGTTCCCTTTTTCCCAACTAACTCGATTTTTTGAGCATCACTAAATTGCTTGGACTCAATCTCTTGTGAGATTTTAGAACCGGGTTTATAGCCAATTTCCTTTGCAATCAAAGCGCTCTGGTCGGCAGGAATGACTACTGTTGGGCCATTCTCGGTTAACACATCCTGACACAACAGCCAGATCTTTACGCACTGAGTGCCACCCCCATCCATATGCAGAAGTTGGCTGCCTTTCCAATCGCTCCCGTACTCATGGTTTGATTCTGGAGAATAGAAAATAGATATCTCGTGCAAGCGAGGCAATCTCCCGCCCATATATCTCGAAATAGGCCTCAAAACTTTCTTGTCTAGCGCCCACTGTAGAATGTAAAGGGAGTCGCCTCTAACTTTACTTAAGTCCCAAATCTGTCTTAAATAATCTTTTGAATTAGTTTTGTCCACATTATTATCTAAATGCTCTTGTCTTTTCCTTACTGCAAAATCTGCAAGTCTATCTCCAAAACCCTCATTAAAGCTGAACTCGCTGAAACCAATTTTACGAGGGATCTCAAACAAATCATTTCCTTCATCTTGAAGGAGCTTTTTTACTAAAGTTCTTTCCTTGAAGAACTGAATCGGTTGGAGGATTCTGACAAGAGAATTAAGTGTGGATCTTCGGTTGCGTGGGAATCTTTCTATTTCTTTAATCAACATTCTAACCACAAAATTCCAATATTTCTTCATGAAAGCCTCCTCTAACCCAATGGCAAGCAAAACACTACCACAATTCAGCTTCTGATTAAGCTAGAATTCTTCATGTTGATAATCCAATTCAGGTAATTGTACTAGCGCACCGCTAGCCTAAAAACACTGAATAGAAAGTGGGTAGTTAAGGTAAACTACTTTTACGACGTTCTAACTTGGAAACTCCTCTAACGAAAAAGAAATAGGTGGTGAGCGTGCAAGATAGAGTTACGCGTATTCTCTTCTTTGCTCTCGTATTTCTCACTTCTTTTTTGCTAGCTGTAAGAACGGTCTTCAAAGTAGCATTTAGCGAGTCCAAAACAATCATATTTATAAACTATAGGGCATTCGGGCATTCAGTCTTGGATAGTTATGGAGTCTATGACTTCTATGGAAAGACATGTTTGATTGTATCAATTGGTGAGCGATTTGAAAGAAATACAACTCTCAACTGGATTATTCCACCAGGTAGCCTGTTTCAGTTCTATTTACCGAGTTGGCATCGACGCTTTTCTGCAACATCAAAGTACTCCTTAAGAAAATTTGTTGGGCCTGCTGTATTCCGCTTTCTCCGGGTAGCACAAACACTCCGATTAATTCCCTCCAAAACTCAAATTGAAGTTGAAAATGCGAAAATTATGTTGGAATTGGCACCCTTCCACCTTAAAAAATACATAAGTTGGGACTTTAAGCGCAGCAAGGTATACGTAAAGAAAAGAATTGAGATGTACACGTATAACGAAATCGCAAAGTCCAATGGAGTTGGAACACAGATTTACGCTTCTATTGTGGACCGGATACCCGATGACATGTTAAAGATTCCTCTTGAAAAAGAAATTGCATTTCGTCACTCCTTAGAGTCAATGACCAATACATATGCTGCGGATGGCCAAAAAATATAC